>Ga0105106_10004011_pt1 | contig 10488 bp, 12 predicted proteins | sample PPLLaktember2015_5_FD_79109 | JGI IMG/M metagenome (GOLD analysis project Ga0105106, IMG submission 79109) | Freshwater sediment microbial communities from Prairie Pothole Lake near Jamestown, North Dakota, USA - PPLs Lake P8 Core (1) Depth... | ecosystem: Environmental > Aquatic > Freshwater >... | reverse complement strand
TTGCCATCGGCCTTGTCGTGGACGATGCGATAGTGGTGCTGGAGAACGTCTAGCGTCACATCGAGCTGGGTAAAGACCGGCGGCGGGCGGCGTTCGACGGCAGCAAGGAGATCGGTTTTGCTGTGGTGGCCACCACGATCACCCTGATTGCGGTATTCGTGCCGCTGGCGTTCCTCACCGGATCGGTGGGACGCCTGTTCAATGAATTCGGTATCACCCTTGCAGTGGCAGTGCTGATTTCCGGTTTTGTCGCATTGACGATCTCACCGATGCTCTCGTCCAGAATCTTGCGGCCGCTCCACGGCGTGAATACGGGGTGGGCGACCCGGTCATTCGATGCGTTCTTCAATTGGTTGAACGATATCTACACACGCACCCTGCATTTTGTGCTCCGGCACAGGGTGAGCATGGTGTTTGCTGCAATCCTGGCGGTCGTCGTCAGCGTCGTGCTCATCCGAATCATCCCCAGCGAGCTTGTCCCGGTGGAAGACAGGGGAGTCGGCTTCGGCATCATCATTGCCCCGGAAGGTGCGACGCTAGAATACACGGATAAGTACCAGCGTGCGGCCGAAAAACTCATCATGGCGAGGCCTGAGATCCGCGGTCTTTTCTCGGCGATCGGCCTCGGTTTCGGCGGGCCGGGCCGGGTGACGAACGGGTTCATGTTTCTTGCCTTAAAGCCGCAGAAAGATCGCGAGAAATCACAACAGCAGATCGTCCAGGAGCTTTTTCCACAACTCCTCGCGATTCCCGGCGTCCTCGCATTTGTGATCAACCCACCCAGCCTTGCGGGAAGTGTCAGCTCGAGTCCGGTGGAGTATGTGCTGCAGGCCGACAGTTATGAAGAGCTGAACCAGTCAGTCGGGATGCTGATGGGTGAAGCTTCGAAACTGGGCTACCTGCTCAACATGGATACCGATCTGCGATTGAACAAGCCGCAGCTGGATCTGTCGATTGACCGCGAACGTGCCGGCGGATTGGGGGTGTCGGTGACGGACATCGGATCGGCGCTGGAGACTTTCCTGGGTGGGAGGGCAGTTACGAACTTCAAGCGGGGGACAAAGCAGTACGATGTTATCCTGCAGATGAGGCCATCGGCCCGCGCGACTCCAGAAGCAATACGGGAAATCTACGTCCGCGGTACCGGCGGACTTGTGCAGCTCGCAAGTGTCGTGCACGTGGATGAAACGCTCGCACCCAAGGAGTTGAACCATTACAACAGAGTCCGTTCGGCGAAGTTGACGGCCCAGCTTGTTCCCGGCGTGAGCCTCGGCCAGGCGCTCGACGACCTTGACCGGATCACCAGGGAGAAACTTCCCGCTGGCGTGAAAAGGGAATATGCCGGGCAGTCTCTTGAATACAAGAGCTCCAGCTCGAGTCTGTATTTCATGTTCTTCCTCGCCGTCGTGTTCATCTACCTCGTACTAGCCGCGCAGTTCGAGAGCTTCGTCCATCCTCTCACGATCCTCCTGGCGGTCCCTCTCGCCGTGTTCGGAGCACTGTTGACGCTCTATCTGTTCGGGGAGTCACTGAACATCTACTCGCAGATCGGGCTGATCATGCTGGTCGGCCTCGTGACCAAGAATGCGATTCTGATCGTCGAGTTCGCTAATCAACTACGGGCGAAGGGCAAGGATGTCTACACCGCGGTCGTGGAAGCTGCAACGATCAGACTGAGGCCGATCCTGATGACTTCGTTTTCCACTGTGTTCGGCGTACTGCCGATCGCCCTGGCGCTGGGCGCTGGCGGGGAATCGCGACGGCCGCTCGGTCTGGCTGTCGTGGGCGGCGTGCTCTTCTCCACATTTCTGACGCTTGTGCTGGTGCCGGTGCTGTACACTCTGCTCGCGCGGTTCACGAATGCAACCAAGGTGGAGGAAGATCTGGAGGATGAAAGCACGGAAAACGCGAAGGTTAGCCCGATAACCGCCGCGGCGGCAATGGTAAATGCGGGTGCGTAGAAGCCAGGAACTGTACAGGGGGAGCTCTTGAGAGCCCGGAGGGCCGGGCTCTCGTTGTTTCCATAGCGGCATGCCGTTTTGTAGGTTGGATTATAAATCGATTTTCTTTAAATTTGAAGATCATCGTTGTTGCCATTCTCGTACCTTGAAAACCCTGGAGCAGCACATGATCTTCCTTGATCGTAATGAGAACAACTACGGCCCCGCACCAGCGTGCTTCGAGGCCCTCCGCAAAGCGGATCTCACGAGACTAAGCTGGTACGATCGCTCGTTTACAAAAGGCGTCAAAAGCGTACTTTCCGACCGTCTTGCCCGGGATTTTGATATTCCTGAAGATCGCATAATCCTTGGCTACGGCGCGGAGAACATCCTCAAACAGACGATCCGCTGCTATCTGGAAAGCAAGGCAACGCTGATGGTCCCTGCCTATTCGTGGTGGTACTACAAACTCATTGCCTCGGAAGTGGGTGGTGAGAGCGTGGAATACCCCATGAACATCCGGGCCGACCGGTTCGAATATGATCTGCAGGGAATGCGCAAGGTCTACGTGCGCGAGAGGCCGTCCGTTGTGTTCATCAGTTCGCCCAACAATCCGACCGGCAATTCGCTCCCGCTTGCCGACCTCCGATCGGTGCTCAAGGACTTTCGCGCATCTGTGGTGGTCATGGATGAGGCCTATGCGTATCACGGAAGAATCGACTATGTGAAAGACTTGGTGGAAGAGAATCCTAATCTGCTGGTGATCCGGACGTTTTCGAAGTACTATGCCCTCGCGGGTATGCGGATCGGATTCGGCCTGCTCGGAAAGAATCTCAGTGCACTCGCGAAATACATGAACCGGTACCTCGGTTACCACCGGGTATCCGAGGAAGTCGCAATAGCCGCTCTTGATTCCCCCGAGTACTACTCCGGGATCGCCCGGAAGATGGCCGAAGACAAGGAGAACTACTACGCCCAACTGGGCCAGATCCCCGGTTGGCGCGTGTTCAAGTCCGACGCGAACTTTATCCTCGCAGAGTTCCCCTCAGCCGACAAAGAACGCCTCCAGGCATATCTGAAGGAGCGCGGCTTGATCATCAAGTTCATGGGCGAGCCGCTCCTGAACTCCCACGTGCGGATCACCCTGGGTACGCAGGAAGAAAACCGCCTGGTCATTAATGCTATAAAGGCATTCTACGCCTGATGAACTCCCGATGAGCGTTGTCCAGGAGTACAAACAAGGACTCAAATCTGTTGCGGTTGAAGAAGTTCTTGACCTGGTTTTCTATCGTCCCCTTGCATTCCTCCTCGTGAAGGGGGTATACTCCACACCGATCACTCCAAACCAGCTCACGTTCGTTTCGATGATTTTCGGTGTACTGGGGGGAGTGTGCTTTGCCTTCGGTACGCCGCTTTCGTTTTGTCTGGGCGGCATCTCCTTCATTATGTGCGATGTGGTCGATTGCAGCGACGGCCAGCTTGCCCGCATGAAGCAGAGCGGAACTCCGGTGGGGAGGATCCTGGACGGCCTTGCAGACTACGTATCGTCGCTATCCGCGTATCTCGGCATCGGGATCGGGTATGCCTCCGCGTCGTCACAACCGCTGGTCTTGTGGCTGGTGACCGCGTTCGTTGCCTTCAGCAATGTACTTCAAGCCAGCCTCCTCGATTTCTACCGGAACCGCTATTTGGATGTCACGTTGAACCGGACCAGCGTGCTGGTGGATGGTCAGAAGGCGTTTGAAGAAGAGTACGCCGCGCTTCGGGGCAAGCGGGACCACATCTTTGAGAAGGCGCTCCTCTGGATTTACCTGAAATACTCCGCCGTGCAAAAGCGATTCACGTCGGATCAAAAAACCACGGGCAGAATACTGAACACCAATCCGGAGGCATTTGCCCGTGAGCAGAAATGGCTCATGCGTCTCTGGACCTATCTGGGCCCCACCACGCAATTTTCTCTAATGATCGTCTGTGCGTTTCTCAATCGATGGGACATCTACTTCTGGGGCATCGCGGGTGTGGGAAACGTCCTGGCCGGCGTCCTGATCATTGCGCAACGCCTGAAAGACCGCTCCATGAATCTGTACGGAACACAATGAAAACCATCATTCTCGCCGCTGGAACTTCGTCCCGCCTCAGGCCGCTCACAGACCAGATCCCAAAGTGCCTGCTCGATGTGGGTGGCAAGACAATCCTCGGAAGGGCGCTGGAGAATCTGCAGGACCATGACATTAAAGACGTGGTCCTCGTGACAGGATACCTGGAGGGGCGCATCCGCCGTTTTGTCCGGAAGAATTTCCCACACATGAATGTGGAGTTCCTTTCAAACGAGCTCTACGCGTCGACGAACAATATCTATTCGCTCTGGATGACACGTGACCTCATCCGGGGTCACAGCATCCTCCTGCTCGACAGCGATATCATCTTCGATGGGAACATTATCGACCTGCTGCTGGAATCCGGGCATGATGACTGCCTGGCGGTGAGAACGGGCGTTTCTCTCGGACACGAGGAGATCAAAGTGCGGGTGGACATCCTCGGCAGGGTGATGGAAATCGGTAAAGAAGTCCCCCCCGAAGTCGCGCTCGGCGAATCGATAGGCATCGAGAAGTTCGGGCAAAAGTCCACAGAGGAATTGTTCGCGGAGCTTGACCGGATGATTCAAGTTGAAGGAAAGGTCAAGATTTTCTACGAAGCTGCATTTCAAAGAATTATCGACAATGGACACAGGCCGTTTGCTGTCGACACCGGCACGCTCGCCTGCATCGAGATCGACACCATTGAAGACCTGGAGTCGGCACGGGGAATGCTGAACAGGCTCTCCGCGCGCTGATATCACCTGTTCTGAGCTTTCCCCCCCCCGGTTTTCTGAGTCCTTGTGGGTGTACGGCATAACCATTGAATGCGTAAGGATTTGAAGAGCACCACAGAATCCAAACGACGCGTGGTCTGACCCCATCCTGGGGGTGTTTATGTCGTCTTACGGTTCCCCGAGTCTATCGGACTTTCCAGCTCACCTCCACCTGCTGCGGCCGAATGGCCCCTGCGTCCCCTTGAGTTGAAAGACATGATCTTTCAAGCTTGTGCCCCGCCGACTGACACAGAACAGAAGTAGATATCCGGAATCAAATGCTCACTTGTGCTGGCGGTCGTGGTCTTGAGGAGATTCACCTTGCCATTGTACGCGCTTATACGTATATTTCGCCAACTAACGAAGTGATGACCTTATGAATCGACAGACTGCCCGGGCCTTCAAGGCCCTTAGTGATCCTAACCGGATCCGCATCATCAAGATGCTGGAGATCAAAGAGCTCTGTGTTTGCGAAGTCCGGGAGGTTCTGGGCCTCTCTACATCCACAGTCTCAAAACACCTATCGATTCTGCGCGATGCGGACTTGATCATTGATGCAAAAGATGGCAAATGGGTCAACTACATGTTGAATGACAAGACAGAATTGAGTCTGGTGCGAGGGCTGCTTGACCTCACGAAGTTGTCGTTCAAGGACGAAAAGCAGATCCGTGCAGACAGAAGGAAACTTCACGCGGTTGACCGAAATTCCATTTGCGGGCTAGGGTAAGAGAGAGACCCATGGCGTCAATCACAAAGAATCTTTCGTTTTTGGATCGCTATCTCACCCTCTGGATCTTCCTCGCCATGCTTGTAGGCGTGTTTTGGGGATATCTCTTTCCTGGTGTGGTGGATTTCTGGGGCTCCTTCCAGTCGGGGACGACGAATATTCCGATTGCCGTTGGGTTGATTCTTATGATGTACCCTCCTCTTGCAAAAGTGAAGTATGAGGAACTGGGGGATGTTTTCAGGAACAAGAAAGTGCTTGTCCTGTCGCTCGTGCAGAATTGGGTGATCGGACCGGTGCTCATGTTTGTTCTGGCGATTCTCTTTTTGCAGGAATACCCCGCGTACATGGCCGGACTCATCATCATCGGGCTTGCACGATGCATCGCCATGGTGATAGTCTGGAACGATCTGGCGTGCGGTGACAGGGAGTACGCCGCCGGTCTCGTCGCCTTCAACTCGATTTTTCAGGTTCTCTTCTTCTCCCTGTATGCATATGTCTTCCTTACGGTGATCCCTGCATACCTCGGTCTGGCCACGTTCGCGGTGAACATAACCATCGGCCAGGTTGCAGAGAGTGTCTTCATCTATCTGGGAATTCCGTTTCTGGCAGGACTTTTCACGCGAATCATACTGCGACGGATCAAGGGGGATGTGTGGTATACTCGAGTGTTCATCCCGCGCGTCAGCCCCCTGACCCTGATTGCATTGTTGTTCACCATTCTGGTGATGTTCTCACTCAAGGGTGAATACATTGTCAAGATTCCCATGGACGTCGTGCGGATCGCCATACCACTTGTTATTTACTTCGTCGTAATGTTCTTTGTCTCGTTTTTTCTCAGTAAGAGAATGGGGACTGATTACAGCAAAACCGCGACACTGTCGTTCACTGCGGCCAGCAACAATTTTGAACTTGCCATCGCCGTTGCCGTTGCGGTCTTTGGCATCAACTCGGGCGAGGCGTTTGCCGCGGTGATCGGTCCGCTCGTGGAGGTGCCGGTGATGATTGGATTAGTGAACGTGGCGCTCGGGCTCAGGAGGCGCTACTTCGCGGTTTCTGAGGTCTAGTATATTCCAACGCAGAGGCAAAGAGACACATAGAAGGACAAGCCGCTGGGATCTTTCTGCTCAGCGCCTCTGCATCACCAAAGTTCTGATGCAATGAAGGACACGATGATGCGCGCAAAGGTCTTGTTTGTCTGCATCCACAACAGTGCCCGTAGCCAAATGGCCGAAGCATACCTTAACAATTTGGCTCCTGAGAGGTTTGAAGCCGAGAGCGCAGGCCTAGAGCCAGGTACATTGAACCCCCTTGCCGTCACGGTCATGAAGGAGGAGGGGATCGATATTTCGGGGAACAGGACGAAGGATGTGTATGAGTTCCTTGAGCAAGGCAGGCGCTACGCCTTTGTCATCACGGTCTGCGATGAGACCGCAGCAGAGCGATGCCCGGTATTCCCCGGACCAGGCACGCGGCTCCACTGGGGCTTCGCCGACCCAGGGGCCCTCACGGGAACCGAGGAGGAACGGCTCGCTGCAACACGGAAAATCCGTGATCAAATCAGGCAGCAGGTCGAAGAATTCTTGCGCGCGAAAGCGCTGGAAGAAGTATAACACTCTGGAGAACGCTATCATGATCATCAAAGTGCTTGGCCCAGGCTGCATGAACTGCAAGACCCTCGAACGGCGCACAGGGGAAGCCGTGGGGCAAATGAAGATGGATGCACTCGTTCAGAAGGTCACGGACCTTGAGGCCATTGGATCATACGGCGTGATGCGCACCCCCGGACTGGTTATCGATGAAAAACTTGTTTGGCAGGGAGGCGTGCCGACAGTGGAGAAGATCAAAGAGTTGATTACAGCGAACATGCTGGTGGGGCAATGAAAGAGTGGCAGAAATTTGTCCTGCTCGCAGTTGCATTCTTCGTTTTCTATTTTGCGCCCATTGATGCACCGATCGTCCTGCAATCGATCTCGGCCGGTCTGACCTTGCTGCATGAGTACGCCCGGCTGCACGTTCTGACGTGTCTTGTCCCAGCGTTCTTCATCGCCGGGACCATCGCGGTGTATGTGAAGAAGGATGCGGTGATGCAGCTTCTCGGACCGAGTACCAAGAAGTACATTGCTTATCCTATCGCAAGCGTCTCCGGAGGCATCCTCGCGGTCTGCTCCTGTACGATCCTGCCGCTCTTCACCGGAATCTACAAGCGTGGGGCCGGCATCGGTCCGGCAGTTGCATTTCTCTTCGCGGGACCGGCAATAAATGTCACGGCGATTCTCCTCACAGGAAGTGTCTTGGGGTGGGAGTTTGCTGTGGGCCGTCTGATTGCAGCAATAGCGATCTCAGTGATTGCGGGACTCTTCATGGCATTCCTTTTTCGCGACCATGACAGAAAGAATTCGAACGGCCCGTTTGCCGCGGGAATGCCTGGTGATGTGCCCTACTCGAACTTCACGATCCTTCTCTTCTTCTTGCTTCAACTTGCAGTCCTTGTAGTGTTCAGCTTGTCGGTTGACCCGACACTCAAGGCTGTACTGATCGCTGTCATGATGATGATGATCCTGGGTATTGTGTTCTTCAAGTTTCAGAAGGAACACAACCTCGAATGGCTGCGCGAGACGTGGGATCTGACGAAGAAGATATTGCCGTATCTCTTTGTGGGAGTGTTTATCGCAGGCATCATCGAAGTGGTGGTCCCGCAGGAAGTCGTGACGGGCCTCGTGGGGCAGAATACCATCCTCTCCAACGCCATCGCTTCGACGTTTGGGGCATTCATGTACTTTGCGACGTTGACCGAGGTGCCAATCATACAGAAACTGATGGGCCTTGGCATGGGACGTGGTCCGGCACTCACACTGTTTCTTACGGGCAATGCTCTCAGTCTCCCAAGCATGATCGTGCTGTTCAATGTCATGGGGAAAAAGCAAGCCACCGCGTACATTGTCACCATTATGGTGCTCTCGGTGATTGCCGGGTGGTTGTTCGGCGAATTACTATGAACGACAATGCCATGAGGATCGTCAAAGTGCTCGGATCGGGTTGTTCGAAGTGCAAAGTGCTCGAACAACGGCTTGTCGCCTTGAAGGGCGCGCATGGATTAGACTTTGACCTCATCAAGGTTACAGACATCGATGAAATCATCTCCTACGGAATCATGATGACACCTGGTTTGGTTGTCGACGGCGAGGTGAAGAGCGTCGGAATCGTACCCAAAGATTCACAACTCCTGCAATGGCTGAAGGAACAGGGAAATGCATCAGAATAATCGAATTCTCGTTTGTATGGTCGCCGTGAGCGTTCTGGCTGCGGCAAATGTGTTGGCTCAATCGATAGAGGGCAGCACCCATACACAAAATGGGCTAAAAGATGCGCCGCCACTCGTGACCTTTGTGGAGTTGGGATCGGTCAAATGCATTCCCTGCCGACAGATGCAACCGGTCATGAAGGCCATCGAGGAGAAGTATGGGAAGCAGGTACACGTCGTGTTTTATGATGTGTGGCAGCCCGATCAGCGTGAGTATGCGGAAAAGTACGGAATTAGAGTCATTCCGACCCAAGTCTTCCTCGGTAAAGACGGCAAGGAGTTCTTCCGGCATGAGGGATTCTTCCCTGAAGCAGAAATCGACAAACTTTTCCAGAAGCGCGGGTTGACGGTCCGCATCGGGGGATGATCCATGCTCGATGAGCTCTTCACGTGGCTGACAATGGCAATGAGCGAGACGATTGGGATCGCTCTACTTGCTGCAGTTGGATGGGGCGCTATCAGCATTATTCTCAGCCCTTGTCATCTTTCTAGTATTCCCCTCATTATCGGTTACATCAGCAGTCAAGGGCAGGCAGGAGTGGACCGATCGTATCTGCTCTCTCTCGTGTTCGGGGTCGGGATTCTCATCACCATCGGTGTGATTGGGGCGGTCACTGCATCTGTGGGCAGGATGATGGGTGACGTGGGCATGTGGGGCAACTTCATTGTCGCCGGGGTGTTCTTTGTTGTCGGTCTTTATCTTATGGATGTTATCAACCTCCCGTGGGGTGGGATCGTGCCTCAAAGGTCGTTTGCTCGAGGGTGGAAAGGGGCGCTCTTGCTCGGTCTCATTTTTGGGATCGGTCTGGGTCCGTGCACGTTCGCCTTTATGGCACCGGTGCTCGGCGTGGCTTTCAGCGTGGCCACCACAAGTCTAGTTCAAGGATTCTCTCTTGTCGCCGCATTCGGAGTGGGGCATTGCTCTGTGATTGTGGTAGCCGGAGGTGCAGCCGGAACGGTGCAAAAGTATCTCAACTGGACGGAGCATTCGAGAGGTGCGACGTATTTGAAGCGCGTCGCGGGGGTACTCGTCATTCTGGCCGGTGTGTATTACGTCTACATTGCATTGTGAAGTCCGACAACGGAGGTCTCTGATGGCCCGTATGTTGTCCAAATCCGATTGCCAGAAGTATCACAGCAGAAGAGGAAGACAGCGCTTGCTCTCATAAACAATGAATATTGTGGCCCATGAGACACAAACGCGTCACATCGTGAGTCATCTGAATCACAATCTTAAGCAAGAACGCCACTGGAGGAACTGAGCAGATGGACAACTCAAAGGAATGGCATTGGTTCAAAGGAGGGATATTGACCTCCCTGCTTTCCGTTGCCACCTATTTCATATTTGCGGCCATTGCGGAGCGGAACTACCCGTTCGGCATCACAGCCGGGTTCGGCTACATCGCCGGTATGTTCGGAACGCTGTTTGAAGGTTTGCGGGAGAATCCCGTGATTAAGAGATACGCTGAGAAACCTGATGCATTCATTGAGTTTTTCCTGCTGATCGGGTTGATTGGTGGCGGTTACACGGCGGCGAAGGCATCGAAGACATTCTCTCCGGAACATTTCCCGGCAGTCTGGGAGAAATACCATGGGAAGAGTGTTGTGAAAAGATACCTGTTCGTGATCGCGGGGAGCATTCTTCTGGGGTTCGGTGCGGCATTGTCAA
>Ga0105106_10004009_pt1 | contig 10488 bp, 9 predicted proteins | sample PPLLaktember2015_5_FD_79109 | JGI IMG/M metagenome (GOLD analysis project Ga0105106, IMG submission 79109) | Freshwater sediment microbial communities from Prairie Pothole Lake near Jamestown, North Dakota, USA - PPLs Lake P8 Core (1) Depth... | ecosystem: Environmental > Aquatic > Freshwater >... | reverse complement strand
TTGAAAAACTCCTCCACAATGCCCACCCATAGAAAGGTGACAAAGAGATTGGGAAGAAGGGGAGCCCCGGAGAAGCTTGAAGCATCACCAAAGGACTCTAAGATCGCTGAAGGAACGATGGCCAGCGCCCCGGCACCGAATGCGAAATAGATGAGACGCTCCGGTTCCCTCTCATATTTATCCATCTTCCGGAAACGCTTCAACCAGAAGAGGGCAACCAGAAGAGAGAAGGCCAATGCGAAGATCACAAGGCCTCCCACATTGTTTTTATCTTTTCCTTGCTAATGTTAAGGTAATCCCTGTCTCTCGAGAAGACTTCGAGCGTCATCGTATCGTCATATTGAGCCTCTTTGAGCTGTTTCAATATCCTTTCGAAATCGATGATCCCTGCACCAATGGGGAGATGATTATCTTCCTTCCCGAAGTTATCATTGGCATGGACATGCCCGATGCGATGACCATAGCGCTGGATGAACTCTGAAGATTTATTTCTACCCCCACCGAGATTTGCGTGGCCGATATCCAAAGTGAGGCGGGTTTCCGGAAAGGCCTCGAAGACGGATTGGAATTCCGCGGGCTGAGAAAAAACGTGGGCTTGGGGAAACATGTTCTCAAGACAGAGGGTCAAGCCGAGCTGGTTCGATCTCTTCAAGATGGCCTCGATAGATTCCAACGCATATCCTTTGGCTCGATCCAGAAGAAGTTTTCCGAGGCCGGTAATAAATCCGGGATGGAGGACCATCTTTTCTATTCCCAATTCTGCTCCTGCCTCCAAGGCATTGAAATTCTCTTGGAGAGAGACTTTCCTGAGACTTTCATAGAGGTCCGAGGTCCAGACGAAGGTGGGGAGGTGTCCTAAGATTCCCAATTGATATCGATTTAGGATTTCTTTAATCGCACGCTTCTGGGCTAAAATTTTTTGAGGATGGGCTTCAGGGGGGTCCATGGTCAGCTCCACATAGTCAAAATCCATCGCCCCGATTTCCTCCATCTCTGCCAGAAGAGGCTTGATCGGAAAATTCATCGCTCCGTATTTCATGATAAACTCCGTTCAGTGGCAAGTGGCAAGTGACAAGTGGCAAGTGGTCCAAACTGTTACTTGAGTTCATTGGGTTACTTGAGTTACTTGAGTTTGTTGAGTTGATAGGGTTTTTATTCCGCAATCCGCACTCCGCATTCCGCAATTGAAAAGTCTCCCTATCCCCTAATCTCCCCATCCCTTTTTCTTCCCGTCTCCGTATCACTCCTCGTGCCTGAGTTGCTTCTGTGCTTCTCTGATCCAGATGCGAATCTTTGTTTTTCTTAGATTTGGTTTGAGGTTTCGAAATTCGACCATTCTGTCATAAAGTTGGTCCGGGTCTTCCCCGGCGAGAACCGTGACCGAATGAACCCCCACCTGTTCCAGCAAAAGGAGATTCTCGATCCCAAGGCCTTTCATTTGAGCTAATTTACCGTATTCCACCCAGCGGATGAGCTCCTCTTTTGGGATAAGGAGTCGCAAAGCCAATTCCTCTATCTCCTTTTTTCCATGAGTTCTTAAGACAAGGTCCTCGAGGTTGGCAATCCCAACCTTAGGGAGTATCTCCCGATACCTGGATTCAATCCAGTAGGCATCTTTAAGACGGGGTTCGTAGGAATCAACCGTTTTGAGATCGATCGCTCTAAAGATGAGGACACAGAAACTGATGATGAATAGAGTCGTGAGAACCGAGGTAAGAGGCCTTGTTCTTTTGTGCAGATCGTGTTTGTATTGGGTCTCCTCCCATCCTCTTTTATGTCGAAACAAAGAGAGGGTGTTAACCATGACATAGACTTGCACCGCAAAAGGAGGAAAGCCCAGGAAACCAAGAAAAGGCATTTCAAATCCTTTGGCTTTTTCGAAGAAGGGGACAGTATAAATCCATTTTGAAAAAGCCCAGAAATTCCAGAATTCCCAGAGCATCCCGCAGATGAGACCGGCAACGAGCAGGAGGTATATCTTCCGCGGGTTTCCCTCCTCTAAGTCCCTGAGCAGGGACCTCCCTCCAAACCGATAATTGATCGGGTCTAACAAAAGGATAAACCCCACCCAGATGAGAGGGAAGAAGTATTCAGGAATATTGATGGAGGAAAGTAGCCATAGCATGCCTAACAGGGAAAGAATGAAATGTCCTTCACCTGTGAATACTGTCTTTCTTATTTTTGAATTTTTGAAAAGTCCCAAAGTTTCCAACAGCTCCGTGGTCTCAAATATCCCTGGGAGGACAGTCCCATAGGCCATCGCATATCCCAGCCAACGCTCAACCGTGGAGTGGGGAAGATTGATGTAGTACCAGTTTTCCAGAGAGAGATTGGCGGCTTCGAAGATGAGCCAGATGAAAAGGGACCAGGGAATCATCAGGAAGAATTCTTTGGTCCGGGTGAGGATCAGGGAGTTCCCCTTCAGGCGATAGATCACGGCATCGATGATAAGGATATAAGACCACCAGGCAAAGCCGTAAAACCAACTGTAGAAGGGATCGACTTTTTTGAAGAGGAAGATTTCAGAGACAATTAGGAGAGCAATTCCAATGATTCCGTGGAAAGGGAAGGCTTTCTTCATAGAGTGCTAATTTACCACATCCACCCCCATCAAACAATGGACAAATGACCCCCAAATCCCGATTTAGGAACCGAAACCCTTATCCCTCTCGGTCATTGCGAGGTCGCGTCGACCGCGGCGATCCGACGAAGTCGTTGCGAGGGCGGAGCCCGCGGCAATCTCGAGAGTTCCCTCGCCTCGCCCTGTACACCATGCGGTGCAGGGCCTTGCTCGGGACAAGGCTTCGGTTCCCTCGCAATGACAATTTCTAAATCGGAATTTTGGCTGGGTAGGGGAGGCTTTAGCCTCCCTGTTTTAAGGCATGTGGAGGGACCACGGGCTTAGCCCGTGAGGGCTTCACCCTCCGAGGTAGAGCCGTTTGACCTCTTCATTGTTCAGAAGCCCTTCTCCCGTGTCCTCTAATCGGTTTATTCCTAAGTCGAGCACATAGGCTCGATGGGCCATTTTTAGGGCTTTCATTGCATTCTGCTCCACAATGACAAAAGGGATTCCTTCCCGGTTGATGGCATGAATGCTCTCATAGGTCTCTTCGATCACCTTAGGGGCCAGGCCCAGTGAGGGTTCATCCAGAAGAATGAGTTTTGGCTTCAACATGGAGGCTCTCGCCAGGGCGAGCATCTGTTTTTCACCCCCGGAGAGCGCCCCGGCTCTTACCTTCGACCTCCTCTCCAAAATTGGAAACCTCCCTAAAATCTCTTGGATGGCTTTCTTAATCAATGGGGGTTCGATCAGAGGCGTCCCTCCCATCTCTAAGTTCTCTCCAACCGTTAGGGAGGGGAAAATATTTTTTCCTTGAGGAATATACGCCATTCCCATCTTCACCTTCTCTTCGGGTTCTAACAGAGAGATGTCTTTCCCGCCAAAGTGGATCGTTCCTTTGGACGGTGTGATCAAGCCAAAGATCGTTTTCAGAAGGGTCGACTTTCCAGACCCGTTGGGTCCGATGATGCATACGATCTCCGTTGATTCGACATGAACGGAGACCCCATGGAGGACTTCAATCTTTCCGTACCCCGAATAGACGCTTTGGACCTCTAAGGTTCGTTTCATCTGTTGTCTTGAATTAAAACAAACGCAATAAATAGATTGTCATTACGAGGAGCAAAGCGACGAAGTAATCTCTTGAAAAAATGAGATTGCCACGCTTCGCTCGCAATGACAGCTCTGTTGATGGCCTTTTTTTATGGCGTTCACTATAGATTTCGGATTTAGGATCTGCAATCTGCGATCTAAAATCACAAATCGAAGATCTAAACTCCCAGGTACGCTTCGATCACCCTGGAATCGTTCTGGATCTCCTTCGATTTTCCCTCGGCGATCTTCTCACCATTATCAAGCACGAAGACCCAATCGCAGAGTTCGATGACCACATCCATGTTGTGCTCGATGATGAAGAAGACCTTGCCTGAATCTCTCATCTTCAAAATGAGTTCAATGATCTTTCGTATCATCGAGGGGTTGATCCCTGCCGTCGGTTCGTCCAGGAGGATCATCTTCGGATCCGCCATGAAGGCCCTTGCTAGTTCGAGCAATTTCTGCTGGCCATAAGAGAGGTTCTCGGCAAACTGACCCTTGAGATGGGATAGCCCCACCGTTTCGATCAGCTCAAGGGCTTTTTCCACATTTTCCTTCTCCTCTTCTTTAATTCTCCTCCTCTTGATCCACAGGGGCCAGAGGCCCTCACCTGTCTGGTGGGGAGACGCAAGCAGCAAATTCTCAAGGAGGGTCATTTTAGGAAAGAGACGGGTCAATTGGAAGGTCCGGATGATTCCGTGCCCAGCCACTTCATGAGGAAGATGTCCATCGATTCTTTCACCCCGGAAATAAATCTCTCCCTGGTCAGGAGGGATGAGGCCAGTGATCAGATTGAAGAGGGTCGTCTTCCCCGACCCGTTTGGACCAATGAGACCCGTGATGCTATTGTCCTTCAAGGCGATGGTACAATTGGAAACCGCTCGGATTCCTCCAAACGATTTACTGAGTCCTTTGATGTCCAGCATGTCCAACTTTTCCTTTGTCGCGAATCAAGCCCTCCGGCCGGTAGATCATCAGCAATACAAGGAGTCCTCCAAAAATCATCTGTTGCAATGGAGCAAGGTAGCGGGTCCACTCAGCGGGGAGTCTAAGAAATCTGAGCGACTCCTGAAAGAAGATGAGGACGATGCCCCCGAAGATCGGCCCCCATTCCGTCCCCTTCCCACCCATTACAACGATGAGAAGGACCAGGATTGTCTCCAATAGGGTAAAGTCGCCCGGGCTGATAAAAGTGATGTAGTGTGCCCACAGAGTTCCAGCGAGGCCCGCGAACGTCGAACCGATGACGAAGGATTTGACTCGAAATCGAAAAACATTTTTGCCTAACGCCCCGGTCGCCACCTCATCTTCTCGAATGGCCCTGAGCACACGGCCGAAAGGGCTTCTTAGAATGACTCTGAGGATGACAAACGTGACGCTGGCAAATCCTGAGACGAGAAGGAGATAGTGGGGGAGAGTGGCAAACCGAATAGAGAAGAGAATGGGTTTTGGAATTCCGGGAAGTCCCATGGGCCCTTTGGTTAGCCAAACCTCATTTTGGAAGATCATTCGGATGATCTCACCAAAACCCAACGTAGCAATTCCAAAATAATCCCCCCGAAGTCTCAGGCTGGGGATACTTAAAAAGAAACCCCAAACGCCTGCGAAGGCAAGTGCGCAGAGAAGGCTTATCTCGAAGGGAACTTGGTGAAGCGTTAATAAGGCCGAGGTGTAAGCACCGATCCCGAAAAAGGCGACATGGCCAAAGTTAAAAAGACCGGTATATCCTACCTCGAGGTTGAGGCTGAGGGCGAAGATGATGTAGATGGCAATCATGATACAGAGGTGTAGAAAAAGATCCATCCGTGGCCCTCCCCGTTAACCTTTGGGATCGATCAAAGCAGGCCGATGTTTTTGATCAACCATGGGCTTAAGAGGACTCCTCGCTGCCAAAGAGAACTGCCGGTCGAATGAGAAGCATCAACACCATGATCCCAAAGGCGATGGCATCCTTATATCCTGGAGAGATGATGAGAACCCCGAGATTTTCCGCCAGGCCGATTAAGATTCCTCCCCAGAACGCTCCCCAGAGGTTTCCCACGCCACCGAGAAGGGTGGCGGCAAAAGCCTTCACCAGATTAATCAGGCCCATCCCGGGCTGGAGATTGGTATCCAGAGCCAGGAGGATTCCACCCACACCGGCTAAAAGGGCAGCGATGATCCAGGCGATCCGGATCGTCCGTTTGGTATCAATGCCCACGACGCGTGCGAGTTCCAGATTATCGGATACGGCACGCATCGATTTTCCCATCCTCGATCTGTGAAAGAGAAGATAGAGGAAGAGGATGCAGAGAATAGACGTCAGGATGATCGCGATCTGATTGAGGGTAATGCTGACTCCTAAAAACCTCATCCCTCTCTTGATTTCAAACCCATAGGTTCTGATCTCAGCCCCCCAGAAAAACTGGGCGCCATTTCTAAGAAAGAATGAAAGACCCAGGGCTGCAATGAGAAGGGTTAGACGATTGGCAGTGCGAAGCGGTTTGAAGACAAATTGGTCTGTTCCCATCCCGAGCAGGATGGTCAGAAAGAGGGCGGGTGGGAGCGCCAGGGGGATAGGGAGACCGAAAGGTTTTTCCATAAACAAATACAGGAAGTAGGCGCCCCACATGATCAATTCGCCATGGGCAAAGTTGACAAAATTGAGGACTCCATAAATCAGCGTCAGGCCCATGGCAAACAGGGCGTAGATACAGCCAGCCAGAATTCCGTTGAGAACAGATTGAAGAAGGAAGTCCATCGCTCTCTTAAAAAAATAGGCTCTGATGAAAAAAAGAGTTCATCAGAACCTATTCGTGTTGATTACATCCTTTCGTCGCTATTACTTATAATCCACAATCTGGCCATCCTTAACTGTCCAAACTCCATACTCGCTTCCTACGCCACGGTCTTGATCGAAGGTCTTGTCTCCAGTGACCCCCCGGTAGCCTTTTGCCACTTCAAAAAGGGCTTTTCGAATCCCTTCAGACGTATACCCCCCTTTCTCAATGGCTTTCGCTGTAACAAAGACCATATCATAATTATACTCGCCAAAAATAGGGATTTTCGCATCGCCATATTTCTTCTTCCAGGCAGCCTTGAAGGCCTTGATCTCCTTGGTCTCCTGGGAGAAAACGGGATAGGTTCCAATGATTCCCTCTACTGCCTTGCCTGCCAGTTCGACTAATTTGGGGGCCTTCGCAGCAGATCCGCAGATCCACTGAGTCTTGATCCCCATCTCATAGGCCTGTTTGAACATGACCGCCCCTTCTTTGATGTAGGTGAGATTGACCGTAGCCGGGGGATTCCCTTTCGTAGCCCGGATCAGCTCGGTTCGATAATCGGTCTTCCCTTCATCATAAGGAATCTCATCGGTCACCTTGCCCCCCGCTTTCTTGAAGTTTTCGACAAAGACATTTTTTAAGCCGAGCCCCCAATCGTTATTCACATACATGATGGGGACTTCCTTATAGTTCAGGCGAACGCAGAGATCGGAGATCCCTTTTCCCTGAAGGACATCGGAGGGGAAAACTCTAAAAATATATTCTCCTGCCTTGGTGAGGGCTGGAGCAGCTCCCTCTGCTGAGATCATGACCACCTTACTCTCCTGTGCCACGGGAGCCGCCGCCATAAAATTCGAACTCGCTGCCGGGCCGAAGATCACAGGGACCTTGTCCACGGTAATCAATTTGCGGACCGCGGTCACGCAATCCTTAGAAGTACTCTTGTTATCTTCATACATGATTTCAATCTTCTTTCCCTTGATTCCCCCAGCCGCATTGATCTCTTCCACTGCCAGATCGACTGCCTTCTTAAACCCCTCCCCGTAGACGGCAATGCTTCCAGAAAGGGCGAAGGCTGCCCCGATTCGATAGGTCTCCTGCGCACTCCCAGTGGATATTGAAACATGCACGAGGATTCCTAAAAAGATGATCAGACAGGTCAATTTTCTCATAGTCCATCCTCCTTCAAATTAAAATACGACTATTTCTATAAGAAGAAAGCCTTTGTGTCAATAACAATTTTGACTCGTGTGTAATGCCTTACTGAAACGGGGTAGGGGCGACTTCAGCCTGCCTGCGCGTAGTCCCGCCTTACGGGACGAAGGCAGGTCGCCCTTTACAGAGGGAGGCTAAAACCTTTATAAAACTTTGGAAGTATTCCCGCCGGATCGGCAGCCCTTACCACGCCCCAGTGAGAAGGTGTGGAAAAATTGATTCTCACGGAGGGCGAGTGGGGATAACCGACTCTCTCGATTTTTTCACACTTTCTGACGGGTTACGTTGCAGGGTCGATCGATGCTCATCCATTGACTTGAAGGCCCTTTTTTCGGAGATATTCTTTGACTTCTTTGATACTGAGGATGCGGAAGTGAAAAACGGAAGCCGCTAATAAAATCTGAGCGCCCCCCTTGATCACTCCTTCATAAAAGTGTTCCAGTTTCCCTGCTCCACCAGAGGCGACGACGGGCAACCGCACGGCCTCTGAGATCGCCCTTGTAAATTCGAGGTCATACCCAGCCTGGGTTCCATCTCCATCCATACTGGTTGGAAGGATCACACCGGCTCCAAGGTTTTCACACGCTTTGGCCCATGCCACAGCGTCTTTGCCAACGGGCCGGGTGCCCCCCGAGACGACCAGTTCAAATCCGGAAGGCATTTCTTTATTCCTTTTCGCATCGATCGCGATCGTCAGGTTTTCTTTGCCGAATGTCTTGGCTGCTTGCCTGACCAGATCCGGGTTTTTCACGGCAGCACTGTTCATTGATATTTTGCTGGCCCCTGCCTTCAGGATGAGCTCGATGTCCTCAAGTGAAGAGATACCACCGCCCACCGTCAATGGGATGTGAATGACGGATGAAACATTCCTGACCCATTCGAGCCTTGTTTTCCGATTTTCAACAGTAGCGGCGATATCAAGCATGGCCAGCTCATCCGCCCCTTCCTTTTCATAGAACGCCGCGTTCTCAACGGGATCGCCTGCATCTTTCAAATCGACGAAATGAATCCCTTTAACCACCCGGCCCTCTTTCATATCGAGGCATGGCATAATTTTTATGATTCCCATGAATCTCTCCTCCCATGATCTATTTCTTTGGATATTTCACGGATTGCGAAAAGGTGATTCTCTAAAGTGTGTCGCCCTTAGGGTTGAAGTGCAAAGTCGACAGCTGCCCGTGCATGAATCTCTGTGGTATTGAACAATGGAACTCGGCTGTCTTCCTTTTTAACCAACAAACCGATTTCCGTACAACCCAGAATGATTCCTTCTGCTCCCTCTTTGGCCAAGTGTTCCATGATATCCAAATATTTCATTTTCGATGATGGCTTGATCTCCCCAAGACATAACTCATCATAAATGACTCGGTTGACAACTTCCCTTGCCTCTGCTGCCGGGATAATGACTTCCAGGTTGTGTTTTTGGACTAACCTGCCCTTGTAGAAATCTTCTTCCATCGTGAACTTCGTACCCAGAAGGCCAACCCTTTTCAATCCTACTGCTTTGATGGCTTGAGCGGTCGCATCGGCAATATGCAGGATGGGAATCCTGAGAGGTTTCTGAACTTCGTCAGCGACCTTGTGCATGGTATTGGTGCAAATAATGACGAAATCTGCCCCGCCTGCTTCCACGCCTCTCGCAGCAGCGATCAGAATCTCAGCAGCTTCGTTCCACTTTCCCTGATCTTGAAGGGGTTCGATTTCAGCAAAATCAACGGAAACCATCACGCATTTGGCAGAATGGAAACCGCCAAGCTTGCCCCTGACGGCCTCGTTGATAATCCTGTAGTACTCGATTGAAGATTCCCAGCTCATGCCGCCAATCAGACCAATCGTCTTCATCATTTTTTCACCTCATCATCATACAAAAAAAGAAGCCTTACTGGATGATCCTTCCTCTCTATTTCAGTTCGACCTTTCGGAAAAATCGAGGGCGCTCATATTCAAAATCTTATTATAAAGACGACCTTAAGGTCAATAAGTTGGTTCAATGAGCGCTCCCTCCTACGCGCGTCCTTTGATACGTTCGACAGCGTCAAACCCCGATTTTCAAATCGGGGTAAAAAGCGCCGCTCAGTATCAACCCTGAGCATGCGCCGGGCTTCAGACCGGGGAGTCGAATGGGTTGACTCATTTGATATTTGATCTATTTTTATTTAAGATAATTCTAGCTTTTCATGATCTTTACAAAGCGATTGAGGATGAGGTTATGAAGTCTTCCAAATCCTCCCATTCCTTCAAGTCCTTCCGAGACCTGGAAGTTCTGGTCAAAAACAAGTCTTTACCCGCTCGCCGTGATGTGGTTCCGAAAAAGGTTGAGACTGTACAGACTCCTGAATTAGAAGAGAAATTGTTCAAAGAAGCGATGGAAGGGGTCAAGCCGATTCCAAAAGACAAATACGTTGTAAGAAATGTTAAAATTGAACTTCCGGAGACAAACAGGAATAGAGAAGATGCCGAGGCGTTAGAAAAGCTGTCTAATCTTGTGAGATACGGGATAGGCTTCACAGTCTCTGATACCCCCGAGTACATCGAGGGTACGGGATATCATGTTCCGCCTTCCATTGCGAAGCGTTTGCACCAGGGAGATTTTTCAATACAGGCACATGTTGATCTTCATGGCTTCCGTGTTGATGATGCCAAGGAAACTTTTGAAGAATTCTTGGATTGGGCGGTGACGACCGGGAGAAGAGGTGTCTTAATCGTCCACGGTCGAGGCCTCTCTTCTCCTTCGGAGCCTATCTTGAAGAATAAAGTCAAAGAGTGGCTCACCCGGGGGCCATGGCGAAAATGGGTGGTCGCCTATTGCAGCGCAAGAAAATGCGATGGGGGTGCTGGGGCCACCTATGTGCTTTT
>Ga0105106_10004008_pt1 | contig 10491 bp, 8 predicted proteins | sample PPLLaktember2015_5_FD_79109 | JGI IMG/M metagenome (GOLD analysis project Ga0105106, IMG submission 79109) | Freshwater sediment microbial communities from Prairie Pothole Lake near Jamestown, North Dakota, USA - PPLs Lake P8 Core (1) Depth... | ecosystem: Environmental > Aquatic > Freshwater >... | reverse complement strand
TCCGAGCTGGCCCAGGCCATGACGGCTGTGCCGCAGGTATTACTCAACGTGAACGTCACGAGGAAGCCAAGCCTTGACACAGTTCCGGAACTCCAACGTGCAATCCGTGCTAGCGAAGAGCGTCTTAACGGCAGCGGACGCGTATTAGTGCGATATTCCGGGACCGAACCACTCTTACGAGTGATGGTCGAGGGTGAGTGCGATGACCAGATTCGTGAAGTCGCCAATTATCTTGTAGACGTGATTAAGGCCCATCTGGGCTAGGATTGTTGCCCTCCATTGAGGGAGGCTTATGCTGCCGTCCCTCACCGTTGCCTTTATTATCGGCCTCCTCATCGGATCACAGTTCCCTTATTTCCCCCTGTCAGCCTCCTTCCTACTCCTCCTTGCTGGGCTAGGTGCTGTCGCCACTGAACAGCTCGGTCAGTTCTCAGCTCGAAAGGTCACATGGCTTTACGGAGCGCTCTTAATGGGAGTCGTCTATTGGGCAGTGGTTGACCACCTGACAGCTCCTGACCCAATGGCCGAGCATTTGTTCGATGCGCCGATCGATGTGACAGGACGTATCGTGGCTCCTGTGCAACAGGCCCCTGATCGATTAGTCATGATCATTAGGTCGGATGATCCAGGCGATACATCTGGAGCGTCCAGACATATTCGGCTGACTTGGCGCATGCCTGAACGAGTATTCTTCCAAGGCGATCGGGTCGGCTTTCGGGCGATGTTGAGACGTCCGAGTGGGTCGCTCAATCCTGGCGGATTTAACTACGCAATGTATCTTGAGCGGCAGGGGATTGATGCGATCGCTACGGTGACTGGACCTGAGGCAGTACAGTTTCTTGAGCCGGGGCATACACATGTCTGGTGGGCGATATGGAATCAATTTGATCGGTGGAGAGGCAGCATCCGTGTCGCCGCGCTGCAAACACTTCCCCAGCCTGCATTAGGGCTTTATGTAGGCATCATCATCGGTGATCGAGGATATTTGGACCCAGAGCTGCGTGACCAGTTTATGGTGACCGGGACAGTCCATCTCCTTTCTATTTCAGGGAGCCACTTGGGCCTCGTCGCGTTGCTCATTTTCGCGGTTGTCAGATGGGCCATGATTCTGTTGCCTTCTGATTGGCTTCTCGCACTATCTCGGAGAATCACGCCGACTCGCATGGCTGCGCTCTGCACGTTCCTTCCGGTCGCAGGCTACGCCTGCCTGGCCGGGGCGGAACTCGCGACGATACGGTCGTTGTTAATGGTGACTGTGGGGTTGAGTGCGATCTGGCTTGGCCAGGAACGCCGTCTGTTTCATGCCCTCTCTGCCGCTGCAATGGGGATGTTACTGCACGATCCTGGGGCGCTGTTTGATATCTCCTTTCAGCTCTCATTTTTGTCCGTCACTGCCATGGCCGGGTGGTTCTCTTGGCAGACCGCAGTTCAAGCGGAAGAGTTGCCGAATGAACCGTCGATCCTAAAAACCTACGTTCGATGGGGGAGAGATTCTGTGATAATGAGCGGAGTCGTGACCCTAGTGACCGTTCCTCTTGTTGCGTACTACTTCTATCAATTGCCCTGGCTTGGTCTTTTCACCAATGTGGTGGCCGTTCCCGTGATGGGGATATTGCTTGTCCCGATCGGCCTTGTTTCTGCAATCTGGCAGATTGTGGTTGGGGGTGCCGTACTGCCCCTGGCTTCGTTGAATCAATGGTTACTTGAGTACTTTGTGGCGGCAGTCCGATTGGTATCGACGTTACCTGGAGGGGAATGGCATGTTGCGGCCCCTTCGGTCTTCACCATGTTTCTATTTTACGGGTGTCTGGTGTTGCTCTGGCAGCGAGTAGGTGGCGCAGTATTCCGATGGGCAGCGGCTGCCGGAATACTACTAGTGTTGTCGTGGTGGGCCTGGTCTCCACGGATGTTTGTTGATGGAGATCACTTTCGAGTCACGTTTCTTGACGTTGGACAAGGCGATAGTGCAGTGATTGAGCTACCAGATGGACAGGTAGTATTGATCGACGGAGGGGCGACGTATGAACGATTCGACATGGGTCGTGCGGTGGTAGCTCCCTTTCTCTGGAATCGTGGAATCCGCACCATCGACCAGATGATTGGTACGCATCCTCAACTTGATCATGTCGGAGGTCTTGCATGGGTGGTCCGACATTTTATTGTGAAGCACTACTGGGGGTCTGGGGAGACTCGTGAAGAACTGTTCTATCGACGATTGCAGCAGTCATTGGCGTCTCAAGGGCTACAAGAAGGGGCGGCCAGCGAGGGGCTGGAGATCGTATCATCTGGTCCCTGTCGGTTGGTGGCCCTCAACCCACCGATAGATGAAAATTTTGGCGTGTCACGCCACGAGAGCCATGTGGGTGGGCATGCGTTGAACAATCGTTCAGTGGTGACGCGTCTGACGTGCGGCAATCATACGATGCTATTTGCAGCAGATGCCGAGCACGATAGTTTGTCACGGATGTCTCGCTCACCGTCTCACAGTCCGGTCGACGTTCTCAAGGTACCACATCATGGGGCAGTGAGCTCGTTGAACTATGCCTGGTTGGCATCGTTGCATCCCCAGTATGCCGTATTTTCAGCAGGGCGTCATAATTCCTATAGACACCCAGCGCCTGCTGTTCTTGATGCGTATGGATCGGAGGGCAGTACGGTGTTACGAACTGATCGTGACGGGGGGGTCTGGTTTACCGGAAGAGTTTCAGATGACACGCTACATGTGCATCGAGCGAGTGAGTTGGTGTGGCAGCCGACGAATAGGGCCTCGTGCCTCTGGACTTGTGAAGAGGCAAACTGGGCTCGGATTTGGAAACAATGGTGGGATTCTCATTGACGGCTGTTTGGTTGCACAGCGTAGATCTACGTCGCAGAACCGCAACCGCTGATTGTCATGTGAAGCATCCAAGGTATAAGCGAGTGCACATTTCAAGTATTGGCAGGGCGAAATTCGTCCTTCTCCACGCTATCGGCACAAGATCGATAACATAAGCCCTCAACGTTGCTCAGTTTTCATCACTTGCTAGCAAGGCATAGCATGTGCATGCACATGTGCTAACCTTAGCATATGTGGGCCTAATTTCTTAGGGAACTCGTGATATGCCAAATCTCGTACGAATCGTGATTCAGCTCCCTGTCGATCTCAAAACCCAACTCGATAACCTGAAACTGCAAGGATACACGACAAGTGGATTCATCAGAGCCATGTTGGAACGGGAGTTTGCCAAAATGGAAGAAAAACCTGTGACCTCTATTCCAATTGGGAAACGAGTGAGTAGTCGGTAACAGGTTGTGACAGCCCTGATCATGAAAGAAAGGCTAGGAACGCTGTGACGCGGCTCACCGACCTTATTCAAGGACAGTCGGGTCAGGGAGCCGTGAGCCCCGATACGAAGCACGCCGCGCGCTCTGTGGGACTGACGAGCCTTCCCATTCCAACTTCCACATTTTCACCGTCCATTGCCGAGATCGATTGGCATCAACGCGCGTGCCAAGAGCTTCAGGGAATCAAGTGTGCGGTTCAGGCGAGGCAGCCTTGGACGATTGACGAATTAGTCCGGATCGCATCCGGTATTGTGGCGTCTCTCAGGGGTAATGACAAACTGCTGGAGACGGTGCTTCGGCACGATGCCGGAGACTATCTCGTCACGAATGCGGTGAATGTAGCAATCGTGAGTGTGAAGATTGCGGAAGTGCTTAGATACGAGTCGGACAAGCTTGAACAGGTTGCGTTAGCGGGATTGCTCCACGATCTTGGCATGTTTGTCCTGTCGGACTCTCTGTTGTACAAGACCGGGACGTTGACGGAAGAAGAACTCCGGGACATGCGGGAACATCCACAGCACGGATACAGCCTGTTCAAGAATATTGGAGAATCCTATCCTTGGGTGGGGAGAGTAATTCTCCAAGAGCACGAGCGAAGGGATGGGAGCGGATACCCTAACCGATTGACCGGCGATCAAATCGATGAGATGGCCTTCATCATCGGGTTGGCCGATGTGTTTGATGCCTTGATGAATTCACGGCCGTATCGGCTCGGAAGGTCACCCCATCAGGCGATCAGATCGTTGCTTGTCAGCGGAAAAACGGTGTTTCCGCATCATCTACTCAAGGCGTTGGTCGACCAACTTTCACTCTATCCGTTAGGCACGACCGTTCGTTTGAACACCGGCGAAACCGGGGTCGTGTCTCAGTTGAATCGGCAGTACCCGTTACGTCCGATTCTGCGGGTCCCGCAGAAGGTTGTAGCCGGTCATCCACCAATATCGAAGATGGTGGATTTGCGAGCCGAGACGTCCCTGCACATTGTGGAGGTGGTTCCCATCGGTTGATTATCGGTTGATCTGTGGGAAGACTAAAGGAGATGAGGCCGTGCGACAGCTAATACCTCGACATCTCATGAGCCTTCTGGGTACTGGTGCAATCGTTGCTGTAGCATTTTTCGGGTGCCACAATCCGGCCAGTTCGTCTTTGCCACCGGGGGCTATCAGCCCTTCCGAGATCGTGGTTCCACCGTTACCGAAGGGAGATGTGTATGCGGATGAAACTGTTCCGACTTCGGAAACGCCGATCGAAACGGGTGACACACTTGAGGTGGTGATTCATCGTGGTGCCGGTGAGGAGAAGTTTGCCAGCGTCGTACGGGAGAACGGAAAGATTTCTATTGGGTTTATGGAAGTGGATGTTGGGGGCGTCACCGCAGCTGTGGCGGAATCCCGTGTTCAAGAAGCTGCGGTGCCCTATATGCGCCACCCGCGTGTGCAGATTCTGCTGAAAAAGAAAGTGTTGAAGGTCAAGCGTGTCTTCGTGTTCGGGGATGTGAAGAAACCAGGGATGGTTCCCATGCCTAGACAGATGACTGTGCTACAAGCGATCGCTGCTGTCGACATGTACCAGGAAACGGCATTAATGGAAGAAGTTCGCGTGATTCGAGGAGGTGACCTTGCAAAGCCGCACATTCTGATAGCCGATCTCGCGCGCGCGTTTACCTATGGTGATATGACGAGGAACATCGCGCTGGAGGAAAACGATATCGTCTTTGTGCCGCGCGAACATCTTGGCGATGCTTCAGAAGCTGCGAAAAAGATCATGCCGATCGTTCAGGCTGCGATCTCGCCACTTTATCCGGCGTTTCTTATTCCTGCATTGCTGGGACGATGAGGGTGGCACTCGACACGAAAGAAGGATGCTGATCCTATGGCCCAATACGAACTCAACGTCATCGATTATTGGCTGATCGTCAAGAAGCGGAAGTATCTCATCCTGTTGGCAGCCGGACTTGTGGTGGCATTCACATTCCTGTTTTCAGAAATGCTTAAGCCGAGCCCGTTGTACGAAGCGTCTGCGCGGGTGAAGTTCGACCGAACAAGCACCGTGGCCCAACAGTTGATTGAGACCATGTCCTTCTCAAACGCCAATGATCTGAACTCCCAGACAGAATTTATCCGAGGGTTCCCCGTAATGGAGCGCGTGGCGATGGAATTAGGTCAAGTGCCGGCGAACGTGACGCCGGAGGATAAGCGATCAGCAACCTACCTCAACACGGTGTACAACCTCGGTCAGGAAATCAAGACGCAGAGGGAAGGTGACACGAATATTATTCGCATCACAGCGACATCGGATCAACCGGAGACGGCAGAGAAAACGGCCAATTCTGTGGCCAATGCCTATCGGCTGGAAAACATCATGACTCGGAACCGCCTCGTCATGGAGTCGCGGCGATTTGTCGAGGAACAGCTGGCTGGGCTTGAACAGCAATTGAATACTGCAGAAGACGCACTGAGGGCGTTTCGGGAGCGGGAAGGGCAAGTTTTTCTCACCGATGAGGCGCGTGCGGCTCTGGAGACATTTACCAAGTTGGAAGAGCAGTACATCGAAGTGATGCGGAAGCGCGCAGAGGGAGAACGACAGATCTCAGTACTCAACCAAAGTGATGCGGTGATCGGAAATCAAAGTGGCCGGATCTTTACTGAAGATCAGTATGCACTGCTCACGATCCTGAATCAGCGCCTCCTTGATCTCATCCAGGAACGAAACACGCTCTTGATCAACTATACGACAGATCACCCTCAAGTCCGAGAGCAGCAGAAAAAGATCAACAACGTCAAAGCCGAAATGCTCCTAGAACTTCGAGCGAAGCTCAAGACCTTGCAAGACCGTGAAGCGGCGCTCTTGGAACAGCGCGACCGCTATCGAAATCGGTATTTGCAGTTCCCGCGAGCAGCGATTGAGATGGGCCGCCTTGAGCGCGACGTGAAGGTCAATGCCGATTTGCTGGCGACGCTCAAGGGCAAGCTTCAAGAATTGCAGATTAAAAGCGCGGAACGGATCGAAGAAGTCACGATTATTGCGCCAGCGATCATGCCCAGTGCACCGATCAATGCTCCGAATACGGCGCTGAACCTCATGGTTGGCTCGCTCATGGGTGTCTTCCTCGGAATTGTCATCGCCTTTGCGCGCGAATCCTTCGATACGTCGATCGGTACTATCGAAGGGGTCGAGGAGTTTCTCAAAGTGCCGGTTCTCGGCGTCATCCCACAGTTCGACAGTAAGGAAATGGAGGAAGCCACCCGCGCGTCCCTTCCAGCCGATGCCTCTGCGTCGACCATAGAAAACTTCTCGAAACTCATTTGCCTGATCGATCCGAAGTCTGTCCTATCCGAGAGCTTGCGGTCGCTGCGAACGAATATCCAATTCGCCAGCATGGATCGAAAGGTCAAATCCATCCTCTTCACCAGCGCTGGGCTTGGAGAAGGCAAGAGCACCTGTGTCACCAATCTGGCGATCACGCTCGCCCAGGAAGGGCAGCGCGTGTTGCTCGTTGACGCAGACCTTCGGAGGCCGATTGTACATCAGCGGTTGGGTTTAGATCGAGCTCCCGGTCTCGCTGACGCCTTAGTGGGCAGTACATCGTGGCGCAGTCACGTGCGGTCCGCAACGGATCTGATGCTTGGACCGATGGGGGCGGATCGGGTGATGAGCACGCCGGGGTTGGACAACCTACATATTTTGACCAGCGGGGTGGAGGTCGGCAACCCGAACGAGTTCCTTAACATGAACAAGATCAAGGTGCTCGTGAGTGAAATGAGTGAAGAATACGACCTCGTATTCTTCGATACCCCCCCTATTCTCCCAGTCACAGATGCAGTGGCGTTCAGCTCACGCGTCGATGGGACGATCCTGGTCTACCAAGTTGGGCGGATCGGCCGGAATGCTCTCAAGCGAGCCAAGTTCCTTCTGGACCATGCACAGGCCAATGTGATGGGCATCGTCTTGACGAACGTGAAGTCCGAGGTCGAGCCAGACTACGGTGTGTATCGGTACGAATATCGCTGACGCGGCGATAGGAGCCGACATCCCATGCATGCGTCGACAGTAAAACCGCAAGATGTCGCCATCGTGTCGGTGCTAGCCGCGGTGCTTGCGCTTGGCCTCACGTTGGCGTCTTCGACAGTCGGGTTACAGGTGGTTGTTGGTTTTCTCGTTGTGTTGGTGGCCTTCACATCGGTTCCCGCCTCTCTGTTCTTACTGATTTTTTCTATGTTGCTCTCTCCAGAAATCGCAATTGGTCGAGCAGAGGGCAGAGGTGTCGGTGCGCGAGAGCTCTCGTTGCGCATGGACGATCTGTTGCTTGTGATCATCGGATTCAGTTGGCTGGTGAAAACAATTATCTATCGAGACCTCGCCCTCATTCGCGAGACTCCGATCAACCGACCCATCGTCTACTATATGTTGGTCTGTGTGCTTGCGACGCTGATCGGCATCATGGCTGGTCATGTTCGCCCGCTTACGGGATTCTTGTTTATCCTGAAATACTTTGAATACTTTTTTATCTTTTTCATGGTCGTCAACCATGTATCGACCAAACGGCAGGTCGTCAGTTTGGTGGTGGCATTACTGGCGATTTGCTTCGTGATCAGTGTGTACGCGATCGCTCAGATTCCGAGCGGGCAACGGGCGAGCGCGCCGTTTGAAGGGGAAAGCGGCGAGCCCAATACCCTCGGTGGGTACCTGGTTTTTATTATGGCGATCGTCATGGGCCTTTTCCTCCACTTGAAGTCCAGGACAATTCGAGTATTGCTTGTCCTTCTCATGGGGTTCATCTGTCTCGCCCTCATGGCCACGCTCTCTCGCTCATCCTACCTGGCTGCTGGTGTCTTGATGGTGGCTGTCGCAGCGACTCAATGGCGACGCCCTGGCGTGCTCGCGTTGATGCTCTTGCTCGCGGTCATTCTTCCTTTCGTCGCGCCCGATAATGTGAAGAATCGAGTCAACGAAACGTTTTTCGGCCGTCAATATGGGGGTGAAATCACAGTAGGGAGAGTTGGGTTGGATCTTTCCACGACAGAACGGCTGCGCTCCTGGCAGTATGTGTTGAATGATTGGCTGCACAACCCTTTACTCGGGCGTGGCGTAACGGGCTATGCCTGGGCGGATGCCCAATACGTCAAGATTCTCGGAGAAACGGGCCTCGTCGGTCTCGTCGCGTTCATCTTTCTGATCGTCCGTTTATGGCGGCGAGCACGAGAGACTTTTCTGGCGGAGCATGACCCATTTTGTAAAGGATTAGCCCACGGTTTGCTGCTCGGCATGGTGGCCATGCTTGCACATGGCATCGGAGCCAACACCTTCATTATCATCCGCATCATGGAGCCATTCTGGCTATGCGCCGGGCTTGTCATGATATTGCCGCGCCTGACATCCGAGCAGACGAACCCTGCCGCTCAACGAGCGATTGTATGAGGTGGTTCTTTTTCTGTTATTGGTATGAACCTGACGCACCATCCGATCCTGTCGGGCTTGTCAGAATTTGGACACTAGCGCGTCAGCTTGTCGAGCAAGGCGACAGCGTGACGGTCTTCCCTCCACGGTACCGATCCTCGTTGCTCCAGCGTAGATTTTCGATCAAGCCGATTTCGCTCCTTCCTTGGCCGGTGTTGCGCCCGGTTTCATACGCTCTTCGTTCCTGTCTTGCCGGGCTTAAGATGGCCTGGCAGTCGAAACCAGACGTCGTGTACTACCGGTGGATGAACAGTCCTCATCCGCTGTTGTTCGCGCGGTTGGTCGGTGCGCAGTGCATTTGCGAGGTCAATGGAGAACCTGTCCCTCCGTGGTATGCGAGCGGGTTGAGAAGCTGGATCACGCACGTCTTAGCTGCCTTTGCGCTATGCCGTTGCGACCGAGTGGTGGTGCTCACAGACGGACTACGCAGTCTTGTGCAATCACAATACGGCGTGCAGGCTGATCGGGTGACCGTGTTGTCGAGCGGGTCGGACCTTTCGTTGTTCCGCCCTCGTGAGACGATCACCTGTCGGCAAGAGGCACAACTAGATCCGGCGTGCCAATATATCGGATTTGTCGGAAGCTTTTATCGGTATCAAGGCTTGGCGACATTACTGGAGGCGTTTGCCCGAATCCATGATCGCCGTCCCTCGACACGATTGCTCATGGTTGGAGAAGGAGAAGAAGCGGAAGCGCTTCATGCGCAAGCGGCGCGTCGAGGTCTCTCTTCGTGGATTACGTGGACGGGCCGAGTCGAATACACCAAGGTTCCTTTATGGATTGGCACTATGGATGTGTGTGTGGCGCCTTTCTGTGGCGAGCGGGGTGAGACGTCACCTGTCAAGTTGTTCGACTACCTAGCTTGTGGGAGGCCGGTCGTCGCGAGTGCCATTCCGTCGGTGACCGAGCTGTTTTCTCGCGCAAACGGGGTCGTGCTGGTCAAGCCAGATCGTGTCGATGTATTGACCGAGGCAATCTTGGACTTACTGGCACGCCCCGATGAGGCGCGCCGATTGGGACGCGAGGGGCGCGCCTTCATCGAACAGCGGTTTGGGTGGGATGCGATCGTTCGCACGTTACGAGACATGGTGCAACAGATCGTTCCACACGACCATGAGCAGCATCGGATCGCAGTCAATAGTAGAGGTGAGAGAGTATAAATCAGCTTACGCGGGATTACATGATCAGGACCACGCCAGAGGAATTGTATTTACACCTGATGAAGCAGTGCCTGACGAGGATGCTCTGGAGGGAGAAGTATCGGCCGATCACGTCGTCGGTCAGCGGATGGCGAAAACTCGTGGTCGAGCCGCTCCAATCGCTGTTGCGCCTGATGCAGTGGGAGGTTGTCCGAGTTGAACCGGATCGAGCGGAGGCGAGAGGGGAGGGACGCGATTGGCCTCTTGAAGCAGAGACGATGGTCGGATTGAAGCGGCTGGACAATCTTCAACACTGCGTGACATCGGTGATCCGTGATGGTGTGCCGGGAGATCTGATTGAAACCGGAGTGTGGCGTGGCGGGTCGTCGATTCTTATGCGCGCCGTATTGAAAGCCTATGGCGACTGCTCAAGAACAGTCTGGTTGGCTGATTCATTTCGTGGATTGCCACCTCCTGATCCAGCCCATTATCCGGTCGATGATGGTGACACGCTATGGAGATATAAAGAGTTGGCGGTTCCCATCGAAGAAGTGAAGGCCAATTTTTCTCG
>Ga0105106_10004007_pt1 | contig 10492 bp, 10 predicted proteins | sample PPLLaktember2015_5_FD_79109 | JGI IMG/M metagenome (GOLD analysis project Ga0105106, IMG submission 79109) | Freshwater sediment microbial communities from Prairie Pothole Lake near Jamestown, North Dakota, USA - PPLs Lake P8 Core (1) Depth... | ecosystem: Environmental > Aquatic > Freshwater >... | reverse complement strand
CTCCGTTGTCATTCTGTTCATCCGACAGTATGGAGGAGAGTTCTTCCCACTCCCTGTCAGTAAATTTTCCCGTGTTTTTCATCTCATTCATTGTTCTGCAAGTGCTTTTCTGAATTCCCTGAGAGCCCTTCCCATGTTGGCTTCAACTGTTTTGACAGAGACCGAAAGTTTTTCGGCTATCTCCGAGTATTTCAGCCCCTCAAACCTGCTCATGCAAAATATCTTTCCGCATCGTTCGGGCAGCCTTTCCAGTATTCCGGCTATTTTCGCCTGCAGGTCACTGTAGTTCATTATATCAGCCGGATTCTGGGCTGTCTCCTGCGTTGCAATGCTCATTTCCCGTGCATACTTCTCAACCACTCTTTCATGATCGATGTAATGCAGGCAGCGGTTATGAACTGCCCTGTAAAGATACCCGTTCAAAGAACTCTCAATTTTCAGATTCTCCTTATCCCTCCAAAGCCTGAAAAACAGATCCTGAACAACCTCTTCAGCTGTATCGTGATCTCTGATCAGTGTCCTGGCGTAACGTACCAGGGAAACATAGGAGGACCGGAAAAGTGATTCAAACTGTCCAACATCACCCTGCCTGATCCTCCTTATTATTTCTAAATCCCCGGTCATCTGAATTAACCTGTTTTATTCGTTCCTGTCGCTGAACTTGAGCTTCCTGCTGAGACGGCGTATAGCTGATTCGATACTCTGATCGGGTTCGATCACGTTATACTCACCCCAGAATTCAGGATCTGCAAAAGCTGCGACCTGTTCGGTAAAGATATCGTTATACCTTAGTTTTTCCTTACCTGCAAATTTAATAACTTCCTCGTTGGTACGGTCGGTAACCGCTATTTCCGACATTGTGGTGTAAAAGGTATTAAAGAGTTTTCTCTTCCAGTTCACCTTAAATTTGACCTCTGCCCTCGAGTATGCAAAATACCACTTCCCGTTCTGTTCGCGAAATTTGGTCCTGTATGTTGCTATTTCAGGAGTTACTTCCATGCCAAGAGGTTTCTTCTTTATAAAGATCGCCGATGCGGCTTCCTTGTTTTCAAGATTGAATCCGAATTCCGACTCTGAAATGGCATAGCTGTCCGCTTCAATGTAGAAGCTTCCCATGAACAGAGGCATATCAACCGAGGGTTTCTGCCTGAATTCGATCACATAATGTGGCTTGTCGTCGATCTCCACAACACCTGTAAGTGAATAGTCATAATACTTCATGGCATCGATAGTCAGCACCGATTCGGTGTTCTTGACAATGTCGAGCTGCAAAACGCTGACAGGGCCTCCCTGCAGTTTAAAGAGCACAGTGTCCATTCTTTCCACGTCTGACCCTTTTCTACCCTTGTAAATCCTGGCGCCATCGTACCTAAGATCACTGCTGTACGGAGCCTTGAATATTTCGACAACAGCTTCACCGATTGAAACGTATGTCCTGTTCTTACGGATCGTTTCCCTGTAGAAAGCTGTCATCAGATTTGGCTCATCAACGTAGTTCCTGCCAATACGGCTGATTGCGCTCCTTACAATTGCTTCCGGATCGAGCGGTTTGACAATGATCTCCTTTATCGGAATGGGGGCAGGGGTCAGCGAGATCACATTCTTGTAACCATCCTCCCTCATCTCAGTCAGCGGGACCGTCCTGTTCTTGTATCCCAGGAAAGTCACTTCCAGGTTCCTTGATGTCTGTGTCTCACTGATCTTTATCACAAATTCCCCGTCAATATTTGTGACTGTGGCCACATTGGTCTCTTTCACGGCTACCGAGGCAAAGACCAGAGGTTCACCGGTTTCGGAATCAACAACCTTTCCCCTGAACGTAAGCAACCCCTGCTGATCATTTTTCCTTCTGTCAGGCGCTGCCTCTGCAAATATTGTCTGTGCAGCAAAAGCTGACAGGATAAGCAGGGCAATTAACGATAAACTTCTAACTTTTTTCATGGCAATTAATAATTAAATTTAGTGCTTTATTTCCTTTTAAGTTTATTATTCATTTCCTTTTCATCTGTAAGACCAGAGGCAGGTAGTAATACCCTACTCAAGCTTTGAAATATTTTTTATCTTAACCCGCAATTTCAGACAACATGGCCGGCATATTTACCAGGCAAACTAATCTTTTCAGGGCAGGCTTTTCGTACCTTCATGACACTCTTGCCGGCGATCCATCAACTGCGGGCATGCCGTTGTCTGTCTCCTTCGAGCTTACCAACCACTGCAACCTCCGCTGCCCTGAGTGTGCATCAGGTTCTGAAATAATGAAACGCGACAGGGGGTTTATGGATCCTGAACTTTACAAAAAGGTTCTTTCGGAGCTGAGGCCATACCTGTGGTACGTCAACCTATATTTCCAGGGTGAGCCGATGATGCATCCTGGTTTCTTTTCATTTCTTGGCCTTGCAGGGGATATCCGCACTGTCGTTTCAACAAACGGACATTTCCTCTCGGCGGAAAACTCTGAAAAACTGGCCCGGTCGGGACTCAAAAAACTAATTGTTTCACTCGACGGGATGGATCAGGAAACCTATTCGGAGTACAGGAAGAACGGTGATTTTAACAGGGTAATTGAAGGGATCAGGAACGTCTCGGCCGCAATATCAGGTATGAGATCACCATTAAAGCTTGAAATTCAGTTTCTTGTGAATAAATTCAATGAACATCAGATCGTTGAGGCAAAACGGTTTGCAGCCCTGACCGGGGCAAAACTGAGACTTAAATCGATGCAGGTGATCGAAAGCCAGGATCCAGGCAGATGGATGCCTGCCGCGGACAAATTCAGGAGGTATACCCAGGCCAGCGGAAACTTCAGGATAAGAAGCAGATTGCCTGACAGATGTATGCGTTTATGGTTCAACCCTGTAGTTACCTGGGATTTTAAAGTGATCCCCTGCTGTTTCGATAAGGATGCGGAATTTGTCATGGGAGACCTGAAGAATGAAAGTTTCCTGTCGATATGGAACGGCCCTGCCTACAAGGACTTCAGAAAAAAAATACTTTCAGGGAGGAATAAAATTGCTATCTGCACGAACTGTACCTCAGGATTAAACAGAAAAATCAAGCGTTAATTCCGGGAATTTCGTAAATTATGGGGATTTTATTTCCCATTTATGAAGGCATTTGGGAATATATCACTTATCCTGCCGGGGGTATTGCTTTTCTTAGTTTTAGGAGAAGCGGAAAGTCCGCAATCAAAAAATTCAAAGACCGGTACATCTTATGAAGGCGAAGTTTCTGTAGCAGGTATCTCGGAATCCGTTACTGTTTTCAGGGATGGAAGAGGCATGCCTCATATCTATGCCGGGAATGAGCATGACCTCTACGTTGCCGTCGGGTACATTTCAGCACAGGAAAGGCTCTGGCAGATGGATCTGATACGCCGGTCAACAACCGGACGCCTGTCTGAGATCTTTGGCAAATCATACATTCAGGCTGATCTGTTTATGAGAAGCCTTGGCATCATATCCAAGGCAAAAGCTGTCCTCCGCGATGAGGATCCGGAAATCATTGATTGCCTCCAGGCCTTCGCTGACGGTGTTAATGCCTATATACGCTCAGGATGTGATAAGCTGCCCGCGGAGTTCAGGATACTTTCGTACAAACCTGATCCCTGGAAGCTGGAAGATATTGCCTGCATCATAGGGCTTATGGGATGGCAGCTCGGATCAATGAATCTTAAATCAGAGATCTTCCACTACCGGCTGGTAAATAAACTCGGGATTGAAAAGGCGATCCATCTCATACCTGACTGGAAAGCTAACGATGAGGTGGTCTATCCGGGATTTAAGATCGATGAATCTTTGCTTGGCGGAGCAGAATCGTTCATTAATTCAGCCGGAAAGATGGAATCACTTGGTATTTTACCTTTTTCCGCCAGCAATAACTGGGCAGTTTCCGGGACCAGGACAGAGTCGGGCAGCCCTGTGCTCTCAAACGACATGCACCTTACCTTCGGAGCCCCGGGAATATGGCTCCAGATGCACCAGGTAGTGCCCGGGAAGATAAATGTGACTGGTGCACTGATACCCGGAGAGCCTTTTATAATAGCCGGGCACAATGAAAAGATTGCCTGGGGGATGACCAATCTGATGGTCGATGGAATTGATCTGTTCAGGGAAACCACCAATCCGGAAAATTTCAACCAGTACCTGTTCAACGGGGAATGGAAGCAGATGGAGCTTCGGGAGGAGATAATCAGGATAAGGGGCGGAAGGCAGGATACCTCGGTTATCAGGTTTACACACAGGGGGCCTGTTATCTCAGGCTTCCAAAACGTGGATGATGCAGCACTGAGCATGAGATGGTCGGGGACCGACACGAGCGACGAGATAAAAGCGGTTTACCTTGTCAACAGGGCGGAAGGCTGGCAGGATTTCAGGAATGCTCTCAGTACATTCAGAACGATCAGCCAGAACTTTGTTTACGCCGATACTGATGGCAATATCGGACTGATGACGGGAGGAGGGATCCCGGTCAAAAAGCTCAACGGCAATATGGTCAGGGCAGGGGAGACCGATGAGTTTGACTGGAAAGGCTATATACCTTTCAACGAGCTTCCCTACAGCTTTAACCCTGAAAGAGGATATGTTTCCTCTGCAAATAACAAGACAGTGAGTGAAGATTATCCCTACTATATAAGCGCCGGGTATGTTGTACCGTACAGGATAAACAGGATCAGGCAGATGCTCGATTCGAAGGAGATCCATGGTATGGAGGATTTCAAAAGGATGATCCTTGACCAGCGTTCCGACATGGCCGCCATGATCATGCCTTTCATCCTTAAACTGAAAGGGCGGTCTGAAGATCTTACCACTGCAGAAAGAGCTGCGCTGGAAACTCTTTCAGACTGGGATTACGAAATGAAGCCCGACCTTATTGCTCCCTCACTGTTTGAGTTTTTCAGGATAAGCCTCAGGAAGAACCTGCTTGCAGATGAGCTTGGCGATCTTTTCGGGCAGTTGTATTTCATTGATGGGGAGTACTTTATTTACAGGCTATTTAAGACCGGAGATACTGGATGGGTGGACAACGTTAATACAGAACCGGTTGAGACTCTTGACGAAATTGTTCTGCAGAGCTTTAAAGACGGTGTATCCGCCATAACTGATAAATACGGGCACAATACCGAAAAATGGGAGTGGGGAAAGATCCATACTATAACATTTGCGCATCCCCTGGGGAGTGTCAGGATTCTGGACAATATATTCCATCTCAATTCGGGTGAGTATAGTGTCGGAGGGAGTGATCATACTGTGAGCCCTTTCTTTTCATTTGAGCACGGGTTTAAAGTGGAACACGGAGCATCGGAGAGATTTATTTTCAATACTGCAGACTGGGATGAATCATTAACGGTACTGCCAACAGGAGAATCGGGGATCCCCGGAAGTGAGTTTTATCTCTCACAGGTAGATGCATATCTCGGAGGTAAGTTTTATAAGGATGCTTATTCAGATGAAGCTGTAAAGGCAGCGGCAAAATATACGTTGAAACTGCTGGCAGAACACTGAGAATCTCAGACGGTCATCACGTCTTTTTCTTTCTGAGCCATCACCTTGTCGACCTTTGCTACAAAATCACGGGTCATCTCCTGCACATTTTCCGTTGCATCGATCTCGATATCTTCGGGAAGGCCTTCCTTCAGCATTCTTTTCAGTTCATCATTCGCCCATTTCCGTGCCAGACGGAGGCTTATTTTGGCATTTTCCCCTTCGTTTCGCACCTGTTTGACAAGCTGATGCCTCCGCTCTTCGGTAAGCGGTGGGACGCTGATACGGATAACCTCGCCGTTGTTCATGGGAGTAAGCCCGATATTGGCTGCCATGATTGCTTTTTCGATTGTTCCGAGCATGTTTTTTTCCCATGGCTGGATAAGTATGGTCCTTGCATCAGGAGTGTTTATGTTCGAAACCTGAGCCAGGGGAGAGTTGACCCCGTAATAGTCGACCATTATTCCATCAAGCAGGACAGGGGTGGCTCTTCCTGCACGCAAATGAGCGAGTTCATGCTCCAGATGGTCCAGGGCTTTCTGCATTCTGTCCCTGGTCTCTTCAATAATAAGTTCAACTTCTTCGTTCATTTTGTATGGTTCCGGTTTGGTTAAGTAATATCTGCCGCAATCACATAAATCGGCCCTCAAAAGATCATAGGAAAACAAATATAGTAAAATTGAGTTAATTTCAAAGTTGTCCTCAGTTACAAATAAGAGTTCCCAGGGCAGCTCCTTTTGCAACCTTCATCAGGTTCCCGTTCCTGTTCATATTGAAAACCACTATCGGCATGTTGTTCTCCCTGCACATTGTAAAAGCTGTCGAATCCATTACTTTCAATCTCCTCTCAATCACTTCCTCGAAAGAGATGTTATCGAATTTCCGGGCTTCAGGATCCTTTTCCGGGTCGGATGTGTAAACACCGTCGACCCTTGTGCCCTTCATGAGCACATCTGCGCCGATCTCCACTGCCCTGAGCGCGGCTGCGGTATCGGTTGTAAAGAACGGATTTCCCGTACCGCCTGAAAGGATGCAGACAGTCTGGCTTTTAAGCGCTGCCACCACTTTATCCCTGTTGTAAAGCTCACCAACCGGTTCCATCCTTATCGATGTGAATACTTTTGCATTTCCTCCCAGTTTTTTTATTGAGCTTTCCAGGGCGAGACTGTTGATCACGGTGGCCAGCATTCCCATCTGATCGCCCCTGACGCGGTCGAAACCAGATCCGGTACCGCTCAGTCCCCGGAAAATATTACCTCCCCCTATGACGACTGCAACCTCGCAACCAAGATTTACAATATCTGAAATCTGTTTTGCAAATTCATCCAGAACCAGGGTGCTTATTCCGTTATTATTGTCGCCGGAAAGCGATTCACCGCTGAGCTTCAATAAGATCCTTGAATATTTCATGTTGGGAAATTAGTTTTAGGTGTTCCTTGATAAAAAGTACCTGCCAATTTAGTAATAAATTTTGGAAGTTGCCGGTTGCTGGTTGGTTGTAGCACATTACAAAAAAAAGGCGCCTTATGGCGCCTCAAATTATTGAATTATGAACTGAATGACTAAAGATTCAGAGTATAGCGTTTGAAAGCGGTTACCGTTAGTCCCTTATCTGCAGACTGAAGGAATTGCCTGATAGTCATTTTGTTGTCCTTGACAAAATCCTGGTTGAGGAGCGTACTCTCCTTGAAGAATTTACCAAGCTTACCCTGGGCAATTTTTTCAAGCATTTCCTCCGGTTTTCCGTCGCGCCTGGCCTGTTCTTTTCCGATCTCGATCTCCTGCGCAATAACTTTCTCCAGAACATCATCCTTGTCGATTGCAACAGGGCTCATGGCGGCAATCTGCATCGCGACATCCTTGTAAACATGAACATCGAGTCCGCTTTTTGAAAATCCTGCAATTGTTGCCAGCCGGTTGCCCGGGTGAATATATGCCTGAACGTGGGCGGCTTCAATCTTTTCATAATAAGCAAGTTCGAGCTTTTCGCCTATGATGCCCACATATTCAACAACCTTTTCACCAACAGTAGATTTTTCCATGGGCAAGGCTTTCAGGCCTGCAAGGTCTGCCGGTTTACTGGCGATTGCCAGATCGAGGATCTTATTTGCCAGTGATAAGAATTGTGCATTTTTGGCAACGAAATCGGTTTCACTGTTCAGGACCATCAATGCTCCGAATTTATTGTCGGCCGTTGTTTTTGCAAGTACAACCCCTTCGGTAGCGGATTTGTCAGCTCTTTTGCTTGCCACAAGCTGTCCCTTTTTTCTAATTATCTCAATTGCTTTGTCAAAGTCACCATTCGATTCTTCAAGAGCTTTTTTACAATCCATCATCCCGGCCAGGGTTACGCTCCTGAGTTTTGCCACATCTGAGGCAGTTATAGTTCCCATCGTAAAAACTTAATATGTTAATAAAGATAAAATCTAATTCTCTTCTTCCGTTTCATCGCTTCCTGAAACGACCTCGTCTTCCTCTTCAGTCTCGATTGCCACTGCTTCATCCTCAGGTTCAACTTCGACTTCCTCCTCTTCTTCAACTATTGCGGCGATTACCGAATCGGGAAGGTCTTTGGTCTCGAGTTCTTTTCTCATGAACTTCTTGTCCTTCTGCATCGGTTCCTTATCCTTTTCGAGTTTCCTTTCATTGAGTCCCTCTTCAATAGCCTGGCATAAAAGATCAACTATGAGTGTGATCGATTTTGAAGCGTCGTCGTTGGCAGGTATCGGGAATTCAATATCGGTAGGGTCTGAATTAGTGTCAACCATGGCAAACACCGGGATACCGAGCCTTTTGGCTTCTCTGACCGCAATATGTTCCTTGCAAACATCAACAATAAAAAGCGCCGAAGGGAGGCGTGTCAGGTCGATAATGCTACCCAGGTTTTTTTCCAGTTTTGCCCTCTGCCTCGTGACCTGAAGTCTTTCGCGTTTTGAAAGGTTGAGGAAAGTACCGTCAGTAGCCATTTTGTCGATGGACCCCATCTTTTTCACAGCCTTCCTGATTGTCGGGAAGTTGGTAAGCATACCACCGGGCCATCTTTCAACAACATAAGGCATATTAACCTTTTTAACACGCTCGGCCACAATCTCTTTTGCCTGTTTCTTGGTGGCAACAAAGAGTATTTTCTTGCCTGATCTTGCGATATGCTTCATAGCGGAAGCGGCTTCATCGAGTTTTGCGATGGTCTTGTTCAGGTCAATGATGTGAATACCGTTGCGCTCCATAAAAATGTAGGGAGCCATTGCGGGATTCCATTTTCTTTTCAGGTGTCCGAAATGAACACCGGCATCTAATAATTCTTCGAAATTTGTTCTTGGCATTTTTTGGTTCTTTAAGTTTACATTCTTTTCAATCAATTGCAGAGTAGTTCCGCCTTGCGGAAGTCTCTGTAATTTAGATACTAAACTTGCATCTATACTGACTGTACCGTAATGGTCTATCGTTTACTGAACTGGAATCTCTTCCTGGCTTTGGGCTGACCCGGCTTCTTCCTTTCAACCTCGCGGGGGTCGCGTGTCACAAAGCCGTTTGCTTTAAGCACCGATTTGTTTTCCGGGTCAACCTGGATGAGAGCCCTGGTGATGCCCAGACGGAGTGCTTCAGCCTGTCCTTTTACGCCGCCGCCGTCAAGATTGACACGGATATCGTATTTATCAACCGAATTCAGGGTAACAAGAGGCTGGGTGACAACATACTGTAATGTTTCCGCACCAAAGTACTCCTTATAGTCACGGTCGTTTACAGTTATTTTTCCCTTGCCGTCACTTAAAATTACCCTTGCAACAGCAGCTTTTCTTCTCCCAAGTGCATTAATTGGCTCCATATCTGTTTCTTAATGTTATAGTTCAATTTTTCTGGGTTTCTGGGCCTCATGAGGATGCGAGGGGCCTGCATAAACATGCATATTCTTAAAAATCGCCCTCCCAAGACGGCTCTTAGGCAGCATGCCTCTCACAGCATGTTCGACGAGACTAATGGGATTCTTTTTCAGCATCTCCTCAGCCGGAGTGAATCTCTGTCCGCCCGGATAACCGGTATGCCTTACATATAACTTGTCATGCATTTTTGTTCCCGACAGGTTAACTTTGTCGGCATTGATCACAACAACATTGTCGCCGCAATCGACATGAGGAGTAAAATTTGTTTTGGTTTTACCTCTCAGAGTTGAAGCTACCACTGTTGCAAGACGTCCAAGAATGGCGCCTTCTGCATCTATTATAACCCACTCCTTGTTTACAGTCTCATTATTTGCTGATACTGTTTTGTAACTTAAGGTGTTCACTTTATTTATTTTTTATAATTGAAACACTTGAACTAGATCTTAAACCCCTTAATTTGGGTCTGCAAAAATACAATATATTTCCTAATAAAAAAGAATATTGCGGAGAATTTAACTATCATAACTAAAACCGCCGTAATTTTGCCGGCAGTTTGGTAACCGGGCACTGGACCAATATTAAATGGTATGACTGAAGATGAAAGAATCCTGCGTGATTTATCCGGAATTGCTTTGAACGGGATGAAGGGAGACCGGCGTCCGATGACCGGAGGTAAGAGACTTGAAAGAGGTTTTTTCGAATGTGATGTGCTAGAGGTAGCACCCTTGCTTTTATCGAAAGTACTTGCAATTAAGCCTGGTGATAATTGTATTACACGATTCCGGATTACCGAAACGGAAGCTTACAGGGGTGAGGAGGACCTGGCGTGCCATGCATCAAAAGGAAGGACACCGAGGACTGAAATAATGTACCATGAAGGGGGCAGGCTTTATGTTTACCTGGTTTATGGTATGTATTGGATGCTGAACGTGGTAACAGGCGAAGAAAACAATCCGCAGGCTGTTCTGATCAGGGGATTGGAGGATTGCACCGGGCCCGGACGGGTAACAAGGAGGCTGGGAATTGACAGGTCATATTACGGTGAGGACCTGACTTCCTCGGAAAGGATCTGGATCGAGGATTCAGAGATCATAACGGATTTTAAGACCGGCCCGAGAGTCGGGATCAACT
>Ga0105106_10004006_pt1 | contig 10493 bp, 6 predicted proteins | sample PPLLaktember2015_5_FD_79109 | JGI IMG/M metagenome (GOLD analysis project Ga0105106, IMG submission 79109) | Freshwater sediment microbial communities from Prairie Pothole Lake near Jamestown, North Dakota, USA - PPLs Lake P8 Core (1) Depth... | ecosystem: Environmental > Aquatic > Freshwater >... | reverse complement strand
CAAAGATGATGGCGGATTTGATATCAATGGCACGCCAGGGAGAAGCAACCGGCCTATCAATGTCTCGCCAACGGTCACTCCTGGAGCAGGCGGAAGTTCTGGATCCAGTGGCTCGAGTGGTGGCGTCGAGCTTCCGCCCATCCTGGGCATCAGCGAATTCCTCCCCCGTCCCGGCCACGATTGGAACAACGATGGCAAGGTGGATGTCTTCGATGAATTCATCGAAATCATCAACGCGGGCCAGATCGATGTGGATTTGAGTGATTACGAAGTGGATGACGAACAGAACCTGGGCTCATCTCCCTACACGCTGCCCGATATCACCCTCAAGCCCGGTGAGCGCGCCGTCTTCTACGCCGCCGAAACCGGCATCCTGCTCAGCGACGCGGGCGACACTGTGCGGCTGCTCAGGGGCAGCACTGTGGTGGACGCCTATACCTACGACGTTGTCCGTTACCCGGATCAAGCCTGGTGCAGGATCCCGGACAGGTTGGGATACTGGAACGCTCCCTGCTTCCCCACTCCCGGCAACCCGAATGCCCTGACCGGGACCTTCCCGCTGCCTCCCGGACCCGCAACCGGCTACCGCGCCCCGGTCTGTCTCCTGCCGGATACCACTCCCGATGAATTCGTCTACGCCGAATGTGAAGCCGGCGGGGATGGCATCTGGAATCGCCTATACTGGGATGGAACTGGTTTCATCGAATGGCTGTTACCCGAAGAAACGCAGAAATGGGAGACAGTTCTCGAATAAGCTGCGGAATCTACGTACTCGTGTAAAAATAAGTTCCTTGTTTTGGATGCAGTCCCACACAGATGCTCCACAATTGCACGGCATCCTGCTCGCGAACATTAAGAATCCAGATAGCGGGGGCATTCAAATTCTGTAGAATCAAAACCAATCTGGATGTTAACTACAAAGTCGCTAAGTCACAAAACCACGAATTTACCTTTGTGTTTTGGAGTCTTTGTAACTTGGTGGTTTTCATCAAGCTCAATTGCTTACAAGAATCTTCAACATTTGAATGCTCCCATAGTGGATGATAAGCCGCGCTCTGCTATAATTCAATCACCTTCGCCCAAGGAGAGAATCATGTATGACAGGAAAAAACTCGACGAGTTGAAAGATTCGCTGGAAAAGTGGGAAGAGACCGGCTTGCAAAAAACGCTCGCGTCCATGCCGGAGCGACGCGACAAATTTATCACGACTTCTTCTGAACCCATTGAGAGACTCTATACCCCGCTGGATGTGGCGGATATGGACTATGCATCTGACCTGGGACTTCCAGGTGAATACCCCTACACGCGCGGAGTCCACCCGACGCTGCACCGCGGCAAGCTGTGGACCATGCGCATGTTCGCCGGTTTCGGAACCGCTGAGGAGACGAACGCGCGTTTCAAGTACCTGCTTGAACAGGGACAGACCGGGCTCTCGATTGCCTTCGACCTGGCCACCCTGATGGGCTATGATACCGACCAGCCCGAAGCGTTGGGCGAGTTCGGCAAGTGTGGTGTGGCCGTGTCCTCGCTCAAAGACATGGAAATCCTGCTGGATGGCATTCCGCTGGACAAAGTCTCATCCAGTATGACCATCAATTCACCGGCAGCCATCATCTGGGCCATGTACATCGCCGCTGCCGAAAAACAAGGCGTGCGCCCCAACCAACTGCGCGGCACTATCCAGAATGACATCCTGAAAGAATTCATCGCCCAAAAAGAATTCATCTTCCCGCCCGAGCCGTCCATGCGGCTGGTGGTGGACACGATGGAATATGGAACGAGCACTGTCCCGCAGTGGAACACCATCTCGATCAGCGGGTACCACATCCGCGAGGCGGGCTCGACCGCGGCGCAGGAACTGGCCTTCACGCTCTCGGATGGCATGGAATACGTGCGCTGGGGCATCGAGCGCGGTATGGATGTGGATGACTTTGCGCCACGCCTGTCCTTCTTCTTCAATGCGCACAACGACTTCTTCGAAGAAATCGCTAAATACCGCGCTGCCCGCCGCATCTGGGCGCGCGAGATGAAAGAGACGTTCGGCGCGAAGAATCCGCGTTCGTGGTTGTGCCGCTTCCATACGCAGACGGCAGGCGTTTCATTGACTGCCCAACAACCGGAGAACAATGTGGTCCGCGTGGCGGTGCAGGCCCTGGCGGCGGTTCTGGGCGGGACCCAGAGCCTGCATACCAATTCCCTGGACGAAGCCCTGGCCCTGCCATCCGAGCACGCGGTCACGATCGCGCTGCGCACACAGCAAATTTTGGCGGAAGAATCCGGGGTGGCGAACACGATCGATCCTCTCGGTGGCAGTTTCTTCGTCGAAGCCCAGACCGACCGTATCGAGCGGCAAGCTTACGATTACTTCCACCGCATCGAAGAGTTGGGCGGCGTCCTGCCGGCCATAGATAAAGGCTTCTTCCAGTCCGAGATTTCGGATGCAGCGTATCTTTACCAGCGTGAAATCGACACAGGCGAGCGCAAGATCGTGGGTGTGAACGCTTACGCCGAAGATAAACCACTGGCCATCCCCATCCTCGAGATGGACCCACAGGGTTACGAGCGCCAGGTTGCGCGATTAGACGAAGTTCGCAAGACGCGCGACAACGGCCGTGTGGGCCAGACGCTGGATAAGCTGCGCATCGCCTGCCAGGGCACGGAGAACACCATGCCCTACATCATGGAAGCCGTACACGTGTATGCCACGCTGGGTGAAATCGTCAACGTGATGAAGGGGGTATTTGGGACGTACGAAGAGCCCACCTGGATCTAACTTCAGCTTTGAGCGCTCATCCCTGAAAAACGAACCAGCGACCAGGAAATGCCTGGTCGCTGCTTTGTATTCCGGTTGAGAGTTGACCACAAAAAGAGTAAAATAGTGCTCAGACTCAACAACTAAGCCGGAACGGAGGTGCAGCAATGTCAAACAATAAACCCGGTGTGATCGGTATTCTAACGGGGGGTGGTGATGTTCCCGGATTAAACCCGGCCATTCGAGCCGTGACCATTCGAGCCTTGCGGGAGGGGTATAAGGTCATCGGCATTCGTCGTGGCTGGGCTGGGCTGGTGGATGTCATTCGCGACAAAAAAGCAGATAACAGCCAAAATTTCAGGGAGCTAACCGAAGAGATTGTCAACAGGGCCGGCCGTACCGGGGGAACCTTCCTGCATACTTCCCGCACGAATCCAAGCAGGGTTAAAAGCGATCGTCTCCCCGAGCATTTACGGGAGACATACAGCGATGAAGTTAATGATATTACGCCAGAAATTTTGAAGAATCTTGACTTTCTTGGGATCGATTATCTCATCCCTATCGGCGGCGATGATACGCTTAGCTATGGGGTCCGCATGTATCAGGAGGGGGTCAAAGTCGTTGCTATCCCCAAAACAATGGACAACGATGTACCCGGCACCGACTACTGCATTGGCTTCAGTACTTGCGTCACACGTACGATTGAGATAGCGAACAGCCTGCGGACGGTGGCGGGTTCCCACGAGCGGTTGATGGTATTGGAAGTCTTTGGGCGTTATGCCGGCTTCACAGCCATGCTGCCCACGATGGCGGGCGCTGCCCACCGCTGTGTCATCCCGGAGTTCAAGTTCAACATCGAACGGCTGGCGGAATTGTTGATGCTCGACCGCAAATATAACCCAAGCAATTATTCCGTTGTATTGGTCTCAGAAGGCGCGATGTTCGAAGGGGGTGAAATGGTCTTTGAAGATCGCACTACCGACGCCTTTGGGCATGCCAAACTGGGCGGAATTGGCGATCTGGTTTCCGCACGATTGAAAGAACTAACTCCCAAGTTCAACGACGGCCGCTTCGTGGACACTGTCAACCAAAAACTTGGCTATTTGGTACGTTGTGGCGACCCGGATGCGATTGACGCGATCGTTCCCATGGCGTATGGAAATCTGGCGCTCGACCTGCTTCTGAAGAGGACGCACGGGCGACTGGTGGTGCTCAAAAACGGTCGGTATGACAACATCCCGATTGACATTGTTACCAGCACCAAGAAAACGGTCAACGTGGAACGCTTCTACAATACCGATCGTCTACGCCCGCATTACAAGAGCTTCGAAATGACCCCGCTGTTCATCATGACCAGTGACTGATCATCTTCTACTGAATTGTTTAACAAAAAGGACGCCGAGCGGCGTCCTTTTACTTGATAAAAATGTTTTAAAAAAATCGGGTGTGGGATGTTGCGGGCGTGCGCAGCACGCCCGCAACACCCCACTTCCCATCTTTTTGGAAAGATTAATTTCTTTTGATCTGGAAGCTGTCAAAATCACGCGCCACGACACTCTCCGGAAAGATAGCCTGCGCTTCGGCCAGCACGTCGCGTTCGCGGTAGCGGCGTGAGAGATGCGTCAGGATCAGCTTTTTGACACCAGCCTCCTTGGCCAGTTCCGCGGCTTTTTGGGCTGTGAGATGTGAGAATTGCTGCGCCATTTCCGTTTCTTTGTTGAGATAGGTCGATTCGATCACCAGCGCATCGGCGTCCCGGCAATATTCAAGGATATCGTCGGTGCGGCCGGTATCCCCTACAACGACCAGTTTAGTGCCCTTTTGCCATGGACCAAGCACATCGTCTGGTTTGACCGTTCGTCCATCCCTCAACGTAACTGACTTTCCGTCGACCAGCTCGCGGCGCTCGGGTCCGAACGGAACGCCGAGTTCGTCCGCTTTCTCGGCCAGAAACGGGCGGCGGGCTTTGGTCTCGAAGCTGTACCCCAGGCAGTCCGGGCCGCGATGCGTAACAGAAAAAGCGGTCACGGTAAAATCATCGCCTTCGAAGAAGATGCCGGGTTTGATTTCATGCAGGGTGAGCGGCATGGGTGGCTGCTTACCACGCAGTACAACGCCATAAAGCAGGTCGTGGACACGGTCGAGCGCCGAGCGCCCGCCGAAAATTTCCAACTGGTCAATCGCCTCCCAGCGCAAAAAAGTGGACATCAGTCCACCCAACCCCAGGATATGGTCAAGGTGCCCGTGCGTGAGCAGGATGCGGGTCAGGCGTTTGAAGCCAGCGCCCGATTGCAGAATCTGGCGCTGTGTCCCTTCGCCACAATCCACAAGAAAACGATATTCGTCATGATTAACAATGGCGGCTGAAAGACCACGCTTGGCAGAAGGTGCGGAAGCAGAAGTACCAAGGAAAAGAATTTCGAACACTGATTATCCTTTGTGAGAATGAAACAATTGTACCTTAAAGAAAAACAGACCATTTGTGCTATAATCTTTATGTGTTCATTCTGTAACCAAATCTATTTCTAATGCCTGTCAGTAAACCCAAATCCCCTCCCAAGCGTGCTTCCAAAGGCAAAGGCAAGACGGTTACACCCCAGAAGCAGCCAGTCAAACCCGCTGCACGTTCCTCTCAAAAGAAACGACCGCCTCCGCCGCCTGAACGCACGCCGACATTTTGGGAAACGCTCTCCATCGATCGCAGATTGGATGTGATCGGTGTTGTGCTGGCATTGGTGGGACTGCTAACGCTCCTGAGCCTGATCTCTGCAGAGCGCAGCGCACTGACCGGGGGCCTGGTCCGGTTTCTGGGACAGGTCTTCGGCTGGGGCGTTTACATCCTACCTGCCGGGTTGATCGTGATCGGAGTATGGTTGGTGTTGCGCAACATCGAACGCGTTCCAACCTTTTCGATAGAACGTGTCATCGGCGTAATCCTACTGTATTTCTGGTTGCTGACGGCGATGCACGCTATCATCGCCGCGCCCGAACTGGCCGAGCAAGCCGCACTGGACGGAGTTGGGGGCGGCTATTTCGGCAGCCTGTTCGAACAGATGTTATGGCTTGGCTTGGGTTCAGGGGGTGCGATTGTCGCCATGATCGCCTGGATGTTGATCGGCCTGGCGCTAACCTTGGACGTTTCCATCCGTGAATTGTTCAAGTGGATAGGCCCGCTGGCAAGCCGCCTTCGTCAGGCTCTGGCGCGTCCGGTAACATCTTCCGGACCCACGCTGAATGGAATCGATGTGCAGGCCAACGGGTACACTCCCATACAACGGCCATCTGCCCCAGTGGGGGTACCAGGAACAGATGAATCCCAAGTAGGCAGACCGGTCACAACCACCAGCAGCGGGGGACCTGTGATCGAGTGGGCCTTGCCGGCCGTCACAGCTATTTTGGAGGAAGGCAGTGCACCGGCGGTCAATGAAGAGTACATCCAGCAGCGCGCTCGCCTGATCGAAGATACACTGGCCTCCTTTGGCGCGCCAGCGCAGGTAGTGGAGATCAGCCGGGGACCGTCCATTACCCAGTTTGGTGTGGAGCCGCTCTTCGTCGAGACCAGAAGCGGGCGCACGCGCGTGCGCGTCAACAAGATCGCTTCCCTGGCCGATGACCTGGCGCTGGCCCTGTCTGCGCCGCGCATCCGCATCCAGGCGCCTGTGCCGGGCCGGGGCTTCGTTGGGATCGAAGTGCCCAATGAAGAAATGACACTTGTGGCGCTACGCGATATTCTCGAAAGCGAAATCTTTCAGCGTAAGCGTTCTTCCTTGAGCTTCGCCCTGGGGCGCGATGTCGCTGGTTTACCGCAAATTGCCACCTTGGCTTCGATGCCACACCTGCTCATCGCGGGCACCACTGGCTCCGGTAAGTCGGTATGTGTCAACTCAATTCTCACCAGTTTCCTGCTGCATAATACCCCGGATGACTTGCGCCTGGTATTGGTGGATCCCAAACGTGTGGAGTTGACCAGCTATAACGGCATCCCGCATCTTCTCGCGCCGGTGATCGTCGAGGTCGACCGTGTAGTGGGTGCGTTGCAATGGATGACGCGCGAGATGGACAAGCGCTATCACACCTTCGCCAGGATTGGCGCGCGCAATATCGATGATTACAACGCGCGCATGCAAATGCGGAATGGTAAGAAATTGCCCTATCTTGTGATTGTGATCGACGAACTGGCGGATTTGATGATGATTGCGCCGGACGAAACCGAGCGGACGATCACGCGTCTGGCGCAGCTCGCGCGTGCCACCGGTATCCATATGATTCTCGCCACCCAGCGTCCTTCTGTGGATGTGGTCACCGGCCTGATCAAAGCCAACTTCCCGGCCCGCGTTGCCTTTGCGGTAGCCTCCAATACCGACAGCCGTGTCATCCTCGACCAGCCGGGCGCCGAACGCCTGCTGGGGCGCGGCGACATGCTCTACCAGGCGCCGGATGCACCCGCGCCTGTGCGTTTGCAGGGTGTCTTTGTCTCCGACCCGGAGATCCAGCGCTTGGTGGACTTCTGGCGCGCGCAGATGGGCGGTGCCAGTCCCTATGCGGCTGTAGGCGCGCCCGTGGATGCGCCGTTGCCGGCCGGTGTTCCGCTTAAACAGCAGGCGCTATGGGAGGAAATGCAGAAAGAAGAGGAGAGCGACCCACTCTATAGCGAAGCGGTTGATCTGGTGCGCCACGAGGGACGTTGCTCCGTGTCCATGTTGCAACGCCGTTTGCGGATCGGTTACACGCGCGCTGCTCGTTTAGTGGATGTGATGGAGGAAAAAGGTATCGTCAGCCCACCGGAGGGGAATACCCAAGTCAGGCGGGTGTTAGATTACGGCCCTGCTGCTCCTCCAAAAGAACACTAACTGATATTCTTATCTCCCTGCTATCGTTGAATCCAAAAAGATCTGGCACTGGCTTCAATGATTGATCGGTAGCTTCCGAATTCTTCTCGTCCAGTTCGGAAGGTAATTATCCACATCGTATTATCTACTTGGATCACGTAAATGGCTATCGTAACGTAAACTTCTACATCTTCGGCTGGGATTTTGCTCTCAACGACTAATTTGCCGACTGGATAATAATCTAACTGTGTAACTTGTCGTTCAACCACTCGGTTGCTTCCATCTGTGGAGTTATCCACCATGTTATTCAGATAATCATCCATTTTTATTACCAGATCTGGGCTCAAGGTTTCACTCCCGACAAACATAAATCTGACTGAACTGGTAAATTCAGTATCGAAAGCAAAGAAGGATATCTCTGGGGAAGCCATCAAACCCTGGATATCGTTGGCAAATGCTTCATCATCGATTGTCTCTTTGAGTTTCTCCATAATTTCTTCGGATGACGTGGCAATGTCGCCGCCTATATAACTCGCAGGCAGCCATATCCTGGCTTGACCATCCGCAAATGAATATTCCTGCCAGTCTGGGATCGGAGTAATTGTCGGCCAGGGTGTAGAGGTAACAACAGGTGTCGGGCTCGGCTGGAGAGTGTAAGTGGGTTGGGTTTGCTGTGTGTTGGGAACTGAGTTAAGCATCAATGTTCCCATTATCCCGATAGCGATACACGCGACAAGCGCCAGCACGGCGAGTATGCCGATTTGGGCTAAAGTCATTCCAAAATATCTTTGTCCGGTTTTCATAGAATACACCTCGTGTTAAAAATATTATAAGGTACCACCATTGCAAGAATAATCACATCTACATTTCAAAGTTTAAACCTCAGTATCTTTGCATGCCTCGGCAGGACATGCTATAATTTTCCTGCTCGCCCTGGTAGTTCAAAGGATAGAACAAGGCACTCCTAAGGCTTAGATGTGGGTTCGATTCCCGCCCGGGGCACAAAGTTAGATGTACCAGCCAGAGTAACAAGGTGATAGAGGCTCTCCGGCTGGTTTGCTTTTCATAAATGGTTAGATAATTCCAATTCGGCTTGCCGATGTCATTCATCATAAAGCTTACTGTCTTTTGTCAGAAATCTCGGTAAAGGACGAAATTTTCTAACGATTCACTAAGGAAATCTTTCAAAAATCTACCTCGCAGCTTGTTTGCGTATCCGCTATATTTGGTTCGATGCACATTCTTTCCATAGGACTCAACCACACGACCGCTCCCATAGAATTGCGCGAGCGCCTTTCGTTTGGTGAAGATCAGGTGCGCGCTGCGCTCGCCCGTATGAGTTGCAGACATGCGAACACCACCTGCAATATGAAAGAGATGGTCATCCTCTCGACCTGCAACCGCATCGAAATTTATGCCGCTTCCAACCACAAGTCATTCTCCGGGTTGGAAGCATTTTTGTCGGATGCGCGCGGGGTGCCGGTGGATGATTTGCATCCGCATCTGTATCGTTTTGTGGATGTCGAAGCTGTGCGTCATTTGCTGGATGTGGCTGCCGGGCTGGATTCGCTCGTGCTGGGCGAGCCGCAGATTCTCGGTCAGGTGACGCGCGCGCTGGAATTGGCGCGGGGGATCGGCGCTTCGGGTCCGCTTCTCTCGCGACTCTTCCAGGCTGCCATCCACGCCGGGAAACGCGCTCGTACGGAAACCTCCATCAGCCGCAACCCGGCCTCGGTCTCCTCGCTGGCAGCCGGGCTGTGCGAACGTTCCGTGCATGATATCAAGAAGGCTCAAATTGTCATCCTTGGCGCCGGCGAGATGGCAGAACTGGCAGTTGAGGCTCTGCGAAAACGTGGCGCCGAAAAGTTGATCGTTGTTAACCGTACCTTGGAACGAGCCCATGTGCTTTCCAATCGTTGGAACGCCGAAGCAGATACCTTCGAGAATTTGGATAAGGCCCTTGTACGCGCTGATATCTTGATCGCATCCACTGGCGCGCCGCATACATTAATAGACACGAAAATGGTAGACTCGGCTATGCAGCAACGTTCCGAACGTCCGCTCGTGCTGGTCGATATAGCCCTCCCGCGCGATATTGATCCCGATGTAGCGAAAGTCCCCAACGTGCGTTTACACGATATCGACAACCTCAACGCCCACCTGGAGCAATCGCTGAACGAGCGCGCTTCTGAAGTGCCGCATGTGGAAGCCATCCTTGATGAGGAAGAAGGTAAGTTCCTTGATTTTCTGGCCTCGCTTGAAATGCTGCCGCTGATCACAGATATGCACCGCAAAGCAGAGTCTATTCGTCAGGCCGAACTGGACAAGACCCTGCGCCGCCTGCCCGACCTGAGCGCGGCCGAACGGGCTCGCATCGAGGCGCTGACCCAGGCGCTGGTCAAAAAGCTGTTGGATGCGCCCACCCACCGCTTAAAGGCGCAAGCCAATACCCCGGCAGCGCCGGAATATGCCCAGGTGGCGCGCACATTGTTTGGTTTATCTCCGAATGTTGAAGGTTGAAAGTTACAAGTTGAATGATGACCAACAACCTTTGCCTGACTTTCAACCTGGAACCTTGAACGTGAAACTTGTCTTTGCTACCCGCCCCTCTGCACTCGCCCGCTGGCAAACCCAGTGGGTGATTTCTGCTTTGCAGGCTGCCCACCCCGGCCTGGCCTGCGCGGAAAAGGTCATCACTACGCAGGGCGATGAAATCCTGGACAAACCCCTGCCCGAGATCGGCGGCAAGGGACTTTTTACGCAAGAACTCGAAAGCGAATTGCTCTCCGGCGCGGTCCATTGCGCCGTGCATTCCCTCAAGGATTTGCCTGTCGAAAACCCCGATGGTTTAACTGTAGGATGCGTACCGATCCGCACCGAAGTGCGGGATGCGCTGATTTCAGCCAAAGGAT
>Ga0105106_10004005_pt1 | contig 10494 bp, 10 predicted proteins | sample PPLLaktember2015_5_FD_79109 | JGI IMG/M metagenome (GOLD analysis project Ga0105106, IMG submission 79109) | Freshwater sediment microbial communities from Prairie Pothole Lake near Jamestown, North Dakota, USA - PPLs Lake P8 Core (1) Depth... | ecosystem: Environmental > Aquatic > Freshwater >... | reverse complement strand
GACTTTTTAGCTTTGATATTTGAGCTTCTCCCCCTATCTTCCCCCGTACCTCTCCTCCCGCCACGGGTCGCCGTGCATGTGATAGCCCGCCTTCTCCCAGAACCCCGGCTCGTTCTTATCTTTGAACTCGATGCCCGTCACCCACTTGGCGCTCTTCCAGAAATAGAGACGCGGTACCACCAGTCTAACCGGCCCGCCGTGGTCCGCCGTGAGCGGCTTCCCGTCGTGCTTTAACGCGAACAGCGCGTCCTCCCCGAAAAAGTCCCCCAGCGGCAGGTTGGTGGTGAACCCCACCTCCCCCTGGACGATCACGTATTTGGCCTCCGGTTTTATAACGGCGATTTCCCTGATGGTGCTGGTGCTCACGCCCTCCCAGGTGTTGTTATACCTCGACCATGTCGTGACGCAGTGGATATCGGAGAAGACCTCTACTTGCGGCAGCGCCTTGAACTCCTCGTAGTTGAGGGTCTTTTCTTTCTCCACCAGGCCGGTTATCTTGAATGTCCATTTCTTCGCATCGATGGTCGGCGTTTTGCCGTAATGCAGCACCGGCCATTTGTCGGTGAGTCTTTGCCCCGGCGGCAGCCGGTTCTGTCTTTGCGTGTCCGGGCTGATGATTCTTTTTAAGTCGCTCATACTTCGAATTATATACCATTTCGCCTGCCCTTGAAAAAATACTTTTGTCTCAAATTTTTCTATCCAACCTCGAAGTGCTAAAATATCTCTGACAAACTATGAGCACCTCTTTGCCTGCCACCCGCTGCGGCAACACGGAATTTCGCTGGGGCGCTAAGACCTATGTCATGGGCGTCGTTAACCTGAGCCCGGACTCTTTCTCCGGCGACGGCATCGGCGACGACGTTTATGCCGCTGTCGCTCAAGCGCAGCGCATGGTGGCCGAGGGTGCCGATATTATCGATGTCGGCGGGGAGTCCACCCGGCCCGGCACCAAGCCATTGTCTATCGCCAGCGTCGATGAGGAGCTTCGGCTCGTCGTTCCGGTGATCGAACGCCTAGCTGTGGACGTCTCCGTGCCTGTCAGCATTGATACTTATAAGTCGGCCGTGGCCGCCCGCGCTTTAGACGCCGGCGCCGCCATGATTAATGATATCTGGGGCTTGAAGCTCGATCCTTCGCTGGCGCGACTCGCCGCGGCAAAAAGTGTGCCGATTATCCTGATGGCCAACCAGCGCGACGCCCCGCCTAAGGCCGGCATCCTGGCGAAGGTCCTCGCCGATCTGGAGTCGGGCATTAAGATAGCTTTAGAGGCCGGTGTGCCGCCGCAGAACATTATCGTCGACCCCGGTATCGGGTTCGGCAAAACATTAGAACAAAATCTTGAGCTGATTAACCGTCTGGGTGAGCTTAAAGCCTTGGGCAAGCCCATCCTGCTGGGCACGTCCCGCAAGTCGATGATCGGCATGGTGCTGGACCTGCCTCCGGACAAGCGCCTCGAAGGCAACCTGGCGGTGACGGCCATCGGCATCGCTAACGGGGCCGATATGGTACGGGTGCATGATGTCCGGGAGACGGCGCTGGTCTGCCGCATGAGTGATGCTATTATTAGAAGGGGGTCTGTTAATGACTGATACAGTTCCGGTTTATCTGAGCCTCGGTTCGAACCTGGGCAACCGCCAGTCGAACCTGGACATGGCTTTGCATCTGCTTTCGGAGAGGATGCGGATGGGCAAGGTGTCCTCCATTTATGATACCGAGCCGCTCGGCAACGTTAACCAGCCGCGTTTCCTGAACCTCGCCTGCGAGGTCTTTACCCGCCTGTCCCCGGAAGGCCTGCTGGCGTTAACGAAAGGCATCGAGCGGAAGATGGGCCGCTATAGCCGCTCCGGCGAGCCCCGCGTTATCGATATCGATATCGTTCTCTACGGCGATAACGTCCTCGATACGCCCGACCTCGCTATTCCCCATCCGAAGATGGCGGAGAGGTCTTTCGTCCTGATGCCCCTGGCGGAAATTGCCCCCGATCTCGTTCATCCGGTGCTTAAAAAGACGATTAAGGAGCTGAACAAGGCGATTAAGGAAAAGCAGGGCGTCCTGAAGTTCGACGCCAGGTAGGCTTTTGTCATCCTGAGCGCAGCGAAGGATCTCGGTGGGGAGGGGTTTGTTACTTGTTATTTGTCGGTTGCTACTTAACCGGGGGTGAGGTCTATGTACGAAATAACTGTAGAAAAACACTTCGAGGCCGCTCATTTCCTGCGCGGCTACCAGGGCAAGTGCGAGAACCTCCACGGCCACCGCTATAAGGTGGTGGTAAAAATAGAGGCGGGGAAGCTTAATGACATCGGCCTGGCCTACGACTTTACCGACTTAAAGCGCCATCTTAAAGAAATCTTGGACCGCTACGACCATACCTGTCTGAATGACATTAAGCCCTTCGATAAGATAAACCCCTCCGCCGAAAATATCGCCTCCACCATCTTTAAAGAGCTCAAGAAAAAACTCTCCGCCGCCGCTCGCCCTGAGCCCGGTCGAAGGGTAAAACTAGTCGCTGTAGAAGCCTTTAGACTGAGCGCAGTCGAAGTGCCTGCACTGAGCGCAGTCGAAGTGTGGGAGTCCCCCGGGCAGGGCGTCAGCTATCGTCCTTAGAATTGATGTAACCCATCCCCCTGTGTCCCCTTCAGGGTTTGCCCTTCAGGATAAACCCCTTCCCTGCGGTTTCAGAGAAGGGGAAATAAAAAAGAAGGGGTTTACACCCCTTCGTGCTTCCCCCGTTTAATAAAGCTTTGGATTTGTAGCTAATAGCTAACCGCTAATAGCTAACAGCTAAAGTCTCCTTGCACGCCCTCAATCTTTGCGCTAAAATAGGCGTGATTACCTATGGAAAAGCCATTGATTAACCATCCTGTCCTGGTCTTGAACCAGAGCTACGAGCCGCTCACCGTCTGCCGCGCCCGTCGTGCCGTCGTCCTTATCTTCCAGGGCAAAGCCGAGATGATTGAGAACGGCCTCGGCTATATTCACACGGTCGGCAACGCCGTCGAGATTCCCTCCGTTATCCGCCTCGCCCAGCTTGTCCGCCGACCGCGCCGCAACAGGAAAATGACCCGCTATGAGATTTTTAACCGCGATAAGTACACCTGCCAGTACTGCGCCGAGAAAAGCCGCCATTTAACGCTCGATCATGTCATACCGCGCTACCGCGGCGGCGAGCATACCTGGGAAAACGTCGTCAGCGCCTGCGCCGACTGCAATCGTAAAAAGGCCGGTAAGACCCCGCGGGAAGCCAACATGAAGCTCATCCGCCAGCCCTTGCCCCCCACCGGCAACCCCCTCTTCGTCATCCCCTATCACTACCTCAGCCAGCGTGACGAATGGCAGAAATATCTCTATCAGTAGTAGTCAATCGTCATTCCCGCCCTCACGCTGCCCTCAGGGTTAACTCCAGCCGGAATCCAGAGGGGAAAAGGGGCGGGGAACTAACAGCTTACAGCCTACAACTTATAACTTACAGCTTACAGCTAACAGCTAATAGCTGACCTCGCCCAGCGGCAGCTCTACCCGCGCCTCGCTGGCGTACTCTACCGTCACCGTTTCTTTCAGGGGATTGTTTCCTACCACCACCGCCTCGCCCGTCTTGGTCGATACCCTCTGCCCTATCTTGGGCATCTTTTCCCGCATCGCGTGGTACTGCTCCCCCTCGTAGGACAGGCAGCACATCAGCCGACCGCACGCCCCGGATATTTTCATCGGGTTCAGCGGCAGGTCCTGCTCCTTGGCCATCTTTATCGAGACTGGCGAGAACTCGGTCAGGAAGCTCGCGCAGCACAACTCCCGGCCGCACCTGCCGTAACTCCCCAGCAATTTAGCCTCGTCCCGGCTCCCCACTTGCCTCAGCTCTACCCGCACTTTGAATTTGCCCGATAGCCTCCGCACCAGCTCCCGGAAGTCCACCCTCTCCTCGGCGCTGAACAGGAAGGTCAATCGACTGCTGTCCAGGTTGTACTCGGCGGTGAGCAGCTTCATAGGCAGGTTCAGCTCCGTGATCATTTTGCCGCATTCTATCAACGCCTCTTCGGCCTTGGTTTCGAGCTCTTTGTCCTTGGCGATGTCCTCCGGCTCTGCTTTGCGTACCACCGGGCTCAGCGCCTCGCCGGTCCCGCCGTCTTTTACCTGCCCCGGCGCGATGACCACGTGCCCAAGCTCCAGTCCCCGCGTCGTCTTTACGACCGCGTAGTCGCCGGCCGCCAGCGCTATGTCCCCCGCGTCGAATGAGTATATCTTGCCGGCCCTGTTAAAACGTATCCCCGTGACGTTAGCCATTCTTTATCCCTCCCCCCTTAATGGGTATATCGAGCATCATGACCTCGAGCGCCAGCCTCGCATTGACGTTCTGCTTTAGCATTTCCGCCGTCCGCCTGATGCTTTCGATGAAGTCTTTTATCTGCGTTATCCGGTATCCGCCGGCTGTTTCCGCCAGCTCCTGCCTGCGGTCGATGTTGGTGACCGTTGCCTCGCTGCCCAGCCTTACCAGCAGCAGGTCCCGCCAGTAGTCGAGCCACCTGTCGAGCGTCTCGTAGACCGCCCCCCGGTCTTTATTGAAACCGCTGGCGAGCTTATCCACGTACTCGAACCTTCCTTCGAGGTCGCCGTTAATTGCCCCGGCTATCTTTACCATCTCTTCGTTGCGGTTCTGCAACGTGCCCTCGTCCTGCGCCGCCGCCAGCGCCCAGCCCGGACAGCCGTGGGAAAACCCGGCCAGCAGCCTGGCGCGCTCCGGTGCGATGTTCCTCCCGGACACCAGCGCCTCGGCCTCTTCCTGGATAGGTAGCGGCGCCAGCTCCAGCCTCTGGCAGCGCGATAGCACCGTAGGCAGCAGCAGCCGGTCGTTGGTCGTCAGTAAAATGAAGGTTACCCTGGCTTCGGGCTCTTCGAGCGTCTTGAGCAGGCAGTTGGCGGCATCTGTCGACATTAGCTCCGCCCCGTCGATGATGAACACCTTGTGTTTTCCCTCGAAGGGCGGCAGGCTCGCCATGTGCAGGACGTCTCTGATTTGCTCGATTTTTATCACCTTGGTTTCTGTTTCGTCTTCGTTCAGAGAAAGGCCGATTACCTGGATGTCGGCATGGCTGCCGGCGGCGATTTTTTTGCAGGCGGTGCATTCCAGGCAGGGCTTTTCTTCAGCCTCGCAGTTGAGGGCCTGCGCCAGCTTTATCGCCAGGGTCATCTTGCCCACGTGCTGCGGCCCTGCCAGCAGGTACGCGTGCGCCAGTCTGCCCGCTTTGAGGCTCTGCTGTAAAAGGGAGACCGCCCGCCCCTGCCCGATTATTTGCCACATTGGGTCTCCTCGCTACTCTAGATCACGCCGGTTCAGATCTTCCAGCGTCTCCCTGCGTCGTATCAGCCGCGCCTTGCCGTCCCTGACGAAGACGATGGCCGGGCGAAGCATCGAATTATAGTTGCTCTGCATCGGTATCGCGTAAGCCCCGCTGCCGGACATCGCCAGTATATCGCCCGTTGCCAGTCTGGGCAGCTCGACCTCGTCGGCCAGGATGTCGCCCGATTCGCAAAGCTTGCCGGTGATGCGGTATTTATCGGTATTCTTCTCGGATGCCCGGTTGGCGATGACCGCTTCCTGGCGGGCGTAATCGCCGTACATGGCATACCGGATGTTGTCGCTGATGCCGCCGTCCACCGACACATAGGTGCGGATGCCGGCGATTTCCTTGATGACCCCGACGGTATACAGCGTTATGCCGGCCCTGGCGACGATTCTGCGTCCCGGTTCGAGGATGAGCCGCGGCGGATTCAAATTAAGTTCGCCGCATTTGCTCTTGAGATGCGCCGTAATTGCTTCGGCAAAATAGGTAAACGGCGGCGGCACTTTGTCCAGCGTGTATTGCACCCCGATGCCCCCCCCGATGCTCATCGTCCGCATTTCGTAGCCGTATCTTTTCTTGATTACCGCGGCGTAACCCAGCACGGCATCCATCGCCCCCAGGTAAGGGTCCGCTTCGAATAGCCCGGAGCCGACGTGGAAATGAAAGCCGTCAAAATCCAGGTTAGGGGCGGCTAAAGCCGTCGCCACCGCTTCGTCCCAATCGGCTTTGGGCAGGCCGAACTTGGAATCGGCGATGCCGGTGGTGTTGTACTTGTGCGTATGCGGGTCGACGCCCGGATTCAGGCGCAGCAGGATACTCGCCTTTCTCTTACCGGCAATCTTGATGAGCATGTTGAGCTCGGGCAGGTTGTCCACCACGATGTGCCCGATGCCTTCTTTTACGGCTAATTCAAGCTCCTCTTCCGACTTGTTGTTGCCGGGGAAGTGGATCCTCTTTGCCGGGAAACCCGCCGCCCGCGCTAAACCCAGCTCGCCGCTCGTTACTACGTCCAGGTCCAGCCCCTCTTCTGCCGCCAGCTTGAACATGGCCCTGGCGGTGAACGCCTTGGGCGAATAGGCGATAGTCGTGTTCGGGTAGCGCTTGCCGAACTCAGTTTTATATTCGCGGCATCGACTGCGGATATCCTCCTCGTCGAAGACGTACAGCGGCGTCCCGTATTCTTTAGCGAGCTCTACCGTATCGCGCCCGCCGATGACCAGCCGGTCTTTATCATTGATCTCGGCTGTCTGCGGAAATACCTCGAGCCTTGCCGTTTTAGTCGTGGTCGTCATTCGCCTCACCTCTCACCTTTATGTTACCAGCGCCTACCTTCCAAGTCAATGAATGTTTGTTGCTATAGACACGGTCGGTTTTATTTTACTCACCCCCTTGAACCCCCTCTCAAACCGGTATATTTTGATTATCCGAGTTGGTGCTAGTTTGAGAGGGGGAGAGAATTTGAGAGGGGGCGAAGCCCCCTCTCCCCTATACTCCCCTCTCCAGCCATAAATATCTTTGAGAGCCTCTCAAAGCCTCCGGCTGGAGAGGGGATAAAGGGGTGAGGTTAGTGAGTTAGTTACCAATAACCGAAAGCAAACAATGTTGATGTTTACTCTCCTTGTCCCGTGCCTGTTATCAGTGTAAAATGGAAGGAGCGTCGTAATGGCGGCGCAGGCTTTCTCCCCGTTTTTTCCCGATGAACAATAACCTCGACCAGTTCCGTGATAAGGACACTAATGCCGCGTTGACCGAGGGCGGGCCCGGCGGCATCGCCGGTTGGTCGCGGAAGGCCTTCGTCTCTTTTAAAAACCCCGTTTACCGCCTCTATTACTTCTCAATGGTCGGCCACTGGTCGTCCATGAACATGCAGATGTTCGCGCGTAACCTCCTTGTCTGGTATATCACCGGTTCCGGCACTGTCCTCGGCGTCCTGTCCCTCTCGAACGCCATCCCCATGATCTTGTTCACGCTGCCCGGCGGCGTCCTGGCCGACCGCCTGCAGAAAAAGAGCGTTATCCAGGTATGCCAGGTGTTTTCCGTCCTTATTTCGCTCGGCACTACGCTCGCCATCGTGTTCGACTACCTCAGCCCGGCGCATCCGGAGTCATGGTGGGTGCTGGCGTTAAGCGGCATCCTTCAAGGCACGGTCATGGGCATCATGACCCCCTCCCGTGCCGCCATTATCTCGGAGATCGTGCCGCCGGCCCATTTAATGAATGCCATTTCTCTAAACAACATGGGCATGAACATTTTCCGGATTATCTCTCCGGCGCTGGCCGGCGTCCTCGTTGACGTTGTTGGTTTCTGGGTCGTTTACGCCATCATGACCTTCATGATTATCACCTCCGTTGTCTTTATTGCGATGGTCCCCGCCTCCTCCTCCCCCAGGAAGACTAGCGGCGTTGGCAACTCCCTTCAGGACGTCACCGAGGGGTGGAAGTATATCCGGGGACAGAAGACCATCTTTGCTATCTTGCTCTTCACCGCTGTCGGCATGATTCTCGGCGCGCCTTATTCCCAGCTTCTGCCCATGTTCGCCGACCCCTCGATATTGAACATCAGCGCTACTTCCCTCGGCATATTGATGATGGTCTCAGGGATCGGGGCGATCATCGGGTCGCTGATACTTGCCTCGCTGACCGACCGCCGCCGCGGCCTGATCTTGATCTCCGCCGTATTCATGATGGCCCTGGCGTTGACCGGCTTTTCCTTCTCGGTATGGTTACCCGTCTCTTTGACCTTCATCTTCTTTATCGGCATGGGCAGCACCGTGCAGATGGCGCTGGGTAACTCCCTCATCCAGTATTACGTGGACGCCGCCTATCGCGGTCGTGTCCTGAGCTTTTTCATGTTGTGTTTCGGCCTGAGTAGTCTCGGAGCGTTTTTTGCCGGCATCCTCGCGGAAGGCATCGGCGTGCAGTGGGCCGTCGGCTCCCTGGCGATGCTGCTGATCGTCGGGACCCTGCTGGTCTTCGCCTTCGTGCCCCGCATCCGCAAGCTGGACTAGTGGTTTTTTATTAACGCAGGCTATCAAACATGACCTCACCCCTGCCCCTCTCCAGCCTGATGGTATTGATCAAACCGGAGTAGATGTTGGCTGGAGAGGGGGAAGCGAGAAGAGGGGTTTCACCCCTCTAGACGCCCCGTAATCTCAAGGGAGTAGTCCCGCCGAGAGGGGCGTTAGCCCTCTCAAAATCTCTCCCCCTCTCAGACATAAGATGTTCCGGGATCAGTAATGACACAGTCTGAGAGGGGGACAAAGGGGGTGAGTGACCGCTAACACAAGACCCGTTGGTCATGGTTTAATTGACATAGCACGGCAAACTTACCTAGAATTATCTATTCGGACTCTTTTAACGAGGGCAGATTGTTGTTTCGAAAATTAACGCTGGATAACGGCCTGCGCCTGCTTACCGCCGTTATGCCCCATACCCGCTCGGTAGCCATAAGCTTTTTTATCGGGGCAGGCTCCCGCTACGAGGATGATAAGAACGCCGGTATCTCCCACTTCATCGAGCACATGCTGTTCAAAGGTACGGAAAAACGCCCGGCCGCCGCCGATGTCTGTACCGTCGTGGAAGGGGTAGGGGGTATCCTGAACGCCGGCACGGACAAGGAACTGACCATGTACTGGTGCAAGATCGCCCAGGCGCATTTCCCGGCCGCGCTGGACGTGCTGATGGATATCCTCCTTAATTCTCTGTTCAACCCCGCGGAAATTGAAAAAGAGCGTCAGGTCATTATCGAGGAGATAAACATGTCGCTGGATACCCCGCCGGCGCGTGTCTCCATGCTGATAGACGAGCTCCTCTGGCCGGGGCAGGCGCTGGGACGCGATGTCGCCGGCACTCGCGACTCCGTTTCGAATATCTCCCGGGAGATGATGCTCGGCTATCTTTCGCGGCGCTATCAGCCGGATAACGCCGTCCTGGCCATTGCCGGGGCCATTGATCATGATGAGGTCGCCGCGGCCGTTAGTGAGGCGGTGAAGGGATGGCGGAAAAACAGGCCGCGCCCCGGCTTCGCTCCTTACCGGGAGAAGATCGCACGCCGCGTCCTCGTTGAAAAGCGCGATACCGAGCAGACCCAGCTCTGCCTGGCCCTGCCCGGACTTTCCATCGTTCATCCCGCCCGCTTTAAGCTCGACCTGCTGAATGTCATCCTCGGGGAGGGCATGACCAGCCGCCTTTTCACGGAGATCCGCGATAAGCTGGGGCTGGCTTACAGCATCGGGAGTTATTCCGAGCACCTGATGGATACCGGCGTCCTGGCTGTCTCCGCCGGCGTGGACGCCAAAAACCTGAAGGTGGCTGTTAAGGCCATCCTTGCCGAGCTTGCCCGGTTTAAAGAAGGTGTACCGGAGTCGGATTTATCCCGGGCTAAAGAACTGTTTAAGGGGCGCATTCTCCTGCGTATGGAGGATAGCCGCAGCGTCGCCGGCTGGATGGGCGGGCAGGAGATCCTTACCGGCAAGGTCCTTACCGTCGATGACGTTATCGCTATCGTTGAAGCCGTGACGGCCGCCGACCTGAAGAAGATCGCTGGTGAGTTGTTGGTCGGCGATAAACTTCGCCTCGCCGTCGTCGGCCCCGTTTCCCCGGATGAGCCCCTGGAAGAGTTATTGAAACTGTAGCCATTCTGTCATTGCGAGTTGCGTAGCGACGAAGCAATCCGCCTGCCCTGAACTTGTCGAAGGGTTCTACTAACCCCTCCCAAATTCCCCGCACGCATGCTATTTGAAGCACGCATGAATACCGTCATATAATTTAACCGTAAGTCTATTTCGGAGGAGTATCATGAAATACAGGAGCTTTCCCGGTCTCGATTTTAAGCCTTCCGCCCTCGGCTTCGGCGCGATGCGCCTGCCGGTGCTCGATAATGACCAGTCCAGGGTGGATATCTCTGAGGCTGCCCGCATGGTTCGCTATGCCATCGACCGCGGCGTGAACTATCTGGACACCGCCTACTTCTATCACGGCGGTTTCGCCGAGCAGGCGGTGGCGCAGGCTCTTAAGGACGGCTACCGCGAGCGTATCATGCTGGCGACCAAGTTCCCCGCGCGTGAGGTGAAGTCGCGCGCCGACTTCGATGGCGCTTTCGAGCGGCAGCTGGCGCGGCTCCAGACCGACCATATAGATTTTTATCTCCTGCACGGGCT
>Ga0105106_10004004_pt1 | contig 10498 bp, 9 predicted proteins | sample PPLLaktember2015_5_FD_79109 | JGI IMG/M metagenome (GOLD analysis project Ga0105106, IMG submission 79109) | Freshwater sediment microbial communities from Prairie Pothole Lake near Jamestown, North Dakota, USA - PPLs Lake P8 Core (1) Depth... | ecosystem: Environmental > Aquatic > Freshwater >... | reverse complement strand
GGCATGGTGGAGAGCGCCCTCGAGTTCCTCGACGTCTGCGAGGACGAGGGCTTCCGCGACGTCGTGTTCAGCATGAAGGCGAGCAACGCGCAGGTCGCGATCCAGGCCTACCGGATGCTGGCCGCGCGCCTCGCCGCGCGCCGCCCCGGCGAGCCGGGCTACCCGTTCCATCTCGGCGTCACCGAGGCCGGCGACGGCGAGGACGGCCGCGTGAAGAGCGCGATCGGGATCGGCGCGCTGCTCGAGGACGGCATCGGCGACACGATCCGCGTCTCCCTCACCGAGGACCCGGTGAAGGAGGTGCCCGTCGCCCGCGCCCTCGCCGCCCGCTACGAGGCGCGCTTCGCGAAGCCCGCGCCCCCGGCCGCGGCGCCCCTCGCCCGCGCGGCCTTCTGCGCCGATCCCTTCGCCCACGAGCGCCGGCCGACCCGCGCCTTCCGCCACGGCGCCGTCGCCCTCGGCGCCGGCGAGCCCGTGCGCGTCGAGCTCGATCTCGGCCCGCTGCCGGCGGATCCCGCGGCGGAGGCGCGCGCCGTCGCGGCGTCCCTCGGAGCGGTCCGCGAGCTCGCCTGCGAGGGCATCCTCGTCGACGTGTCGGGCGCCGCCGAGGCGGCCCGCGCCGAGGCCTTCGCCGCCGCGCTCCGGGGCGCGGGCGTGACGGCCCCCGTCGCGCTGCGCGCCGGCCTCGGCGACGGCCCGCCCGCCGCCCCTGCGGAGCGCCTCGTGGCGCGCGTCGGCGAGGCGCGGCCCTCGGCGCCGGCTCTCGCCGCCTTCGCCCGCGCCGCCGCCGGGCGCGGCGCCGCCCTCGAGTGGAGCTTCGCGCTCCCCCTCGAGGAGCTGCCGGCGGCCCTCGGCGCCGCTCTCGCGGCGTCGGATGCCGCGGGGGTCGCGCCCCTCGTCTCCTGCGAGGGCAGCCTGCCGGTGCACGGCGCGCGGCTCCTCGCCGCCTGCCTCGCCGAGCGCGGGCGCGGGGAGCTCGGCATCGCGCTCCGCCACCGCAGCGACCCCCTCGTCGCCGAGGAGAGCGCGCTGCTCCACGCGGCCACGGACCTCGGCGCGCCCCTCTGCGACGGCATCGGCGACCTCGTCTCCCTCGGCGGCTTCGGCGCGCCGGCGCGCACCCTCGCCGTCGCCTACCGCATCCTCCAGGGCGCGCGGCTCCGCACCTCGTGGACCGAGTTCATCTCGTGCCCGTCCTGCGGCCGCACCCTCTTCGACCTCGAGGAGACGACGGCCCGCATCAAGGCCCGCACCGCCCACCTGCGCGGTCTCAAGATCGCGGTCATGGGCTGCATCGTGAACGGCCCCGGCGAGATGGCCGACGCCGACTTCGGCTACGTGGGCTCCGGCGTCGGGAAGGTGAACCTCTACGTCGGGAAGAGCTGCGTGGTGCGGAACGTGCCCGAGGCCGAGGCCCCGGAGCGCCTCGTGGCCCTGATCCGCGAGCGCGGGGCGTGGGTGGAGCCGCAGCCCGGGAAGTAGGCCCCGCCGCCCTCGCCCGGGGGGTGCGGATATCCCTCGACATCTCGCCCCCGGCGGCGCGAGAATGAGGCGCGCGCGGGTGAGAGGCCGAGGAGGATCGGCCATGCTGCGGCGCCTCGCGATCTCCGCCGCGGTCTTCGGCCTCGGGCCGGCGGCCGTCGGAGCTCCGCTCTTCTACGACTACGACGTGAACGGCGGGTCGGGCACGTTCTCGGTGGAGATGCCCGCGGACCCGGCCTTCACCGGCTTCTCCCCGCTGCTGGGCTTCGACCTGACCGCCGTTCTCGAGGACGAGGACGAGGCGGAGACGGTCGAGCTCACGTTCACCCTCGCCGACTTCGACGGCCCCGCCGAGCAGCCCCAGGCGTTCTTCGACAGCGGCGCGGTGACCTTCCTCGAAGTGAACGGCGGGGAGGGGACGGTCTCCGACGGCGACGGGGAGGAGTTCGACTTCGCGCTCTTCCTGTTCGACAACGAGGCCAACCTCCAGGCGCTCCGCCTGTCGGACTCGAGGCTCTTCACCGCCTGCTGCAGCTTCGCCGTGACGCCCGCCGAAGGGCCGCCGGGCGCCGTCATCCCCGAGCCTTCCGGAGCGACGGCGTTCGCCGTGGGCGCGGCCCTCGTCCTCGCGCACCTGCGGAGGAGGCAGGCGCCGGAGGGATCTCCGGGCTCGACGCGGGGAGCCCGCTCGGCCTGAGCTGGTCGGAGCTGGCTGCAGCGCGACGACCAGCGCGGTGCCGGCGGTCACGCACGGGGGGCGGCGCCCGGCCGTTCCCGCCGGCGCGATCGGGCGGGGCGTCGCGGCCTTGCGGAACGACCTGCCCATCGCGCGTCCCCGCGGCGGCGGCTCGCAGCGGGCGGCACGACGCTTGCTCTGGCCCCCGGCGTGGCCTTCGGCGAACCCGCGATCCGCTGCCCGCCGAGCCCCCTCGCCGGCGCGGCGGAGGCGATGGCCGAGGTGCGCCGGCGGATCGCCCGGGTAGCGCCGACCGAGAGCACGGTGCTCGTCCTCGGCGAGACGGGCACCGGGAAGGGCCTCGCGGCCCGGGAGCTCCACGCCGCCTCGGCCCGGGCGGGGGGCCCCTTCGTGCACGTCGACTGCGCGGCCCTCTCGGCCTCCCTCGTCGAGAGCGAGCTCTTCGGCCACGAGCGCGGCGCCTTCACCGGCGCGGTGGCGCCGAGGATCGGCCGCTTCGAGCTGGCGCGGGGCGGCACCCTCTTCCTCGACGAGATCGGCGAGCTCGAGCCGCCGCTCCAGGGCAAGCTGCTGCGGGCGCTCCAGGACCGCCGCTTCGAGCGCCTCGGCGGGACGCGCACCCTCGCCCTCGAGGCGCGCGTCGTGGCGGCGACCCACCGGGACCTGCGCGCCGAGGTGCGCGCCGGCCGCTTCCGCCGCGACCTCTGGTTCCGCCTCTGCGTCTTCGCGATCGAGCTGCCGCCGCTTCGCGAGCGGCCCGGCGACCTCGCCCTCCTCGTGCGTTCGGAGCTGCCGGGGATCGCACGACGGCTCGGGGTGACGCTGGCGCGTGTCGAGCCCGGGTTCCTGGAGGAGCTCGGGCGCCACGCCTGGCCGGGAAACGTCCGCGAGCTGCTCCACACCCTCGAGCGCGCGCTCCTCCTCGCCGAGGAGCCGGTGCTCGACGCCGCGCTCGCTCGCGCGGCGCTCGCGGCGGGAAGCCTCGAGGACGCCGCCTCCGGCGCAGAGGAGCCCGCGGAGGCGTCGCAGTCGACGCCCGCGTCGGCCGGCGAGCCGCGGGCGGGCAGCGACGACGCCCGCGAGCGCCTCGCCGCGGTGCTGCGCGAGACCGGTGGTAACCTCTCGCGCTCGGCGCGGCGCCTCGGCGTCGCGCGCAGCACCCTGCGCTGGCAGGTGCAGCGCTACGGGCTCCAGGGGTTGATTCCGGAGGATTGAGGCTGAAGGCCAGGAGAAGCGCCGCGAGTCCTCCTGAGGCGCGCGGACCCGCCTGCACCGTTGCTCTGGGCGAAATGCCGCATCGGAAACGGTGTGCGCCTCCGCAATGCGGAGACGGCAGGAACCGAAGCTCCTTCGCTTGACCGCCGCGCTCTCGACATGTTTCAATGGAATCTCCTTAGAGCGGTCGCTGCTCCGCGGCCAGTGCGACCCCGTTCCAGGGTACGCTCGGCCTTTCGATCGGCACGTTCGCCACGCCGGCCTTCACGGGCGCGAACTCGGGCACGAGCACGGCCAACCACGTGGCGATCCCGGGCGGCACCTTCGCCGGCATGGGGACCTTGTCGGTCTACGGGCCCTGCCCGGCGGGACGATCATCGCGCCAATCACCAGGCTCGCGGTGATCATCGCCTCTAACGGCCCGGCTGAGTTCACCGGCAACCCGCTCGCCGGCCAGATGCCGTTCGCGGGCACGGCGCTAGTGAAGGGCAACCTCGGCGGAGGCCCGCTGACCCTGGCCGCCGTGCCGCTCTTCACGAACCACACGCCCTTGAGCGGGGCAGGTTCGGTCGGCCTCGGTATTGGCGGCAGCGTGCTGGTGACCATCGGCGGCAACCCGAACTACTACCTGAAAGTATTCAACACCAACTGGGCGGGCATGAAGACGGTGACCGGTCTGCCGTACACGTACGACTACCATATCCCGTTCGGATTTATGGCGTCGCAGATCGCGCACTCCTGACGCTGAACTTCGTCCCGGAGCCGAGCACGCTGCTGCTGCTCGCCCCGGGCATCGCGGGTCTCGCGGTTCTGGCTCGCCGGCGGATGGCCCGCGGCTAGCCGCCGGGCCGCGCGGTCCTGCTTCGCGCGCTTTCCGCCTGCCGCTGCTAGGTTGCCGTCGATGTTCGACACCCTCCTGCGGCGCAGCGAGCAGCTCGCCGAGGTGCAGGCCCTGCGGGCCCTGCTGCGCTTCCTGAACGGCGTCGAATGGCTGACGCGCGACCCCCGCTCGGTGGTGGGCCGGACGCCGCACGAGGTCGTCTACCGCCGCGACAAGCTCGAGCTGTGGCGCTACCGCCGCCCGCGCGCGCGCAGCGCGCCCCGCTTCGACCTGCCGGTGCTGCTGGTGCCGCCGCTGATGGTGAAGCCGTTCATCTTCGACCTCTGGCCCGGGCGCAGCCTGGTGCGCTTCCTGCTGGAGCAGGGGTTCGACGTCTTCCTCGTCGACTTCGGCGAGCCCGACGCCGCCGACGCCTACGTGACACTCGACGACTACGTGCTCGACTGGATCCCGGCGGCCTGCGCCCGGGTGCGCAAGGAGACCGGCAGCCGCGAGCTGTCGCTGCTCGGCTACTGCATGGGCGGGCTGTTCGGCCTCATGTACCTCGGCGTGAGCCGCGATCGCGACGTGCGCAACCTGGTGACCATCGGCGCGCCCCTCGACGTGAGCAAGATGGGCCTCTTCGCGTGGACGGCGAAGATCGCCGGGAGCCAGGCCGAGCTCCTGGCCCGCCGCATCGGCAACGTCCCCGGCGGCCTGTCGAGCACCGTCTTCCGGCTCCTGTCGCCCGCCAGCAACGTCACCCGCTACGCCGACCTCTTCCTCAACATGTGGGACCGGGAGTACGTCAACGGGTTCGACGCCATGAACCAGTGGGTCGCCCAGTTCATCGACTACCCCCAGGGCGCCTTCCTGCAGTTCGTGCACGACTTCGTGGAGAACAACCAGCTGGTGCGCGGGAAGATGCGCTTCGGCGGCAAGGTCGCCGATCTCCGGCGCGTGCGCGCCAACCTGCTCGCCTTCGCGGGCCGCACCGACCGGATCGCGCCCCCCGCCGCGGTGCGCGCCCAGGTCGACGCGGTCGGCAGTCCCGACGTCACCTACCAGCTCGCTCCCGGGGGCCACATCGGGGTGTTCGCCGGCCGAACGGCCCCGAAGCACGTGTGGGAGCCCCTCGCCGCCTGGCTCGAGGTCCGTTCCGCGGCGCGCCCGCTGCCCGCCCGGCGGGGCTCCCGTGCTGGGGTGGCGCGGCGCCCGGCGCGCGGCGCGCGGCACGGCCGGCGCGCCGCCCACGACTGACGCGGAGGAGCGCCGATGCTGTTCGTCGCCGAGTACGAGTTCGAGTGGGAGGCGCTCTCGACCGTCGTCGCCAAGCGCCTCGAGTGGGGCGAGGCCCAGCCCGAGGGCTTCCGCTTCGTCGGCGAGTACGTCTGGACGGACGGCGAGCCGCCGTTCCGCGGCGTCGCGGTCGTCGAGGCCGCGGACGTCGAGGCGCTCAATGCGTTCGTCCTCCACTACGGGCCGAGCCTGACGATGCGGATCCACCCCGCGACCGACGTGGCGACGGGCATCGCGACGCTCGCTCGCGAGAGCGGCAAGGGGAAGGCGAAGGGCGGAAGCAGGAAGCGCTGAGCCGGCTTGTCCGGGATCCTGCCTCGAGGGAGCCACTGCTACCGCTTCGGACGCTCCAGCGCCTGGCGCAGCCCCTCGAGCAGGTCGCTCGGCTGGAGCGGCTTGGAGAGCACGACGTCGGGCTTCTCCCGGCCGAGACGCGAGGCGAGCTCCGCCTCGCTGTAGCCGGTCCACACCACCACCGGAACTCCGCTGCGCAGGGCGCGGAGCGCGGGCAGCACCTCGGCCCCCGAGAGCACGGGCATCGTCAGGTCGAGCAGCACGGCGTCGATCTCGTCGGCGTGCGCCGTGAACACCTCCAGGGCCTCGCGGCCGTCGGAGGCCCCCAGCACGGCGAAGCCGACGGCCGAGAGCATACGCTCGACGGCGAGGCGCAGCGCGAGATCGTCCTCCGCCACGAGGATCGTGCCTCCCGGCCGCCAGGGGTCCGAGGGCGCTGCCGCGGCCGCCCGGGGCGCCTGCCTGGGCGACGCCGGGAGCTGCAGGCGCACGACCGTTCCCTTTCCGACTGCGCTCTCCACATCGAGCCGCCCTCGGTGCCGCGTCACCACCCCGAGCGCCGCCGCCAGACCGAGGCCGCGGCCCGCGGCCTTGGTGGTGAAGAACGGGTCGAACATGCGCGCGCGGGTTTCCCCGTCCATCCCGCAGCCGGTGTCGCGCACCTCGAGGAGCACGCTCTCCCGCCCGTCGGCATCGGGCTCGCCCCGGCGCGTCTCGACGTCGATCCATCCTTCCTCGGTGCCGAGCGCCTCGGAAGCGTTGGCGAGGAGGTTCATCACGATCTGCCGGATCTGGGAGGGGTCGCACTCGATCGGGGGAAGGTCGCGAGCGAGGCGGAAGCTGACCCGGGCCTTCTTCGAAAGCGAAGCGCCGAGCAGGGGGTGCATCTCCGCCACGAGATCCGACAAGTCGACGAGGCGCGTCACGAGCGGTGCCTTGCCCGCATAGGCGAGCATCTGCTGCGTGAGCTCCCCGGCGCGCTGGATCGCCATCTCGAGGTCGCGCAGCGCGCGGGCCGACGCGGAGCCCGGCGGAGTCTCCGAGAGAGCGTGGGTCGCGTTGACGAGCATCCCGGCCAGCAGGTTGTTGAAGTCGTGCGCGATGCCGCCCGTCAGCACGCCGAGGCCCTCGAGCTTCTGCGTCTGGAGCGCCTGTTCGGTCAGCCGGCGTGCCTCGTCCTCGGCGCGCACGCGATCCGTGACGTCGCGGCTCGCGCAGAGCACGTGGAACGTGCGGTCGCCGGCTTCGAAGGAGTGCGCGTGGATCTCGAGCCAGCGCCAGTCGCCGCTGCGATGCCGCGCCCGGAAGAGGCGCGCGAAGCGGGCGCCCGGGGACGCCCTCACGTTCGCGAGCTCGGAGCCAAGGGCCGGGAGGTCGTCGGGGTGGATCGTCGTCTCGAGCGCGGCGCGCACGTCCCGCACCTCTGCGTCCTCCAGCTCGAGACCGAGGATCGTTCGGACGCTCGGGCTCACGTAGAGGACGTTTCCCTCGGCATCCAGCTCGCCGATGAGATCCGACGCGTTCTCCGACAGCAGGCGGAAACGCTCCTCGCCCCGCTCGCGCTCCGAGACCTCGGCGGCGAGCAGGAACGCCAGCGCGCCGAGCACGCTCACGAGGAGCTCGAGGAACAGCAGGCTCTGCTGGAGGGCATAGCCGGCGAAGGGGCCGTGGCGAGCGAGCGTGCCCGCGACCGCAATCGCCGCCGTGGCGAAGGCGGCGAGCGCGGCGCCGCGGGGCCCGAAGCGCGTGGCGGCCCAGGCGAGCGGCGGGACCACCGCGAAGGAGAGCGGGTAGTGCGCGCCGCCTCCCGGCAGCCAGTCGAGGAAGACGCTCGCCGCCGTCGCGACGAGAATCGAGGCCAGGGCCGCCGTCTCGAAGGAGCGCCGAGGAGGAAGCCAGCGCGGCTTCGCCGAGAGGCAGGTCAGGAGCACCGGCGTGACCAGCAGGACCCCGACGCCGTCGCCGACCCACCACCAGAGCCAGGCACCGGGCACCTGCTCGGGCGCCAACACCCCGCCGAGCCGGAGGCTCGCGATCCCGACGCTGGCGCTCACCAGCGGGAAGGCGACCGCGGCGAGGAAGAGTCCCGCGACGTCGCGCCGGCGCGCGCACGCAGCCTGGACCCCGACTCGCTGGAACAGCGCCAGGCCCGCCAGCGCGCCGAGGGTATTTCCGGTAGCGATCCCGAGGGCCACGGGTACCGGCAAGCCCGCCCCGAGGTTCACCCCGAAGGCGCCGAGGGCGAGACCGGGCCAGAGTCTCGGGCCGTAGAGTGCGAGCGCGGCCAGCCCGATACCGGCCGGGGCCCAGACGAGCGTCACGCTGTCCGCGTAGCCGGCGATCTGGAGTCCGAGCCGCCCCGTGACGAAGTAGGCGGCGGCCAGAACGAAGTTCAGGAGGAGAGTCGAGAGCCCCACGGCCGGCATCGTCCCCCCCACGCCCATTATCGAGGGACTCCGGGCCGACTACAACCGCCGCCCTCTGACCGGCGGGCCGTGCGGACCCCCGGGAGCCGCTGCCGCGCAAAACGCGGGGTGGGGCGTGGTATCCTTCTGCAGCGGCCCCGCCTCGCGGGCTCGAGCTCGAGGACGGCCCATTCCCGCGCACATCCACGTCGTCAGCGACCGGCCGCGCGTGCTCGAAGCGCGCTACCTCGTGTCCCAGCTCGCGGGCTACTGGCGGCGGAGCGGCATACGGGTCACCGCCGGGCCGGCGTGGGAGGCCGGCGCCGAGCTCGGCATCCTCCACGTCGATCGGACGCGCGTGCGGGCCGACGAGGTGCCGGCGGCGGGCGCCGCCCGCCTGCTCAACGCCCGGGTGCTCGACATCTCGAAGCGGGTGTTCTCCAGCCAGCTCCTCTCGCCCGGCGACGACTGGGACGGGCCCGTGATCGTGAAGAGCAACCTCAACCACTTCGGCATTCCCGAGGAGCACGGGCGCTCCCGCGCGCTCCTCGCGCGGGCACGCCTCGGTCTCGCGCGCGTCTCCTGGCGCGTCGCGAGGACGCTCCCGCCGGGCCGCTACCCGGTACTCCGCCGGCTCTCGGCGGTGCCCGACTGGGTGTGGAGCGCGCCCGACCTCCTCGTCGAGCGCTTCGTGCCTGAACGCGACGGCGGCCGCTACTGCCTGCGGGGCTGGATCTTCTTCGGGACGCGGAGCTACTCCTACCGATTGTTCTCGACGCACCCCCTCGTGAAGACCGGGAGCATGATCGGCTACGAGTACCTCGACGGTCCGGCGCCGGAGCTCGAGGCGATCCGCGCCGCCCACGGCTTCGACTTCGGCAAGTTCGACTACGTGCAGGTCGACGGCCGGGCCATCCTCCTCGACGCCAACAAGACGCCGACGGTGAGCGGCGACGGCGAGTCGCCGCGCCTGCGCCACCTGGCGGAGGGCGTCGGGGAGCTGATCCGATGAACGCCCAGGCGGGGGAGCTGGCTCCGGCGATCGACCCCGCCTGGGCGTACCCGCCGGACGCGGCGCTCATGCCGCGGACCGACCTCGCCAGCGTGCGCCTCCTCGACTTCGAGCCCGTCCATCTCGACACGGTCAGCTCCAACTTCGCAGGCCTCGTCGGGGAGCTTCCGGCGGTGCGCCATCGCGCAGGGGCCGGGCCCGAGGTGTTCGCGGTGTACGAGCGCGCGGGGATCCGGATCCGAGAGGAGACCTGGATCTACCGCACCCAGGACGAGGCCGAGGCGATCGCCGAACGGCTCGTCGCGCGAGGGGCGCGCCTGTTCTGGCCCTACCCGCTCCGCGCCGGGCGCTTCCCCGACTCCGCGCAGCTCGTGCCGCCGGCCCTCTGGCGCAGGCTGAACGCCAAGGAGAGGCTCGCCGAGCTGGCTCCGGCGGAAAGCCTGCCCCGGCGAAGGGTGCTCAGCCACGAGGAGCTGGCGCGGCTCGAGCCCGACGGCCCGCTCTACCTGAAGGCGGCCGGCGACTGCCCGACGGGCATGGGCTACGCGGTGCGCCACTGTCCCGACCGCGCGGCCTTCGACGCCGCGCGGGCCTGGTTCGGAGAGCGGCGCGCGGACGTCCCCGGCGTGATCGTCGAGGAGAGCGTCGACGTCGAGTGCTGCTGGTGCGCGGGGATCGCCGTCGGGGAGACGGAGACCCGCTGCTTCGGCGGCGCGGAGCAGGTCTTCTCCGCGCCGGGCGTGCAGGAGGGCAGCGCGATCGACCCGGAGCGCGCCTTCCCGGAGCAGGGTCGCGCGCTCGCGCGCGCGATCGGCGAGGCGGCGCGCCGGCTCGGCTTCCGGGGCATCGCCGGCCTCGACATCGGCCGCGCCCGCGACGGGCGCGTCCTCGTCTTCGATCCGAACTTCCGCTTCAACTCCTCGAGCGCCCAGCTCCTCTTCCACCCCGCGGCCGCGGCGCGCGCCGGCCTCGGCACCAGTCTCTCCTTCGACGAGAAGCTCGGGGGCTCCTTCGCCGAGCTCGCTGCGCGGCTCGAGGCCCCGATCGGCGAAGCCTGGTTCGTGCCGCTCCGACTCTGGAACGGCGCGGAGCATCCCCTCTCCGAAGGGCGTCACCGGGTGTCTGGGATGGTGCTCGGCCGCGACCGCGCCGATGCGGCGGGAGCGTGCGCGCGACTGCGCGAGCGTTTAGAAAGGGGACGGACTTAAGAGTTTAGGCTTTGGGTTCACATGAACCCAAAGCCTAAACTCTTAAGTCCGTCCCCTTTCTAAACG
>Ga0105106_10004003_pt1 | contig 10499 bp, 5 predicted proteins | sample PPLLaktember2015_5_FD_79109 | JGI IMG/M metagenome (GOLD analysis project Ga0105106, IMG submission 79109) | Freshwater sediment microbial communities from Prairie Pothole Lake near Jamestown, North Dakota, USA - PPLs Lake P8 Core (1) Depth... | ecosystem: Environmental > Aquatic > Freshwater >... | reverse complement strand
ATAGGGATCATGGGCTTCTCTGCCGGCGGTCACCTGGCATCAACCCTGGGGACGCATTATGATACCGGTAAAATAACCTCATCCGATCCGGTTGAACAGACGAGTTGCCGTCCGGATTTCATGATCCTGATGTACCCTGTCATTTCCTTTACGGATCCTTCTACGCATAAGGGATCTTATGAAGCCTTACTGGGTAAGGAACCTGATGCGGATTTGATAAAATACTATTCAAACGAATTGCAGGTAAAGGATGACGCCCCGACGGCATTTATAGTCCATGCGGACAACGATGACGGCGTGCCGGTCGAGAATTCCCTGCTCATGTACAAGGCTTTGCGGAGTAAAAAGATCCCGGCTGAATTGCATATCCTTTCCGAAGGTAAGCATGGATTCGGCCTGGGGATCAACAATGAACATATCGCATCCTGGACCAGAAACCTGGAGCTGTGGCTGCGTTCCCTGAATGCCTCAAAAATCAACCCATGAAAAGGATCCTTTTCCTTCTGATCCTGCTGCCTGCCTTCAGCTGCCCGGAAACATCCTGCCAGACCATGGCGGCCCGGACATGGGAAGTGTGCGAAATCGAGCTTGCCGCGTCCACCGGACTGGACAATCCTTACATGGAATGTCTGAAAGAAGGGGGAAATGCTTACGTAACGGCAAAATTCTCAGGTATTTCAGGGAATGCCCTGTCCAGGACATACCTGGTCCCCGGATTCTGGGACGGAGGCAACACCTGGATAGTCAGGTTCGCTCCTCCCTGCAGCGGATCCTGGATTTACGAGACCATGTCCCCGGACAAGGGATTGAACAAGAAAAAGGGGAAGATAGAGGTATCGGACTGGAGTGTGGAAGAAAAACAGGCTAACCCGGTAAGGAGGGGCTTCATTGGTGTAAACAAAACGGAACCCAGACCGGGAAGGTATTTCACATATGCTGACGGAACGCCTTGTTTGTGGCTGGCGGATACCTGGTGGGACTGGACCAACCGCGATATCCGGTTTGAGTCGTTTAAGAACCTGGCTGATACCCGGTCTGCACAAGGTTTCAATATCGGTCAGCTTTTTTTTGCCGGCAACGGCTGGGGTCGGGAAAGCTCCCTTCTTGACCCGGACTTTCAACACCCCGACCTGGAACAGATCAGACGTGTTGAAAAAATGATCGCCTATGCGAATGCAAAGGGCATAACCATGTGGATCCATGCCTGGTGGACCCGGGAAGACATGAAGAACAAAATTGGCGGGGAGAATATCCGGCGATGGTGGCGGTACGTCATTCACAGGCTTCATGCGTATAATGTGATATGGGTGCTGGCAGGTGAATATAATATGTATAATTACGGGGGGTTCCCCCTTGAATTCTGGACCAGCCTGGGACAGCTGGTGAAATCGGAGGATCCTTACGACCGCATTATGGGTGCTCATCCCACACCACCCATGTGGGACGGAGGGGCGGAAGCTCCGCAGTGGTCAACTGCAGATGTGATTCACGGGCAGCCCTGGCTGGATTATAACCAGAGCCAGTGCGGTCATGCCCGGTGGTGTAACGAGCTCATACCTGAAATAATCAGGGAGGCTTATGCAAAGCAGCCCGCAAAGCCCATCGTGGTTACCGAAGCCTGGTATGAATTCATCGAAGGGAATCCCACAGCCATGGACATCCGTTTCGGGGCCCTGTCGGCCATCCTTTCAGGTGCCGCCGGCCACACCTATGGCGGCGGCCATGTATGGCGTGCACATCTTCCGGAAAGGCCCACAGGTGCAGGTGACTGGCCTCTGGACACCAGTTTTTCCACAAACACACTGCTGTACCCGGGGGCAGCATCACTGGGTTTTATAGCTGGTTACCTGAGGAGCATAAACTGGTGGAAACTATCGCCGTCACCGGAAAAGGTACTTGAAAATCCTTCATCCTATTGTACATCCGATCTGCTCAGCGAATACCTGGTATACCTGCGATACGGGGGATCATTCAAGCTCGATCTCAGCAGACTGCCAGCTACCCGGACCTTTGCCTGCAAATGGATTGACCTGGTCAACAACCGCGTATCACAAACCACCGCTATACAGGGAGGAAGGATTGTTGAAGTAAAGTGTCCCGAGGACTACCCGGGATTTGTGAATTTCAAGGACTGGCTGGTACACATCTTCATTCAATAAGCCATGGATACAGAAATCGGTAAACTTACGGCAAAGTCAATCCTGGCAATTTGCCTGGTGGTCGCTGGATTGTCAAAAGGTTATGGCCAGGATAGCCCCGCGAGTGCAAGAATAGCCGTTGAATGGCAGGATGAGAAACCTGCAGGACATATCGAGGTCATACAGGGAAACCTGGAAAAGCTCCTAATCCGGAAAGGCAAGGGCAAGACCGGGGATAACCATTTTGCTTTTACATCGACTGGAACAAACCGGCTTGAACTGGAACTGGGCCAGGTCAGGGTAAACCCGGGCAGCGGGGCAACCGTCATAACCATCCGTACAAGCAGCAATTCCTTCTCATTCTTCCTGCGCGATGTCAATGGTGAAAACCCGATCTTTATACCCCAATATCATGTAGTGGTCAGTCCCGCAGGTGACAACCGTTCCTACACGGAGGTTGAAAACGAGATCAAAAACCGCCGGCTGCAATCTGAAATTGAAAAGATCAACCGGGAACCTGAAGAATCTTTTGATTCGGCCGCCCGGTATACAAGAAACCAGCTGTGTCCCACCTGGCTCGGGCTCAGCCGGGATACCCGGATATTTGAGATCGGTCTGGCACAGGAAATGAATGTTATCATACCACGCATGGCCTCCTCACCGATGAATCTTGCGGAATCCAGCAACCTTGAGGCTACCTATTGTTACCTGGCAGGGCGCGGACAAAGTGTTGAGCCCAATGCCAAACGCCGGTTAGAGGACGGGGTCCTGCCCATTTTAAATTCCGACTGGAAGGACGGGGATATCTGGTATGCCACCACATCATTCGTGTCACTTGAATCCTCGCCACTGAATGGTAAGACTCTGGAAGGCACCCATTATCTGGTGGCTGACAGCTTTAGCTATGGCCATATGTTCACTCCTGCTCACAAAAACCTGGTAGAGGCATTGATCCATGAAGAGCTCAACAGGCAAGAAGAGACTGTGCTGTATTACCGGGCTGTGGCTACCAATACAGGATCGGTTCCCCGATATGCCTGGTTCCGTACCCTCAGGCCCGGAAGGGGATGGTGGGAAAAGACCGGTCATGTTTATGACAGGGAGACCGGTTTTTCGGGATATTCGGCTGACCGGGTATTTGGCATTTCCCGGTTAAACGGGAAACCCTTACCCGATGAAGAAGTTGCAGTTCTCCTGAAGCCTGGCGAAAAGGCCGTTTTTGAATTTATGTTGCCGCACCAGCCCATTCCTCCTGCAAGGGCACGGGAATTGTCTGGACAGTCGTTCACAGAACGGTGCGCGGAATGCAAGTTCTTCTGGCAGGAAAAACTTTACCATGCTGCACATATAAAAGTTCCTGAAAAACGGATTGACGAAATGATCAGGGCAGGCCTGTTGCATCTTGACCTGATAGCCTATGGCAAAGAACCCGGAGGTACCCTGGCCCCCTGTGTGGGAGTCTATTCCCCGATCGGCACGGAGAGTTCACCGATAATCCAGCTCTTCAGTTCCATGGGACTTCATGAGACAGCCCGCAGATCGCTGATGTATTTTCTCGAAAAGCAGCATGATGATGGCATGATCCAGAATTTCGGAGGTTACATGGTTGAGACCGGCGCTGCGCTCTGGAGCATGGGTGAGTATTTCCGCTATACAAATGATACGGCCTGGGTAAGAAATGTAACGCCAAAACTGCTGAAGGCCTGTGATTTCCTGATCCATTGGCGGGAAAAGAACAAAAAAGAATCCCTGCGCAGAAAGGGTTACGGGATGATCGACGGAAAAGTGGCGGACCCTGAAGACCAGTATCACCAGTATATGCTGAACGGCTATGCTTACCTTGGCCTCAGCCGTGTAGCAGAAATGTTGTTTTATGTTGATCCTGCCAATTCACTCCGGTTAAGAGAGGAAGCGGATGCATGGAAACAGGATATCCATGCCTCCCTGGTCAATTCAATGGCCATTTCACCTGTGGTTCCCCTTGGCGACGGTTCGTGGTGCCCCACTGTGCCCCCCTGGACCGAGGCGAGGGCTTTGAGGTTGCTGTACCCCGAGGGAGAACCATTCCTGTCGCACGGCACGTTTATGGTCTCGGATGCCATGCTGGGCCCGCTTTACCTGGTGTTCTGCGAAGTCCTGGATCCCAATGAACCGGCATCACGGATGCTGATGAATTACCACAGCGAGATGTTTTTACAGAGAAATGCAGCCTTCAGCCAGCCTTATTATAGCAGGCATAATTGGGTACAACTAAAACAGGGAATGGTTAAACCTTTTCTGAAGACCTATTACAATACATTCTCAGCTCTGGCTGACCGTGAAACCTATACTTTCTGGGAACACCTGTATAAGGTGAGTGTCCACAAAACACACGAGGAGGCATGGTTCCTGATGGAAACCCGTTGGATGCTGTATCTTGAGGAAGGCCGGATGCTCAGGCTGCTCCCGGCAGTCCCGCGGAAATGGCTTGAAGACGGGAACAAGATTGAATTGGGGGACGTGGCCAGCTATTTCGGCCCTCTTTCCCTAAGCGTGAATTCAAATTTAAGCAAGGGGTATATAGATGCCTCCATTTCATGTGATTCAGACCGGAAACCCCTGGAGGTCAGGATCAGGATCCCGCATCCCGGGGGTAACAAACCGGTGAAGGTAACAGGAGGCGTCTACGATGCTGCAACCGAAACGGTCATCATTAAGGCTTTCAGCGGCAATGCATATATCAGGCTTGACTATTGAACAACACTTCCCAAAAGTTCGCATATGACAGGCAGACAAATTATAATAATTGGAATATCCATGATCCTCAACGGAATGGCATTTGCACAGGATCAGGCTGGCTGGGTCGATGTTTCCAAAATACCGGTTCCTGTGTGGCATTATCAACCCGAATATACATTTGATGCCCCGGCCAACCCAGGCCACTGGCTGAAAATCAGTTCCGGCCTCCACGCATCCTTCGGATCAGCCGATGCCTTGTATATGAGAAGTGAAGTACCAGGAATTGAACAACATACCTGGGAGGATTCCGGGTGGAGGGGGGAACGGTTGAATGCCCAGGTGTTGGTATGGTCTGCTGATACGCTTGACCAAATCAGGATCAGTGTAAGTGATCTGACATCCCCGGGAGGCAGTGTGATCAGCCGGGGAAACTGCAAGGTCCGTATAGTCAGGTATGTATTGTCAAATATGCCTTACGGTGCGGTTGATTTCAGCTGCGATGTTTCAAATGCTTCCGCTTATCTGATGCCGGACAGGCTCGAGGCATTTGAACGGTTTGATCTGCCTGGCAGATCGGTAAGACCTGTTTGGATATCCCTGGCTATACCTTCCTCGAGTGTCCCGGGTATGTATATGGGAAAAATTGAAATAAAATCCGGCGATGAGAAAGTGATCCTGGATATGAATATTCATGTGCAGAAGATGAAGCTGCCCGTTCCGCACGAATGGAAATTCAGGCTCGACCTGTGGCAAAATCCCTGGATCATAGCATGGTACTATCATGTCGAGCCTTGGTCGGATGAGCATATCCTGTTACTAAAAAAGCATCTCCGGTTGTATGCTGATGCCGGTGGGAAATATATCACTACCTATGCGGTGCATTCACCATGGTCGGACAATTCCTACATGATCGAAGGTACCATGGTTGATTGGGTCAGGACCAGCGACGGTTCATGGAAATTTTGCTATGATATATTTGACAGATATGTGGAGACAGCCATGGGATGTGGGATTGACAAGGCCATTACAATTTATACACCGGTCCCCTGGGGACACCGGTTTCGCTATATGGATGAAAAAACAGGCAACTATGTGTATGAAGAATGGTCACCTGAAAGCGATCAGTTCCGAAGCATCTGGATGATTTTCCTGGATGACCTGAAATCCCATCTTATTGAAAAAGGCTGGTTTGAAAAATCATACCTGGGAATTAATGAAAACCCTCTTGAATACACGCTTGCAGCGGCCCGGGTGATCAAAGGACATTCAACAGACTGGAAGATCACCTATGCCGGAAATTGGCATCCCGAGCTATCCCAAATCCTCGATGATTACTCCCTTGTAAAGTTCAGTGAACCCACAAATCAGGATATACTTGAACGCACAACCAGGGGGCAGACAACAACCTATTACATCTGCTGCACACCTGCCAATCCCAATAATTTTGTTTTTTCACCCCCGGTGGAAGGCCGGTATCTCGGATGGTACGCTGCCGCCCGCAGATATGATGGTTTGCTCCGTTGGGCGTATGATGCATGGCCAGCTGATCCGGTAAGGGATGCCCGGCATATCCAATGGCCGGCAGGAGATTGTTTCCTGGTATACCCGGGAGGAAACAGCAGCATCCGGTTTGAAAAGCTTAGGGAGGGAATTGTAGATTATGAAAAAATAAGTATTCTGAGAAATCTGGCTGAAGGGTCAGATGATAAAAAAATAAAGGCACTGATGCAGGAATTTGAATCCCATTTGCAAACCCTTATCGGAAAACCGGTTTACGACAAAACCGATTACGATCCTGTTAAACTGACAGAAGCTTTGCATTGGGGCAAAATCCAGCTTGACAGATTAAGTGAAGAGCTGGTACCTTAGACCTTCAAACCACCGGTCCGGAAATCTCCCGGTCAATTCTTTCAGCCTCATAAAACAGGTCATGGTGATGGGTCTCATCGAAACCGCAGATATCCCGCAGGATGAAGCGTATCCCCCTTCTTTCATAGAGTTTCGCAAAATCCGCGTCATCGGGAAACAGTATCCCGGCTTCGTCGGTTTGCCTGAAATGACAGCCGCATACCAGGGCATACAGAACCCGGTCATAAGGCAGGTTCAGCTCCATAGCCAGCCGGATGGCACCCGAGAGCCTGTCCTCAGGGGCAAGCTTCCGTTTCAGGTCGCAGCCTACCCTGAAAACGGTATCGCCCAACGCTTTGTTCCGGAACCTGGATAGCAGGTCATCAATATGAGCCGTCAGGGCTTCCATGGTGAATTCTTCCGGGTACTTTCCCAGCAAAATCCTGGCCGATTGCATCATGGTTTCCCGGACATCACGGTGTATCCCCATATTGGCCAGAACTTCATATAGATATATATAATGAGGATTTGCGAGGTACCCCAGGTAAGCCGCAGTTGCGTGTCCGAGATTGTGTATATATAGTTTCCGGTCAACCCAGGCCTTCATATTCTCCTTGGGCGCCAGACCCTCAATCTGTGGATTTGGATTTTTGAATGCCCGCTTATCAAGGATCAATGTATTGTAGGGTTCTGCAAAGATCTGGAGGATATCTTCTTCCAGGTCCTTTTTTAGCATGATGGGAACCATTTTCCCGATACTTGTTTCGACCAGTCCGACCAGCTTATCAAAAGGATAATCCTTGGGCATAATTTCGGTAAGCGATAATTTGAAATATTCTGCTGCATTTCGGAGGTTTTCTGCTATTATAATGTCCAGCGGACTGGTGCTGTTGACCTCATACCGCTTTAGCAATCCTCCTGCCAGCAACGGCATGATACCTGGAAGTCCCGCCTGGCCGACTGATACGGCCAGGATTCCGGCACCGGCGATCTCGTTGATCACTTCCTGGCCATTGCCGGTATATATGCCCCGGACGTTGCGGATGTGGAGGACTTCCCCGGCATCCGATTTGATCACCACCCTGTAATGACCCCGGCGGTTAAGTTCGTCGACAATGGGTTTGTAGCTGTCAATGAACACCACCTCATAACCTCCCCGGCTGAACAATTGTCCGATGAAAGACCGTCCGATCTTCCCCGCCCCGAATAGAACCAGTTTTTTCTCAGAGATCTTCAATTTGTCAGCAGGCATAAACAACGGGGTGATGTCATATTAAAAACAAAATTTCAGAAAGTAATGTCGATCTTCTTACCGGTATGCCGGATTTGAAGAACACCCCCGTTGGATAAGGGCTTCCAGGTATACTCATCGGAACCGGCAGTGGTATTTTCCTTCAGTTCAATGTTATCGCAGGTTATCTTGCCGGGCCGTGATGTCATCCTGAGGATATCGGTTGCCGGATCAAATGTGGCATAATGTATGGATCGGGACCTATACCGGATCGCTGTTATCACAGAACTGGTGCCCAGTAACCTGTTTTTATGAGCCGGTGCCAGTTCCGGCATGGTAGCCATCGCCCGCAAATAGTGCCTTACATAATCGCCGTACCCGTCGGTGAGCCAGATATCATCCCTGATATACCGGTTCCGGCCATCATTCGCCACAGTATAGGTAGCCCAGTTAAGCGTCCGGATGGCATTGGCAGTGTAAACGGAATCACCTGAAAGCATCGCATACAGGAGCTCAATGGAAGCCTGCCTGGAGGAATGGCTATTCCCGGGAACCCGGTAAACGGTTTGTTCATTCATTACTGTAACCTTATATTTTTCATACTCATGATTGCCCAATTCACTGTATGTCCAGTCGATTATCCCTTTCACCTCCTGCTTCCAATCCGGGAATAGTTCAGGGTGTTGCAGGATAAACATGGCGAATGTAATGGCATTTGTCTGTGTGTCGCTCCAACCGGGTATATCCTCAAAAAAGGGGCCCCACTTGTTTGTTTTTAGGGGGTATGTCTTCATCCAATCAAGCAGGGTATTGAAAGCCTGTTCGTACGATATCTTCCCCGGTGTGTCAAGCTTCATGAGTTCCCCGAAAAGCATAAGTGTACCGGTCCAGTTAGCTGTATAAAAAGCCGCCTCCACTTTTTTACCTGAGCCCGAATTATCGAAAAACGAACCCGATTCCCCGGTTTTTGCATTTACCCGGAATGGCAGGGGAGATCTTTTTCCGTCGCCCTTTTGCATATGCTTCATAAGAGTGCCGGCAATATTCCGGGCTGCCGCCAGGTATTTTCTGTCCGATGTGATCTTATACAGGGAAGTAAGTTCGTACCCAAAAGACCCTGCTTTGTCCGGCTGGGTGATACCCTTCCCGTTGCGCATATCTCCATCATAAATCCCTGAATGGATGACCGTATTGTAAGGATATGGCAGATAAGGCCATTTATCCCCGGGTGAGGATAGTGACCGTTCCAGGTAAGTGTCCGCCATGTATTTCATGTTGTCAAGTACCGTTGTGTCCCCGGTATAGGCATAAAGCAGGGTCCAGGATGACAGGGCCATGTTGATCTGGTCGCCTCCCAGTCCACGCATGTCGTGTTCGGGTTTCCACACCTGGTGATTCATGTAGTACTTTAAGCCGTTGGAATCCGTTTCCATGTTTTTCCAAAAATTCCATACCAGCATCAGAACCGTATCATAGGAAGCTCCCTTATCAGCGGAATACCAGGGGAGGATCGATCTGTCTGCCTTGTTGACGCGTACGGTATGATACTGGATGGTATCACTGATCAGCAGGGTATCAGCGACAGGGCTGCCCGTGACAGCATGCTTTCCGCAGCCGCCCGACAGAATAACCAGAATGAAAAGGGTAACGAAAGCCGGGGTTTTCATAAATTGATTGTTTGGATAATTAAAACCAAAGTCAGCGCCGGTAAAGATAGTATTATGAACATTTTCTTTTTAAATTTAACAAAACCTTTTTATAACAAGTATTTCAGGAGATTCAAATCAATCACGGTACATCATGAAAAAATTAATTTGGATGGTATTCATCCTTTACCCTGGGTTACAGTATTCCTTTCCCCAGGTTAACGGCCTGCAGTGGCCTGAAAAGATCAGAGTTGTATTTGAAAATACCAAACCGCTTGTTTATGACCGTGGCAACAGGCTTCCCCTGTATCTCTGGCCTGCCATAGACCCCGGTCTGCTCAATGACGGGTCAGCGGAAGCTCTCGTAAAGGAGCTCAATTCACGCGGAATTGGCCTGGTGTGTTCCTGGAATCCGGAAAACCGTGAAAAATCCCTGTTTGAAAGCCTGCCTGTGGCACGGGCCCAAAAAAAGCTTGGGGTGCCGGTAAATATTGATGCCACCAGACTCCTGTACTCCTTTTTCAACGGGGATCCAAAAACAGCGCACCTGGATAAAAACGGCCATGATTTTTTCGATGACAGTTTCGGGCCTCACAAAATGGGCTGTCCCTTTGCCATTGATTTCCGGAAGCAGGAAATCCGTGACCGGGTGGAATACTATATCACTAAATATCAAGAAGAAGGACTACCGCTGGATTTTGTCTTCGCTGACTGGGAGATTGACGGTCCGCTGGAGGTGAACAAGGCATTCGAGGCCTCAAGGAAATGTACCCGGTGCTGCAGTTACCTGGGGAATGATTTCGACTTTCCAACCTTTCAGAGAACGATGCGCGAAATGCGATCCTACCTACAGCACTATTCCTACTCAGGGCCGGTCCTTTCGAAGTATCCGGACGCACTGGTCGGCAATTATGCCGT
>Ga0105106_10004002_pt1 | contig 10499 bp, 8 predicted proteins | sample PPLLaktember2015_5_FD_79109 | JGI IMG/M metagenome (GOLD analysis project Ga0105106, IMG submission 79109) | Freshwater sediment microbial communities from Prairie Pothole Lake near Jamestown, North Dakota, USA - PPLs Lake P8 Core (1) Depth... | ecosystem: Environmental > Aquatic > Freshwater >... | reverse complement strand
TTCAATATATCAAATAACTGCCAATCTTTTCTCAACAATAAATGAATAGCAACAGTAGTTGCGGCAAGCCAAATAAATAGTACAATCGGTGTGACATACGGTATACCATACGGCCCAATGAGAACAAGGAGAGAATCCATAAAACTCACAGAATAGCCACCATGCCAAGTTCGGTACCAATAAAGGGCAGATTGAAATACACCTAACTCTTTTGCATAATAGTATGAACAGAAATCATCCGCAATAAAACGGCTGAAACTCCCTAAATAAGCATGTAACAATAAAACAAGACTGGAAGGAATGAATAAAGCAAAAATGGCTAGAAAATTCCACTGTTTTGACATAAACACTCCGCTCGAGGGTATCCTACTTAACTACATTTTACACCAGCTTGCTTTTACAAAGTCGTTAGAGTTCGAATCTGCAGCGAACTATTTTTGGCTATAAATATGTCAATAAAACATATCGTTATCACAGGCTCCACACGCGGGATCGGCTACGGACTTGCCGAGGCATTCCTGCGCATCGGGTGTTCGGTGACCGTCAGCGGGCGGGGCGAAGAAGCAGTCAAAAAAGCGGTAGCAGGTCTGAAGTCCAGGCATGAGGCGAAACAAGTCTTTGGACTACCGTGCAATGTAACCATCCCGGAACAAGTACAGGCTCTCTGGGATCGATCTCTCGAGCAGTTTGGGAAAGTTGATATCTGGGTCAATAATGCCGGAACCAGCGGAGAGCAAGGCCTGGTTTGGGAACTGCCTTCAAGTGAGGCGCAGGCGCCCATCATAACGAATATTTTGGGTACAGTTTACGGCGCACAGGTGGCAATGCGCGGCATGCTGGCACAGGGTTTCGGCGCAATCTATAACATGGAAGGGATGGGTAGCGACGGACGCAAACACGCCGGGCTGGCCATTTACGGCACGAGCAAATACGCCATTCACTATTTCGCCAAAAGCTTGGCGCTGGAAGCCAAGGATACGCCTTTGATTATTGGCGCTTTACGTCCCGGCATGGTAATCACCGACATGATTGTAGACCGCTACAAAGATCGACCTGCTGAATGGGAACGCGCTAAGAAGATTTTCAACATCATTGCTGATCGCGTGGAGAACGTGACGCCTTGGCTGGCGAGAAGGATACTTGCCAATCAAAAAAACGGCGCGGTTCTCGCTTATTCTTCTAGGTGGAAATTACTCTGGCGCTTTTTGAACAGTCCCTTTACCAAGCGTGACCTTTTCACAGGCAGATAACCTCTTATAATCGGGGGAATTATGAATAGATCATCTATTTTTGGTGTTTTTGCAGGTCTCGCCGCTGCTTCCATTTGGGGCGGTATGTATGTGGTCAGCAAGGTAGTGTTGGAGGTCATTCCCCCTTTTAGTTTGTTGACCATCCGCCTGGTGCTCGGTGCGCTGACATTGGGTCTGGTCATCGCATTGCGACCAAAGCCTGAATTTACCCAACGACAATTCTGGAATAGTTTTCTGGTTGGGATTGTAGGATATGGGGTCTCATTAAGTTTCCAGTTCGTTGGCACAAAACTTTCTACTGCCTCCAATGGCGCCTTGGTCACATCAGCTACGCCAGCCTTCGTTCTCTTCTTCGCACCTTTTTTGCTCGGCGAAAAGAACACGCCTCGCAGAATTCTTGCCCTGGTAATCTCGACCATCGGTGTAGTAGCAGTGATCGACCCACGCAACGCTGAACTCTCACCATCCCTGTTTTTGGGAAATATATGTTTGCTAGCAGCCGGGTTGACCTGGGCTTTGTATTCTGTCCTTGTCCGAAAAGTTTCGAAAAACAACGACCTCCTTATATCCAGCACCATCATGCTCATCGGCGGGTTGCCAATCAGTATACCGACCGGAGCCTGGGAAATTAGCACCCAAGGGATAGGGAGTCTCACTCCAGGCATAATAGGTGGAATTCTCTACCTGGGCATTATTTCCACTGCAATCGCCATGTTCCTGTGGAATTACGCCTTTGCCAAACTCCCTGCGGCGGTAGCATCCCTGACTTTTTTTGCGCAACCTGTTGTCGGGACATTACTTGGATGGCTCATTCTAGGGGAAATCATTTCGCCACTCTTCCTGATAGGCGGCGTGTTCGTCGGAATTGGGATAGTAATTTCTGGAATTTAATAAAATTCGGCGCAAAAGTATTGACAATGGCATTTATTTTTGCTACACTATTAACGCGCGTTACTAAAGCGCGTTAGCAGCGTAGTAAGTAAATAAACTAAGGATTCCCGTGAAAGATAAACGCGTAACCAGTCAAGATGTGGCAACTTTAGCCGGTGTATCCCGCACCACAGTTTCGCTGGTTTTGAACGATGTTGAAGGAATAAATATCTCCCCCGAAACACGTCAAAAGGTTCGCGATGCTGCTGAAGAACTCGCATATGTCCCGAATGCAACCGCTCAAGCCCTGGCGACTCGTCGTGCAAAAGCTATTGGACTGGTTATGACCCGTAGTCCGCATCATATCGCTTCGGATACATTTTTGCCACAGATATTAAGTGGGCTTTTGGAAGTTATCAAACAGCATCAATTGCGTCTTTTAATCGAATCGGTCGAGTCAGAGCATCAAGATCGAGTCTATCTTGAACTTGCACGTGCAAAACACATCGACGGTATGATATTATTAACGCCTCGCATCGATGATGCAGCCTTAAAACGGTTGGAAGAAATCGATACATTCACTGTGGTAATGGGGAAATTGGCGGATTCCAACCTGTATTCCGTTGATGTCGACAACCAACTGGCTGCCAGGAAAGCAACCCAATATCTGATAGATATAGGCCATACCCAAATCGCCTGTATCTCAAATGCACAGCCCTCCTTCAGTTCTGCATATGAACGAGTGCTTGGGTATAAAGATGCCTTGATTGCATCTGGGATTACCCCCAATGGTGAGTTGATTCGATACGCCGACTTTGATCCTCAGAGCGGTTTTGCTTGTATGCAATCTTTGCTGGCTACAGGTAAAAAGTTCACTGCAGTTTTTGTTGCCAGCGACAACGTTGCTATGGGCGCAAAGTCAGCGCTTCGGGAAGCAGGATTGCGTATTCCGGACGATATTTCCATTATGGGATTTGATGACATCCCCTGGGCCCGATATTCGGATCCGCCTCTGACAACGATCCGACTGCCAGCCCAGAAGCTGGCTTCAGAAGCCTGCTTGTTATTATTGGACTTGATGAAAGGATCAGAGCCGGAAGAACGGAACCTGGTTCTGGATACCGAACTTGTGGTACGCAAATCATGCCGCGAGTTGCAGTGAAATTTCAAAACTTAATTTAGTAAGGAGGTGATTTTCCGAAAAAGATTACACACACTCACATATACAAACGTCTAACCATTTAATTTAGAAAGAGGAGAAACATGAAAACAACCCGTATGTTCTGGTCAATCCTGACCATGCTGATCGTCGCTTCGATGGTGTTGGCAGCCTGTGGCGCGCCTGCCCCTGAAGAGCCTGCTGCACCAGCTGAAGAACCAGCTGCACCTGAACCAACTGCTGCGCCCGAAGAACCAGCCGCTGCGCCTGAAGAACCAGCCATGGCAGAGGTTGACTTCGATTATCCGCCTGGCGGCGCCCTCGAGGAAGCTCTCAAGGGCACATACGCTGGCACAACCGTCACCGTGGACGGCGCTATGGAGGGCAACGATCCGGATGGTGTCAAATTTCAAAAAGGGGTGGAGGCATTTGAAAATGCGACCGGCATTGATGTCAACTACGTCGGCAACAAAGAATTCGAGGCCACCATCTCCGTGCGTGTCGATGCGGGCGATGCACCCGACATCGCTGACTTCCCACAACCGGGTAAAGTAACTCAATACGTGCAATCTGGCGATGTCGTTGATGTCACCTCCATTATGTCAGAGGAGTGGTTGAGCCAGCAGTACAACCAGAGCTGGCGCGACATGGCTACAGTCGGCGGCATGGAGGCAGGTGTGTTCCATCGCTTCAACGGCAAGAGCCTGGTCTGGTATCCCAAGAAGGCCTGGGAGGCTGCCGGTTATCCAATCCCCGAAACCTGGGATGAATTGATGGCTCTCAACCAGACCATTGCAGACGACGGTGATACCGCCTGGTGCATCGGCATCGAATCACAGGCCGCCACCGGCTGGGCAGCCACCGACTGGACCGAAGAGATGATGCTGCGCACCACATCCTTGGAAAACTACGACGCCTGGGTAGCCGGCACATTGCCCTTTGATTCCCCCGAAGTGAAGAAAGCCATCGAAACCTGGAGTGAGCTGTGGTTCAACGACGCCTATGTCTTCGGCGGTCGTGCTTCCATCACCACTACCTACTTTGGCGATTCCCCCGCGCCCATGTTCGAAGATCCCCCCAAATGCTGGATGCACAAACAGGGCAACTTCATCACCGGCTTCTTCCCCGAAGGCACGGTAGCAGGTGAGGACTATGGCTTCTTCTACTTCCCGCCCGTGGATCCCGCCTATGGCAAGCCCTTCCTTGTGGCTGGCGACGTTATGGTGATGTTTAACGACCGGCCCGAAGTGCGCGCCCTGATGGAGTACTTCACCGTGCCGCAATCAGCTAGCGGCTTCCTCGAAGGCGGCGGCGCACTGGCCGCGCACCAGACCGCTACGCCTGACATGTATGGCGTAGAGCTGGAACGCGGTATAGCCGAACTCGTAGCCGAAGCAACAAGCTTCCGCTTCGACGGCTCTGACCTGATGCCTGGCGAAGTTGGTGCCGGCTCCTTCTGGGAGCATATCACCAGCTACGTTGCCGGTTCCGAAGACCTGGATACGGCGATGCAGGCAATTGATGCCACCTGGCCCAAATAAGCTTCAAGTGTGATTTGTGGGTGGACGACCATGAGGTCGTCCACCTACTAATACCCACGGTCACAAATTGCGCATTCCTTCCTGTAAAAAGCGCAATTTGTGACCGCCCTGGGTATAAATCTGTAAATTACCTGCTTCGCAAGCCAGTTCTATTCAAGATAAAGGTAAAATATATCCAAATCTTCGTTATTCTATAGAAGGAGCGGGCTATGGACTTACTGAATAATAAGGGAGAACAAAACCAATCCGTTGGGGGAAGGATACTTTCTCTCATCGGCCGCGTACTATTAGCAATTAGTATCCCTTTAATTGCCTTTTACGTGCTTTACCAGGGTTTCCTCTTTCTGCGAGATAGCAACGCGCCCCAAATTATCATTACCTTGGTTGCTATTGTTTGGGGTGTGGGGGGGGTCGCCATCTTATATTGGATATTCAACAACCTGGTGGAAAGACTATCGGACACCTGGAGAACCCGGCTCCTGCCTTTTGTATTTGTGGGACCGGCAATGGCGATCCTTGCCTGGTATCTGGCTATTCCCACATTGCGCACATTTTGGCTCAGCCTGTTTGATCGAAACGGCCCACCCAAAGGGCTGAACGTGTTGCAACAGTTAAGTAGTGATGCGTTCGTTGGATTGGGAAACTACGCAGAGGTTTTCCAACCAGGTGGGTTAATGTTCCTGGCATTCCGCAACAACCTGATGTGGATTATCTTTGGAAGCACACTTTCGGTTTCCTTTGGATTGATTATCGCAGTGCTGGCTGATCGCAGCCGTATGGAAAAAATAGCCAAGTCGTTTATCTTTCTGCCTATGGCGATCTCCTTTGTTGGCGCGAGCATCATCTGGAACTTTATCTACGAGTACCGGCCACCCGGACAACCTCAGGTCGGTTTGCTAAATGCTTTCGTAACGGGTTTAGGGGGACAACCTCAAGCCTGGCCACAATGGGTTAATATCGCCCCCTGGAACAATTTGTTCCTGATTGTGATTGTTATCTGGCTGCAAGCTGGCTTTGCGATGGTTCTGTTTTCTGCGGCATTGAAAGGCATCCCCGAAGAACTTTTAGAAGCCGGGCGGATCGATGGCGCGAATGAATTCCAGATCTTTTTCCGCATCATGATCCCTTATATCCAAGGCACAATTATTTCAGTTTGGACCACGATTGTCATATTCACTTTGAAGATTTTTGATGTGGTCTGGGTCATGACGGGCGGACAATTTGGCACCCATGTGATCGCTACCCAGTTTTACAGGCAATCATTTACAAATAACAATTCGGGCTATGGTTCAGCCATTGCCATTGTGCTGCTCATCGCCGTTATTCCGGTGATGTACTATAACTTGCGACAGTTCAGGAAACAGGAGGCATTCTAAGATGGAAAGCGGAAAAAGACAAAAACTGCTTGGCAGCCTGTTTGTTAATGGAACTCTCCTTCTTCTCGTTGTACTATGGACAATCCCGACTTTGGGAATTTTTGTCTCTTCTTTTCGTAACCGGGATGATATCGCCACTTCAGGTTGGTGGAACATACTCCCGCATCGAGAGTGGCAGCCGGTCAGAGAGATCGACATCAGCCAGGCCGGGCTTGACCCTAATGGGGTCATGGAAATTGAAGGGATTTCCGGGACTTTTGAAGAATTTCGGGCTGGGGTCGAAACCCCGAACGGCAAGCGTATCACCTGGATCGGAAATAAACGTCTTGGGAAAGTGGAAGTGCAAGAGCGGGTCTGGACCGTATCATGGAATTTCACGCTTGGCAACTACCAGCAGGTCTTAGGCGGACAGAATTTTGAATTCAAACGGCCGGACGGCACGGTTACAATTGTCCCTGGCGACAACATGAACCGCGCCTTCTTGAATAGTTTAACTGTGGCGATTCCGTCCACGGTGATTCCCATCTTGATTGCAACTTTTGCTGCGTATGCTTTTGCCTGGATGAAGTTCCCTGGACGACGTGGAATGTTCATATTGGTAGTTGCTTTATTGGTTGTGCCATTGCAAATCGCATTGGTGCCACTTTTGCGAGATTACAAAGCATTGAATCTCAACGGCACTTTTCTGGCGATTTGGTTGGCTCACACAGGTTTTGGGCTGCCATTGGCAACCTACCTGCTCTACAACTATGTCAGTACCCTGCCGCGGGATATTTTTGAATCGGCTTTCATCGACGGTGCTTCACACTTTACGGTCTTCACTCAGCTCGTTTTACCTCTCTCCGTTCCGGCTCTGGCATCCTTTGCTATCTTCCAGTTCCTATGGGTATGGAATGATTACCTGGTGGCCCTGATCTTCCTGGGTGGCAACCCGGAGTTCGAGCTAGTGACACAGCGCATGGCTGCTATCGTAGGCGCACGTGGCAGCGAATGGCATCTGTTGACGGCCGGGGCGTTTGTTTCAATGGTCTTGCCGCTGGCTGTGTTCTTTGGATTACAACGCTACTTTGTACGTGGTTTGCTAGCGGGTTCTGTGAAGGGCTAGGTAACAGCTGATTATTGAGTTCTACAATGGAGGCTGCCCGATTCATTCTGAAATCGTGCAGCCTTTCCCATAAAAAGCAAACCGCAGCCTATTTTTGCTTAGCATGAAAGATGCGAAATCCGAAATAATGGACTGGGCGCTATGGTTTTATTGGATCATGGCTACTACTCTGGGATGGGTGGCTGGAAGTCTTTTATTCAATGGAATACCAGTTATCATATCAGGAGTTGCCATTGCTGTATTGCAGTGGTCTGTGCTCTACAAACGCATACACAAAGCCTGGCGCTGGGCCATCTTCAGCTCATTGGGATGGGTCGCTGGATACATTCTTTTTGTGATTTTCTTCCTGGCAGATATGGGATTTCTGCTGGGTCCGTTGATGGGGGCGGCAGTTGGGATAGTACAGTGGTTCCTGCTTAGAAAGGAAGTCGATTGGGCCGGTTGGTGGGTAATCATAAGCATCCTGGCCTGGACAACAGGCTTGATCTTGATGCCGGGGTTGCTCACGTCCGGCGCCTTGCCCGGCGCATTGACCGGACTGGCCCTTGTGATTCTGTTCAGATTTTCTTCATCCAAAACACAGCGATGACGGGAAGGCAAATGAAGTACAACCCCATTATTACTGTTCTCGAAATCTAAACCCGAAGGATGATGAAGTTCAATGACACGCATATCTTTCCCTAAGGATTTTTTGTGGGGCGTTGCAGCCTCTGCCTATCAAATCGAAGGCGCGTATAACGAAGATGGCAAGGGGGAAAGCATTTGGGATCGCTTTGTCCGTTGGCCTGCGCATGTTCTCAATGGAGATACCGGCGATGTAGCCTGTGACCATTACCATCGCATGTCTCAAGATGTTGCCCTGTTTAAGGAACTGAGTATCCCATGCTACAGCTTTACTATTTCATGGACCCGCATCCTGCCGCGCGGTTATGGCGAATTCAACCCAAAAGGATTGGGTTTCTACGACCGCTTGGTGGATGAGCTGCTTGCAGCGGGCATTAAACCCATGGCTACTCTCTATCATTGGGACCTGCCCCAGGCCTTGCAGGAATTAGGAGGTTGGTCCAACCGCGATACAGCTGATCGGTTTGCCGAGTATGCGCAGGTTGTTTTTGCAAAGCTGGCTGACCGCGTTGAACTCTGGGCTACACATAACGAACCCGGGGTAGCCGCTTTCCTCGGACATAGCACCGGCTTGCACGCCCCTGGCATTTGCGATTACTCGCAAGCCTATCAGGCAGCACATCACCTGCTGCTGGCGCATGGCAAGGCTGTGCAAGTTTTCCGGGAGGGCGGTTATACCGGGCAAATCGGTTTGATCCTGAACCTGAACGGACTGATCCCCGCCAGCGACAGTGACGAAGATCGAGAAGCTACCCAGCGTGAACACGATGAGACACATGCCCTCTTTCTCGATCCGGTCTTTAACGGAGCCTACCCGCAGGCGTTGTTCGATTATATTGGCCCTCACCAACCGAAGGTCCAGGCAGGCGATGCGAAGATCGTCTCTCAGCCGATCGATTTCCTCGGTCTGAATTATTACAATACCGATCATGTTTCTTTCGATATCTTTGGCGGGCTCAATAAGGCCAGTAGTACGCCATACTCTGCGCCTGGCTGGGGGCGGACTGAAATGAATTGGGGTATCCACCCTCACGGGTTGAAGGCCGAAGTGTTGCATATCAAGGAAAAGTACGGCAACCCGAAGTTGTATATCACCGAGAATGGTTGTGCTTTAACCGACGCGCCAGACAAAAAAGGGTTCGTGGCCGATTGGTCCCGTATCGATTTTTTGCGGGCACATTTGCGCGCTTTACATGAGGCCATCGATGAAGGCGCCAATGTGCATGGTTACTTTGTCTGGAGCATATTCGACAACTTCGAGTGGGAGCACGGTTATGGGCCTCGCTTTGGCCTGGTACGCGTAGATTACGAGACTCTCGTGCGCACGCCCAAGCAAAGCGCATATTGGTATCGTGATGTAATAGCCAGCAATACAATTTCAATCTAACCAACAAATACAGTATGTTATACATAGCAGTATATCTCTACGAAAGGAAAATCCAAAAATAACCAAACACTTATGGATCATACCCTCTGGTACAAAGACGCCGTTTTCTACGAAGTAAATGTGCGCGCATTTCAGGATAGCAACAATGACGGTCATGGCGATCTGCGGGGACTAATCGAAAAACTGGACTATTTGAAAGACCTGGGAGTAGATTGCCTGTGGTTATTGCCAATTTACCCCTCCCCGCTCAAAGATGATGGATACGATATTTCGAATTATTATGATGTCCATCCCGATTATGGATCCCTGGACGATTTCGAAGCCCTGCTCGAGGCAGCCCACAAACGCGGACTGCGCATCATCATGGACCTGGTGCTGAATCACACCTCCGATCAACATCCCTGGTTTCGGGCCGCACGCGCCAACAAAGATTCCATCTTCCGCCACTACTATGTCTGGAGCGACAGCAGTATGGCCTTCCGCGATGCCCGCATCATCTTCCTTGACACCGAAGAATCGAATTGGGCCTGGGAGGAGAAATCGAAGCAATACTACTGGCATCGCTTCTACGCCTCTCAACCCGATCTTAATTATGACAATCCTGCGGTTCAAGCGGAAATGCTAAAGGTCATGAGTTTCTGGCTGGACCTTGGCGTAGACGGATTTCGCGCCGATGCAGTGCCATATTTGTTTGAACGCGAAGGCACCAGCTGTGAAAATCTTCCGGAAACCCATGCGTTCTTAAAAGAGATTCGTAACTTTATAAACGAACGATATCCGGACCGCATCTTGTTAGCAGAAGCCAATCAATGGCCGGAAGATATCGCCCCCTATTTTGGCGATGGCGACGACGAGTTCCACATGGGCTTTCACTTCCCCATCATGCCGCGCATATTCATGTCCATCCGCAAGGAAGGCCGGACGCAACTCGTCTGGATCATGGGGCGCACACCCACGCTAACAGAGACCAATCAATGGTGCATGTTTCTGCGCAACCACGATGAACTCACCCTGGAAATGGTCACGGAAGAAGAACGGGAATGGATGTGGCAGGAATTTGCTCCCGATCCGCGCATGCGCCTGAACCTGGGCATCCGCAGGCGGCTGGCGCCATTGCTCGATAACGACCAGCGCAAAATTATGCTCGCCAATTCACTCCTTTTCACCATGCCCGGTTCCCCCATCAT
>Ga0105106_10004001_pt1 | contig 10501 bp, 9 predicted proteins | sample PPLLaktember2015_5_FD_79109 | JGI IMG/M metagenome (GOLD analysis project Ga0105106, IMG submission 79109) | Freshwater sediment microbial communities from Prairie Pothole Lake near Jamestown, North Dakota, USA - PPLs Lake P8 Core (1) Depth... | ecosystem: Environmental > Aquatic > Freshwater >... | reverse complement strand
TCGGCAAGTCCATCTTCATCAACCGGGTGCCGTTCACGGTCGTCGGCGTCCTTCAGAAGAAGCTCCAGGACTCGATGTACCAGGGGCCGGACGCCGAGCAGGTCTACCTGCCGTTCCGGGCCTTCCGCCAAATCGACAATCAGCGGTTTCTCGACCAGATCCACATCCAGCCCCGGAGCCCCGAGGAATCCAAGCTCGTCGATTCATGGGCCCGGACGCTTCTCGGCCGCAAATACCGGTTCGACCCGAAAGACCCCTACGCCCTCAACGTCTGGAACACCATCGAGGACGCCAAGGAGGGCATGGCCATCTTCCGGGGCATCGAGATCTTTCTGAGCATCATCGGCGTCCTGACCCTGTTCATCGGGGCCGTGGGCGTCACCAACCTGATGTACGCTGTCGCCAAGGAGCGGACGCGCGAGATCGGCATCAAGCTGGCCATCGGGGCCCGGCGCCGGGTCATCGTCCAGCAGTTCATGCTCGAGACCGCGTTCATCTTCGGCAAGGGGACGTTCTGGGGATTCCTCACGGCGTTCAACGTCGTCAACCTCGTCCGGCTCATCCCCGTCAACTACGAGTCGTTCGGCATCGACGCCTATCTCCTCCGGCCGGTCTTTTCCTTCGATATCTTCATCGCCTACGTGGCCATCCTGAGCGTCCTCGTCTTCGCCTCGGGCATCTTCCCGGCCCTCCGGGCGTCCCGGTCGAGCCCCATCGAATCACTCCGCTATGAATAGAGAACGAACATGATCGAGCTCAACGGCATCACCAAGGTCTACAAGATGGGCAGCCAGACATTGGAGGCCCTGCGCGGCGTCACCCTGACCATCCGGCAGGGAGAGTTCATCTCGATCATGGGCCCCTCCGGGTCCGGGAAGTCGACCCTGATGAACGTCATCGGCTGTCTCGACACGCCGACGGCGGGCGAGTACGTTCTCGACGGCGAGCGGGTGGCGGGATTGGACTTCGACGCGCTCGCCGCGGTCCGCAATCACAAGATCGGGTTCGTCTTCCAGAACTTCAACCTCCTGCCGTACGCCTCGGCCTGGGAGAACATCGAGCTCCCCATGCTCTTCGACGGCAAGAGCGGGCGGCGGAGGAAGGAGAGGGTGACCGAGCTCCTGAACGCCGTCGGGCTCTACGACTGGCGGGAGCACAAGCCGTCGGAGCTTTCAGGCGGACAGCAACAGCGCGTCGCCCTGGCCAGGGCCCTGGCCAACGATCCGCCGATCCTCCTGGCCGACGAGCCGACGGGCAATCTCGACTCGAAGAGCGGCGAGGAGATCATCGCCCTGCTCTGGGACCTCTGGAAGGCCGGCCGGACCATCGTCATGGTCACCCACAACGACGACATCGCCGCCCGCTCCGAGCGCATCGTCAAGCTCTTCGACGGCACGGTCACAAGCTGACGGCGAGACGGGCGGGACAAGCGGGACGAGCGAGACAAGAAGATCGACGTGGAATCCCTCGGCCGTGGCTTTATGCGTTTTGTAGACGCATGCTTTAACCTGCGCTCAAGAAGATGTCTTGTTGTCAACGCGGACCTCGTCTGTCTCCGGGATCCGGACGCGGGTTGAAGTCCGCGGCTACAGGTCACGATTCACGAGCGAGCGCAGAAACCGGAACTTCATGCCTGGGTCCGGGACGATCTCTTTCACGAGCTCGAGCTCGACATCCACCCCCTGCCCCAGTAGTGCCTCAAGTACATCGCGGAGCCGGGTTTGGGCCTCCGGCGGGGGTGGGGAGTCGGGGACGAGGCGGACGACGACGCGGTCGAACCGCTCTTGGACGAGCTCGTACTGTTCGACCCAGGGGGCTGCGGCCTGGATGACATGGGCGGCGGCCGCGGCGTAAAGCTCGCGTCCATCGGGCAGGCGCAGGTAATCGACGGAGCGGCCCGAGATCTCCGAGAGTGTGGAGAACGGCGCCCCGCACGGGCAGGGAGAGGGGCCGGGAACGACCTCGTCGCCGAGGGCGTAGCGGACGAACGGCTGGACATAATAGTGCAGGGCCGTGACGACGATGTTGCCGCGCTCGCCCTCTCGCGCCGGCCGGCTATCCTTAAGGACCTCGACGACCACACTGTCGTCGCAGACGTGATACAACCCCTTCTCGCGGCATTCCCAGGCGATGAGGCCGAACTCCTCGGCGCAATACGTATCGTAGACGGGACAGCCGAAGGCCTCCGCGATGCGGCGCCTCATGCCGGGCGTCAGCATCTCGGAGCTTGTGACCACGAATCGAGGGCGCGGAGCACGGCCGGACAGCAAGGCGACCTCCCTGGCCGCGCGGGTCAGGACGCCCGTATTCCCGGTTACGACGTCCGGGCGCTCGGCCCGTAGGGCTTCAGCGATGTCCGGGGGCGCATCCAGGAGAGGGATCTGGGCCTGTCGGAAGAGACCGACCCGCTGGGCGGCCCTCCAGGCCAGAGGGGACTGCTTGTGGGAGTGAGTGCCGATCCTGGCCATCCGGTCCGTGCGCAAGAGCCCGAAGTCCCTCATGGCCCTCATCCGGAACGCATGGAAGCTGAAGTCCTCGGCCCGGGTCCTGCGGACGACGAACGGTTCGCCGGTCGAGCCGGTGGTATGGACCATGATCAGGCTTGAATCGTCCAAGCCCTGCGCCAGGGACTCGCCGAGCGGCCGCGCCCTAAAGTCCTTCCTCGTGACTAATGGCAAGTCTAGAAGGTCGTCCGCCTCCCTGACGGCTAACGGCGAACATCGGTGGCTGTCCCAGAGGGCCGTATAGAGGGGAACGTTCGTATAGGCGTGATGGACCATCCGGCGCAGGTGCCGGTCCCGGTACTCCCGGAGCCGCGCCGGCGTCCATCGCGAATGACGCAGAGAGGCGCCGAGGACTCCCAGGCTTTGCGCCATCCCGCTCCTCATCGTTTTTCGCCCATGACAAGTCGGGATTATAGACCTCCCGGCCGTGCGGGGCAACATGATTCGCCTGCTCGGCGGGCGGATATTATCGTTAGGCGCAAAGGTCGTGTTTCAAGGGGGGAAAGAAAAATGGCCAGGGGCGGAATTGAACCGTCGACGCAAGGATTTTCAGTCCTTCGCTCTACCAGCTGAGCTACCTGGCCATTCGCGCCCGGGCGACCGCTCGGGCGGGAGATAGTATAGTAAGCCGGCGGGCCAAAGTCAAACGGCACGGCGGCCGTCCGGAATAGCCGGCGCGACGGGCCGCGGATACACAGCCTTGACGGGTCCACTATCCCGTGTTACGTTCAGTCCGTCATGAATATCGCGGCCATTCTTCCCCATGTCGAGGTCTTCGGCGGCGTGCGCCGATACATCGAGCTCGGCAACGCCCTCGTCCGGCGGGGCCACGGATTCACGCTCTTCACTCCGGAGGGCGCGCCCCCGGCCTGGCTGCCGCTGGCGGGAGCCGTGCGGCCCTTCTCCGAGCTCGGCAACGGGACCTTCGACGTCGGGCTCTGCAGCGAGTATTCCATCCTCGAGCATTTCGACCGGCTCCGGGCGCGGCAGAAGTTCTTTTACTTCGTCCTCGAGGGCCACAAGCGGGAGCGCGAGGTCGCCCGGCGCGATTTGCGTTTCCTCGGAAACTCCGAGGGCATCTGCAGGCGCATGGAGTCGCGCTATCGCATTACCTGCCACCGGGCGCCCGGCGGCGTTAACCCCGCGATATTCCATCCCCTCGACCCGTCCGAGCGCGAGGCCCGGACGGACGGGGAATTCCGCGTTCTAGTCTACGGCCGCATCTACAAACACCGAAAAGGCGTCGACGCGGCCCTCCGCGCTGTCGAGGGGCTCTTTCGGACCCGTCCAGGCCTCCGCCTGATCCTCTTCGACTCCCTGGTGGGGAAGGACCGCATAGATCCCAGGCCGCTGGTCCGGACGCGCGTCCCCGTCGAGTTCCACCTCGATCTGCCCCAGGACAGGATGGCCTGGCTTTATTCCCGGGGGGACGTTTTCGTCTCCGCCGAGAGGCGGGCCGGCTGGTCCAACACCGTCGCCGAGGCCATGGCCTGCGGGCTTCCGGTCGTCTGCACTCCGAGCGGAACGCGCGATTTCGCCCTGGACGGGCGGACGGCCCTCGTCGTGCCCCGGTCCCTGGCGTTCCTCATCCGCAGGCGGCTCCGGAAGCTCATGGACGATGGGGCCCTCCGCAACCGCCTGGCCGACTCCGGAAGGGCGAAGATCGTGGAGTTCACCTGGGATCTCCTGGCCGCCCGCCTCGAGGGACTCTTCGGAAAGACCTGAAATTGCATGGGGATACCCGATATGGTATCCTTGACGGCGGAGGAGAATGCCCTATGGATGAGAACGAGCTGAAGGAGCTTTTGGCCCGCCAGAACCCCGATTTCCGCCGCGCTCTCGATGAGCATCGCACCTGCGAGGCCGCCCTCGAGGGCCTGAACGCCAAGCCCTTCCTGACCGATGCCGAGACGCTCGAGGAGAAGGAGCTCAAGAAGCGAAAACTCGCTCTCAAGGATCGGATGTATCAATTGATGCTCGCCCACGGGAAATGACCGCGAACCCTAAACGCCGTTTCGCCCTCATCGGGACGGAATCGCTCCGGGGCAAGGAGCTTAAGAGCCTCCTCGACCGGACGAAATTCCCCCTCCGCTCGATGGACTTCTTCGACGCCGACGTCGCGGAGGAGTTCAGCAAGCTGACGGACTTCAGGCGCGAGCCGAAGGTCATCCACCACCCGTCGGGCAAGCTCCTGGAGGGCCTGGATATCGTTTTCCTGGCCTCCGACCCGGCCTCCAACCGGGAGTTCGGGCTTCTCGCGGCCGAGCTCTGCTACCGGGCCATCGACCTCGTCGAGACGTTCAACGCGGACCCTAAGATCCCCCTCGTCGTGGCCGGGATCAACGACGGCGCCGCCGCCGTGAAGAAGGCCTCTCTCGTCGCCATCCCCAACCCCGCCGCGGTCTTTCTCTCCCGCCTCCTCCACCCCCTGCGTCGGGACTTCGGGATCGTCAAGTCGGTCGCTTTCGTCCTCCGGCCGGCCTCGGCCTTCGAGGACGAGGGGATTCGCGAGCTCGTCGACCAGAGCTGTGCCATCCTCTCCGGCTCGAGCGTCCCTAGGAAGGTCTTCCGGACCCAGGTCGCCTTCAACGTCCTGTCGCGGACCGAGAAGCCCGGCAAGGACGGGTTCTCAGCCCCCGAAAAACAGCTCTCCGCCGAACTTCGCCGCGTCCTGGACGCGCCCGCCTTTCCCTTCACCCTGTCGATCGTCCAGGCGCCTGTTTTCCATACCTATTCCCTGATGGTGTACGCGGAGCTCGGAAAGGGGGCGACCCTCGAGAGCGTCGAAGCCCTTTTTAAGGCCGACCCGGCCTTCCGGCTCGCCGGCCATGAGGCCGGCGGCTTGGCCGCGGCTTCATCCGTCGCCGGCAAGGACGAGATCGTTCTCGGCGAGATCAAGGCGGAACCGACAATTCCCGGCGGTTTCTGGTTCTGGGTCGTCGCCGACAACCTGACCGCGGGCTCCGCCCTGAACGCTCTGGCCGTCGCCAAAGCCCTCGCCCCCGCTTCCCGAGCCGACGCATGAAAGACGTTTTCCGCCTCCTCAAGCTGACCTTCAAGGAGAAGAAGCTCCTCTTCCTGGCGTTCGGCTCGTCCCTGTTCGTGGCCTTCTTCACCTATGTCTTTGTGGACATGGTCCAGCCCATCCTGGACCGCCTGTTCCTGAGGACCCCGGCCCCGGCCGTCCCCGACAAGGCCCGGCTGATGGACGGCATCTTCCATGCCCTTCACGTGACCGAGGCGGACGTAACCCGGGTCCTTCCCGTCGTCCTGGTCGTCGTCATCTTCGGCAAGGGCCTGTTCACGTTCCTCTCCTCCTTCTTTATGAAAGCCGTAGGGCACCGGGTCGTCAAGACGATGCGGGACGACCTTTACGAGCACGTCATTTACCAGTCGACGAGCTATTTTGACCACGTGCCGACGGGCGACCTGATGAGCCGGATGACGAACGACGTCGAGAAGGTCCAGCAGGCCCTGTCCGGGGCCATGGGCGACATGATCGAGGAGGTCTTCACCCTGGTCGCCCTTCTCGTCGGGATCTTCATCCGGGACTTTCGGCTGGCTGTGGTCTCCTTCGTCGTAGCCCCCCTGGCCGCCGTTCCGATGGCCGTCTTCAGCCGCCAGCTCAAGAAGAAGAGCCTGTCGGCCCAGGTCCGGATGGGCCAGATCTACGGCCTCCTCCACGAGACCATCACCGGGAACAAGATCGTCAAGGCCTTTACGACCGAGCGGTTCGAGATCCGCCGGTTCCTGAAGGCCACGGCCGGATACCTCCGGACGAGCATCAAGCTTGCCTGGATCGGGAGCCTCTCGTCGCCGTTCATGGAATTCCTGGGCGGCATCGTCGGCGCCTTCATCCTCTATGTGGGGACGAAGCGGATCGCCGAGGGGGCCATCAGCCCCGGGGATTTCGGGGCCTTCCTGACGGCCCTCTTCCTGATGTACATGCCCATCAAGCGCCTGAGCAAGGCCAACAACGTCATCCAGCAGGCCGTCGCCTGCCATACCCGGATCACCGAGGTCCTGGCGAACACGCCCATCATCCGGGACGCCCCGAACGCTTATCCGCTGCCCCCTGTCAAGGGCGCCATCCGGTTCGAGGACGTCTCGTTTGCCTACGACCGAACCCGGCCGGTGCTTACCGGGATCGAATTTGAGGTCCGGCCGACCGAGACCGTCGCCATCGTCGGGCTGAGCGGCGCCGGGAAGACGACGATCATCAATCTCCTCGCCAGGTTCTACGAGCCGACCTCGGGCCGGGTCCTGGTCGACGGCATCGACATCCGGGACGTGACCCTGGACTCCCTCCGCTCCCGCATCGGGCTCGTGACCCAGGAGATCATCCTGTTCAACGAGTCGATCCGGGACAATATCGCCTATGGTCTCGAAGGCGCTCCGGACGACCGGATCGTCGCGGCGGCCAAGGCCGCAAAGGCCCATGATTTCGTCATGCAGCTCACCGAGGGGTACGCGACCTCGATCGGCGAGCGCGGTGGCCTGTTGTCCGCGGGGCAGAGACAGCGGCTGGCCATCGCCCGGGCCCTGCTCAAGGACCCCCCCATTCTCATCTTGGACGAGGCCACGTCCGCCCTGGATTCCGAGTCGGAGCATCTCATCCAGGAGGCCCTGACGACCTTGAGGCAGGGTCGGACGACCGTCGTCATCGCCCACCGCCTGTCCACCGTCCGGAGCGCCGACCGGATCCTCGTCATCGAGGCCGGCCGCATCGCCGAGCGGGGGACCCACGACGAGCTCATCCGGCGGGACGGGCTCTACCGCAAGCTCTACGAGCTCCAGTTCCCCGAAGACGAGGAGGTTTCGCATTGATCCAGGGCATGACCGGTTTCGCCGAAAAGAGGTTCGCTTCCGATTCCGTCCGCCTGAAGGTCTCCATCAAGAGCCTGAACCACAGGTTCTTCGACTGGTCCTACCGGGGGACGGCGCTCGGGGACGTCGAGAACCGGCTCCGGGCCGCCTGCGAGAAGCGGCTCCAGAGGGGCCGGGTCGAGGTCAACGTCGACATGAGTTTTCTCGACCCGAAGAGCTGGGATTTCGCCGTCAATGAGGCCCTCCTCGAAAAGGTCCTCGCCTCCCTGGAGCAGGTGTCCTCTCGGCTGGGGAAGCGCTTCGACCTATCCCTCGACCAGATCCTGAGGTTCCCTCAGGTCGTCGAGATCAGCCGGAAGGAGATCACGGCCGCCGAGGCCGCCTTCCTCGAAGCGTCTTTTACCCGGACACTCGACGAGATCGTCCGGCAGCGGGAGAGGGAAGGCGTCCAAACGGTCCGCCAGCTCGGCGTCCACATCAGGAACATCGGGCGGTCGACGGCCCGGATCGAGAGCCTGTTCCGGAAACAGCCGGCCGCCATCCGGAGGAAGATCCGGCAAAGGGTCCGCGACCTGAACCACGGCGCCCTCGCCTCCAAAGAGAGGCTGGCTGAGGAAACCTCCTCGCTCATGCAGCGCTACGATCTGGCCGAGGAAATCCTCCGCCTGAAGAGCCACCTCGACACCCTCCGGAAGCTCCTGGCCCGGGGCGCGGACGGCCCCGTGGGCAAGAAGCTGGATTTTCTGGCCCAGGAGATCGGCCGGGAGGCCAACACCTCGAGCTCGAAATCCCAGGAGATCGGGATCATCCGGGAGGGGCTGGCCATCAAGAACGAGTTGGAGAGCATCCGCCAGCATGCCCAGAACCTCGTCTAGAACGCCGGGATATCATGGAGAAAAAGGTGCGAGGGTGAGCATGATATTCGTCGTCAGCGGCCCTTCGGGATGCGGGAAGTCCACGCTCATCGGTCGGGTCCTCGCGGATGCCGAAGGCCTCCGCTTCTCCGTGTCGCACACGACGCGGCCGAAGCGGGGGACCGAGGTCGACGGGCGCGAATATCATTTCGTGTCCGGGGAGACGTTCAGCGATATGGTCCGGGCCGGGGCGTTCGTCGAGTGGGCCGAGGTTCACGGCCATCGCTACGGCACGTCACGGGCCGAGATCGAGGCCGCGGCCGGCGACGTCGTCCTGGACATCGACGTCCAGGGGGCCCGCCAGATCCGGACGAGCGGCCTTCCGGCGACACTCGTCTTCGTCATGCCCCCCGTCTTCGAGGAGCTTCGGAGAAGGCTCGTCGCGCGGGGGACCGACGGCCCGGACGCTGTCGAACGGCGCCTGCGGAAGGCCCGGGAGGAGGTCCGTGCGTATTCCGAGTTCGATTATGTGATCGTCAACGAGGTCCTGGAAACGGCCGCGGAGGAGCTCCGGTCGATCATCCGCACCGAACGGCGCGAACGGTTCCGCCCGGACGTCCCGACGGAGCGGATCGACGCCATCCTGCGCAGTTTTTCCGGGGGGGAGCGGCCATGAACGCCCCGAAGAAGATCGCCTTGGGCGTCACGTCATCCGTCAGCATCTACAAGGCCTGCGAAGTCCTCCGCGGGTTCCGGAAAGCCGGCGTTTCGGTCCGGGTCGTCATGACCGCCAACGCCGCCCGGCTCGTCTCGCCCCTGCTCTTCGGCGCGCTCTCCGGCGAGGACGCTATCGTCGATCTCTTCGACGCCCGCGTCTCCCGGAAGATCGGCCACGTGGCCCTGGCCCGCGAGGTCTCCCTGCTCTGCGTCGCTCCGGCCACGGCGAACATCCTGGCCAAGTTTGCCAACGGTGTCGCCGACGACTTCCTATCGACGTTCTACCTCGCCGCCCGATGCCCGGTCCTCGTCGCCCCGGCCATGAACGAGGCTATGATGCTCAACCCCCGGACCCGGGAGAACATCCGGGCCCTCAAGGCCGCCGGCGTCGAGTTCGTCGAGCCGGAACGGGGCGGGCTCGCCTGCGGCGATGAAGGCTGGGGGCGCCTGGCCGCGCCGGACGCCATCGTCGCCGAAGGCCTGAGGATCCTTGGGCGGACAGAGAGCCTCAAAGGGCTCCGCGTCCTTGTCACAGCCGGGCCGACCCGGGAATACATGGACGCCGTCCGGTTCCTCTCGAACGCCTCTTCGGGCAAGATGGGATACGAGATCGCCCGGGAGGCCTCCGCCCGGGGCGCGAACGTGACCCTGGTCTCCGGGCCGACGCGCATTGACCCGCCCGCCGGCGTCCGGACGGTCCGGGTCGGGACCGCGGCGGAGATGGAGAAGGCGGTCCTCGCCGCCTTCCCGAAGGCCGCCGTCGTTGTCATGGCTGCCGCCGTCTCGGACTTCCGCTTTGCCGCGACCGCCGGCCGCAAGGTCCCGAAGCACGAGGTCACGGGCACGGTCGGCATCGTCCGGACGCCCGACATCCTGGGCGGGCTCGGGAAGAAGAAAGGAAGGAAGGTCCTGGTCGGATTCGCCGCCGAGACCGAGGAGGCCGTCCCGCACGCCCTCCGGAAGCTCCGGGAAAAGAACCTCGACCTCATCGTCGCCAACGACGTCGGCGAGGCGGGCGTGGGCTTCGAATCGGACGACAATCGCGTCGCAATCGTCGATGCCTCGGGGGGGATCGCCGCGACCGAGCGGATGAGCAAGCGGGAGATCAGCCGGATCGTCCTGGACAGGATTGAGGCCGTCCTTCATGCGAAAAAAAAGTGAGGTGCTGAAGGATATCGGCGAGGGGCTGTCGTTCCTTGCCGAGGCCGGGGCCGCGTTCGCCCCGCGCCGCGCTCCCAGGCCGAAGCCCAAGCCCGCCGCTCCGCCGGCGGCCGCCGCGCCCAAGCCCCTCCGGCCGGCCGCGCCCGAGCGCCCGCAGCCTTCCGTCCCCGGCGCGCTCAAGCTGTCCTTTCACGAGCTCGAGGCGGCGGTCCGGGCCTGCCGGCTCTGCCCGCTCGGCGCCGTCCGGACGCACGCCGTCCCGGGGGAGGGGAACGTCCGGACCGAGCTCATGTTCGTCGGGGAGGGGCCCGGCCGGGACGAGGACGCCCAGGCGCGCCCGTTCGTCGGGCGGGCCGGCCAGCTCCTGACGAAGATCATCGAAGCGATGCGTTACAAGCGGGAAGAGGTCTACATCACCAACGTCGTTAAGTGCCGGCC
>Ga0105106_10004000_pt1 | contig 10501 bp, 7 predicted proteins | sample PPLLaktember2015_5_FD_79109 | JGI IMG/M metagenome (GOLD analysis project Ga0105106, IMG submission 79109) | Freshwater sediment microbial communities from Prairie Pothole Lake near Jamestown, North Dakota, USA - PPLs Lake P8 Core (1) Depth... | ecosystem: Environmental > Aquatic > Freshwater >... | reverse complement strand
GACAGGAATTCTGTCGACGGTCCTGATTCCCATATTTTCGAAACTCCAACAATATTATTAACCCGGCAATTAATGAGCTTATGTAATCTTTCATATCACTAAATAGTGTTCGTGTCAATAGATCCTGAAATGAATAATTAAGGAGCTTATGAATACTAATTAACAATGAGCAATGAACAATGAATAATTAAGGGGTCATTAATCAATAATTACTAATTAATAATTGTTCATTCTTCTTTAATGGGGGCAGGAATAAAAAAACAAAGAAGAGAGCAGCGCTCTCTTCTTTGTCCGAAAATAAAGTTAAACTTTAAAATTTATATGCAGCAGTAACAAACACTACACTTGCATTATATGATGAGTCTTTGAACGCGCCAGATAGAAACAAAGGGCCTGTATACTGATAGCCGTCAAGCTGGGCATCGGAGTACTTGTACTGTTCATAGGCAAACCCGCCGGTAACCGTCAATGGTTTTGAAACGTTATAGGCAGCCTTTACACTAACAGCCTGCTTTCTGTAGTCATCCCAATTGGATATGTCTATAGATTTGTTTGTTGGATTGTCTATCGATGCATTTTGCAATGCATCCAATGCCCCTGCAAACAGATAAGTAAAGTCAGCATTGCCGTCCGATTTGACATTGTCATACTGCAGCGTCAAGGTCAGTTTTCCGGGAATCGCATAGATATCAGAACCTATCCCATAGTCGTAATTTTTCTCCTCTTGCGCCACCTTCCAGTTATAATTTGAGTCATTCTGGACAGATGATGCAGGGTCTGAATTAGCAGGGTCGTCATAGGTACGTTGGAACTGATTTGCACGCACCTTCTCATAATCAAAGTAGCCGAAGAGCTTTACCATCTTGCCGGCAGCGTAATTGGCTGCAAGATAAAATTCATCCCTCTTGTCGTCCCTCAAGCCTATAACAGTGTCATTATAATTTGTCTTCTTGTATTTATAGCCAAGGGAGATGTCGAGTTCTTCAATGGGATTGACGTCAAATGATATCTTGTATGTGTCCCTGTGAAAGGGAGATACGTCAAACCTGCCCAGATATCTCTCGACTGCTTCATCAGGTTCAAATTCACCAGGCCTGTCCGTACGCCTGTTCATCCTCTCGTATCCCGCATTCACAGTGAGGAAGTCGAGCCCGGTCCAGCCGAGGTCAATACCATAGGTATCGTCTTTTCTCTTGTTGACGTCTATTCTATTATCGTAGTTAGTATCCATATGGGCATACTTCGCGGTAAGTTTCAGGTCTAGAGGAAGTTTGAACCCGAGCAGCGTGCCATAGGATTTCTTTTTATAAGAAAGCAGTTCGTTAACAGATCCGTCATCAATTACATCCGATTCGTTCTTGTCCTTATAGAACTTATAATAGATCTTACCGTCAATAAAAGAGACCGGATTTGAGGTCAGGACAAAATCATAGTTTTCGGTCTTGATCTTGCCATCAAAGGTTTTACCAAAATGTGTGCCGTCGGTATTAATCAGTTTGTAATCGGAATTTGCCTCACTGATCCCGATATTAGTGCTCAACCTGGTGTTCATGGGAAGCATTACAGCACCCTTAAAGCCGACCCGGTGATAGTCGTTATCAGCAGGAAGAGTAAGGGCATTGGTTAATGTCGTTGTCACATTTAACGACTGATTGTCATTTTCGAACTTGCTGTAAAAATAGTTAAGAGAGGCATAGAAAGGCTTTTTATTGTATCCTGCCTCTATACTGAAGGTATTTGTTGTGTAATCTACAGGTTCCGGCACCTCTAACGAGACCCCAAAAGTATCAAGCGGACCTCCCGCAACCTTGATCCCGCTTTTCTCCTCATTCCGAACTTCGACGTCGATGAAAAACGGATGCAGCATATCAAACTTCAGGCCCGCACCGATAATTTTTCTTTCCGTAGAATAGTCAAATTTATGCCAGGTCGAGACGTCCGTACTTGCAGTGCCGGAAAGAGTGTCCCTGCCGGCCCCGGAAAGAAATGTCTTTGCGTCATATGTAATATTATGTGGTATTTCCATGTAGTAAAGATTGTATCTGAATTTCCCCCACATTCCTCCGTCGATACTGTATTTCTGGGTATCGTAAGCTATATCGTCAGCGTTGAACCTCAGGAAATACCTTTCTGTTTCATGGTTCAGTCCGATATGGCCGAATATACCGTCTTTTGTATCGCCATATTCATTGAACTTGGCCTCATTGCCATTCACATCGACAAGTTGTCCCTTTACAGTTACTTCACCCTCAAACGCTGATTCACCGCCAAAGACAGTGCGGAATGGAATCAGGATTATTGCCAACGAGAAAATCAATATATATAGTTTTATTTTCATATTCTCCTCCTATCTCCTGAATTCCGTACCGAGATTCGACGGTCCGTTGCTTCCATGGATATTTGTGTGGCAATTCATGCATGCCCTTGACACAAAACGCTGTTTGTAAGAATCAATGTCACTTCCCTTGAAAGTATCACGGGAATTGTACATTATTGGCGCATGAGCTCCGCTATCATGACAGCTCTGGCAAAGCTGGGGCGGTTTTCTCACCAGCATGTAATTATGATTGCTCCCGTGGACCTGATGGCAATTAAGGCAGTTCTCCACAACCGGGGGGTGTTCCCACCTGAAGGGCCCTCTTTTTTCAGTATGGCACTCATAACAGAGCTCATTGACGGAATCGGCCTTTATCATTTTCTCTCCAAAACCGCCATGAGGGTTGTGACAGCTTGTACAGTTCATCCTGCCTTCCTTAATCGGATGATGAGACTGTTTGTTCACCATGACCTTTATATTTTTATGGCAGCCGAAGCAGAGTTCCGGCTGGGCCGCCTTCAGATGTTTCTCCCCGCCGCGATGGATTGAATGGCAGTCATTACAGGCGATACCGGCGGACTTGTGCCTGCCGTTGTCCCAGAAGGCCAGGTGTGTTGTCTCTGCATGACATGAGAGACATTTTGAGGCCCTGCTGTTTGCGTCCAGCTTCTTGTCGAAGCTGAAAATTCCGCCAACACCCTTTCCCCCTCCTGCATTGGCATGCTCCAGCCCGGAGCCGTGACAGGATTCACACCCCTCTTTTGCAGCCGGTGTTCTTGTATTTTCCAGCTTGCCGTGCATACTCCTGTTAAAACCTTCTGCCTTATCTTCATGACATCCTTTGCAGGTCTCAATTCCGGCATAGCCTTCGGAGCCAATGGCCATACGGATATTCGGCATCATGAAAAAAACAAATAACATAAAAGAAAAAATCAAAAGTTTCTTCATATACACTCCTTTCTTTTTTAATTATCCTTCATTGTAATTTTAATTACGTTATTACCTGCTCTTATATAATTAATATTTGGTATTGTTAAAGATAATACTACATATGTTTTGTTTTGTAAATTGTTTTTTTTAAAAAAGCCGGGGCTGGAAATTGATCGCTGCTACAGGGGCCCTGCCTTCATGTTCACTGCATAGATAAATGCAAGGATCTCGGCGACCGCCCTGTATAGTTCAGGAGGTATTTCCTGATAGAGGTCCAGCATTGAAAGGAATTCAACAAGCTCCTTATCTTCGCGTATCGGAATGTTATGAGTTTTTGCAATCTCGATAATCTTCTTTGCGACTTCTCCCCTGCCTTTGGCTGTAAGTTTTGGAGCGGAGTCTTTTCCATGACTGTATTTCAGGGCCGCAGCTTTTTCGGATTTTTCTTTCATAGCTATATCTTTATGTTAACTCCCCGATTTTGTACTTTCCCGAAATCTATTTTTTTCTTCTGATTGACAGTTATCGCTTTCAGCATAAGCCCCTGTGATGCAAACCTCTCCTGAAGCGCTTTTTTCTCCGAAGTTACAATATCAGCAACTTCCGGCCGTTCTATAAAAAAAGAAACATAGAATGCCTTCTCCATGCTCGTTACCGATACAGATAATTTTCCAAGTCTTTCAAGATCAAGATTTATATCACAGGCATATGAATCATTTTCCCTGCCCTTGTTTTTCTTAAAAAGAAATTCTCCGTCCTTCAGGCCTTCCCACAGGACCGGCATAAAGGTATAAAACATATCATTTACCCTGGAGGTCAATTGGAAAAATTCGATATTCTTTACAAACTTCTCCACCATATCTGACATATCTGAAGCTTTAAAGCCGGCCTGTTTTAAAGTTTGAATTATATCGGGATCTTTCAGAATATTATCAAGCTTAAGAAGCAGCCCCTTCAGATCTCCGTCTGACTGAAGCGCAATGATATTCCGGAGGACCGATTCAGGATCACGCAGTATCGCAACTTTCAGTTTTGTCTCAAAGGCCACGCCTGATGTCTCGACAAAGGCACGGATCACATTGCCGTTTAATCCCTTTGTATCAGGCATCAGTTTTTCAAGCCATTTAAGTTCAGGTATAGCAGTTTTTATACTGTCCGGGAGTGACTTCAGCATACTCAAAAGTTCTTTGAATTCCGGGATGCCGAGCCTTGCCTCAGAAAGTCTGGCAAGCATATCAAGGATCTTCACCGGTATTTTCTGCTGCAGTGCTCCCGTTGCATCTGCCATATTACTAACTACACTCTCAGGCATAGCAGTTCTAATACTGTCCGGAAGTGACTTGAGCATACTCATAAGTTCCCTGATCTCCGGATTGCTCAGCTTCCCCTCAGAAAATCTGACAAGCATGTCGAGTATCTTTTCCGATATTTTTTGCTGCAGCGCTGCAGGTACATCCTTCAAGTTGCCTATTATAAGTTCAGGGATAGCGGTTCTTATACTGTCGGGGAGTGATCTCAGCATGCTCAAAAGCTCCCTGATCTCCGGATTGCCAAGCCTCCCCTCGGAAAATCTTACAAGCATATCGAGTATCTTCACCGGTATTTTCTGCTGCAGTGCCGCAGGCGCATCTTTCATATTACCGGGTATAAGTTCAGGGATAGTCGTTCTTATGCTGTCGGGAAGTGACTTAAGCATACTCAAAAGCTCCCTGATCTCCGGATTGCCAAGTCTCCCCCCGGAAAATCTTACAAGCATATCAAGGATCTTTTCCGGCATTTTCTGCTGCAGTGCTGCCGGCGCATTTTCCATTTCACTGATAAATTGCATCCTTATATTGTCTTTGCCGCCGAGCACCTCAAGATATATGTTCTGTCCTTTTGCCAGAGGGACCTCGGTGAAGGCTTTAATCATTATTCCCTGCATTCCCTGCCTGCTGCCCCCGGCTGAGATCAAGCGGAGCATGACATTGCCGCCCTCAGCAACATCTACAACTTGTGCCTTGACCACAGTTCCTGCCTTTATGGCAAGTCCTTTGTCAGAAAGGCCCGCAGAAGTCAGGATACTCCTCATATCGCCTATGTTGATGTTATTGATCATAAATTATTTTTAGCCCTTTTATGGCATTCAAAGCACTGGTCTTTAGGAGGATGTTCTTTTTTAAGCGGCGAAACCTTGTCCTGTGCATGGCATTCGAGGCACTTTTCTTTTGTGCTATTTCCGATATGCTGTTCGTCAGCAGGGATAGGTACGAATTCTTTTCTCGAGAACATATACAGGAGGGATACAATGAACAGGACTATGACGAAAAAAACAATATTCTTTCTCATAGATTCAATCTACCAGAAATTCAAAGATACATCAATAATAACTAACAATAAACAATAAATCTGCACAAGCATTTTACATTTTTTATAAGCTTGTGATATGTTTATAAAAATTAAAGCACAGCATAAAAGTAGACAGTACTTTCTTCTCTCTACCTGCTACTTACTACTTTCTACTTTTTTAAAGGAGCAATAAATGAAAATCAAAAAAGCAGTGCTTGCATATTCAGGCGGGCTTGATACATCTGTGATCATCAAATGGCTAAAAGAGACCTACGGCTGTGAAGTAATAGCATTCTGCGCTGACCTTGGCCAGGGAGAAGATCTGAAGGCGGTAAAAAACAAGGCGCTCAGGACAGGCGCTTCAAAGGTGTATGTTACAGATCTGAGAGAAGAGTTTGCAAGAGATTATGTATTCCCGATGCTCAGGGCAAACGCTGTTTATGAAGGCGCCTATCTTATGGGCACTTCGATAGCACGCCCTCTCATTGCTAAAAAGCAGATCGAAATAGCGCAAAAGGAAAAGGCAGACGCTGTTGCGCATGGCGCAACCGGCAAAGGAAATGATCAGGTGCGTTTTGAATTGACCTATTTCGCCTTAAAGCCTGATATTAAAGTTATTGCGCCCTGGAGAGAATGGAAATTCGATTCAAGAATATCATTGATCAATTACGCAAAAAAACATGGCATTCCTGTGCCGGTGACAAAAAAGAAACCCTACAGCACCGACAGAAATCTCTTTCACATAAGTTATGAGGGCGGGATACTGGAAGACCCCTGGGCTGAACCGCCGGCTGATATGCTTACCATGATGGTATCCCCTGAGAAGGCCCCGTCAAAACCGGCATATGTTGAGATAGGATATGAGAACGGCAATCCGGTGTCTGTTGACGGGAAAAAACTTTCCCCTGCCAACCTTCTGAAAAAACTTAATGAGATTGCCGGAAGACACGGCATCGGCAGGCTGGATATTGTCGAAAACCGATATGTGGGAATTAAGTCCAGGGGGGTTTATGAGACCCCGGGAGGGACCGTGCTTCATACCGCTCACAGGGCGATCGAATCGATCACTTTAGACAGGGAAGTAATGCACCTGAAGGATTCCCTGATGCCTAAGTTCGCAGAGCTTATATATTACGGCTACTGGTTCTCTCCTGAAAGAGAGGTACTGCAGAGTCTTATAGACGAGTCACAGAAAGGCGTTACAGGAACCGTAAGGCTGAAACTTTACAAGGGCAATTGCATAGTGGCCGGCAGGAAATCACCCAGGTCCCTTTATAACCCGCAGCTTGCAACCTTTGAATCAGAGACTGTGTACAACCAGAAGGATGCAGAGGGGTTTATAAAGCTGAATGCCCTGAGACTGAAAGTAAGATCAAAAATAAAAAATCAAAGATAAAAATTCCGGAAGAAATTATTTAATAAATTATATTTCCTTAATTTTGCATTTTTCATTTTGCATTGTTTTTATTATGTCTGATCTGAAATATTGGCTTGCATTGAATTTAATTCCTGATGTCGGTCCCGTATCTGCCGAACGCCTGCTGTCGGCATTTGGAAGCCCTGAAAATATCTTTCATATGTCAGTCAATGAACTGAAGCAGGTTAAGGACATAGGCGACAACAGGGCCCGGAACATTGTCAGTTTCAGAGACTGGGAAAAAGTTAATAAAGAAATTGCGAAAGCTGAGGAAAACAATGTGAGACTGATTCCCCGAAACGACAAGGCGTATCCTGAAACACTTAAACGCATTTACGGAGCCCCGGTTGTTCTTTATGTAAAGGGTATGCTGCAGGAGTCTGACAAATACGCAATAGCGGTGGTAGGGTCAAGGACAGCAACAGATTATGGGATAAAAACAGCGGAAAAGATCAGTTACAAGCTGTCTTCATCCGGACTCACTGTGGTTAGCGGAATGGCAAGGGGAATAGACAGCGCCTCCCACAAAGGCGCCCTGAAAGCGGGCGGGAGAACTGTAGCCGTGCTTGGTTCCGGTCTCGACCTCCCTTATCCGCCTGAGAACAGAAAGCTTATGGATGAAATCTGTTCTTCAGGAGCCGCCATAAGTGAATTCCCCTTCGGCACCCCGCCCAATAAGGAAAACTTTCCCAAGAGGAACAGGATCATAAGCGCCATGTCCCTTGGAGTGATAGTTATCGAGGCTGCTCTTGACAGCGGTTCTCTTATTACAGTAGCCTATGCACTTGAGCAGGGAAGGGAGATTTTTGCGGTTCCGGGAAATATCACTTCAAGGAACTCAAAAGGTACCAATGACCTTATCAAGAAAGGCGCAAAACTTGTTGAGAGCGCTGAAGAGGTCCTTGATGAGCTCAGGCCCCAGATAAAAGGCATTCTCAGGGAAGAAAAAATGAAGCCTGAAAAATTGCTGCCGGTACTGACTGATGATGAACGAATACTCTATAGTTCTTTAAGCAGCGAACCGAAACATATAGATTCAATTATCAGAGAAATAAGTATACCGACAAGCAGGGCTTTGTCTATACTGCTCAATCTTGAACTGAAAGGAATTATCAGACAGTTGCAGGGGAAAAACTTTTCCCTGAATTAACAATTAGCAATTATCAATGAGTAATTGAAGAATAACTCCTTAATTACTAATTGCTCATTTATAATTATTCATTGTTTTACAGTAAAGGTTTTTGAAAAACTACCGATAAAGAGAAACGGTATAAGCAATTTCTGACATAAGGGGTATTTTCGTATGAAATCACTTTTAATTGTTGAGTCTCCGGCCAAGGTAAAGACGCTCTCTAAATTTCTTGGCAAGGATTTTACCATAAAGGCTTCGATCGGTCACGTTAAGGACCTTCCCAAAAAGGATATAGGCGTTGACGTTGAAAATAATTTTGCACCTACATATGTTGTTATCGAAGGCAAAGAAAAAGTCATGAAGGATTTAAAAAAGGCGGCGAAGGCCGCTGATCAGGTGTTTCTCGGCCCCGACCCTGACAGGGAAGGAGAGGCTATTGCATGGCACATTGCCGAGGAATTAAACGGCGGTTCAGACAAGATATTCAGAGTGGAGTTTAATGAGATAACAGAGAAGGCCGTAAAAGAAGCCATTAAACATCCGCGAAAGATTAACGTGAACCTTTTTAACGCCCAGCAGGCAAGAAGAATTTTGGACAGGCTTGTCGGTTACAAGCTTTCACCGCTTCTATGGCGCAAGGTGCGGCGAGGTCTCAGCGCCGGAAGAGTACAGTCTGTAGCAGTCAGACTTGTCGTTGACCGGGAACGTGATATCGAGGCATTCAAATCCGAGGAATACTGGAGCATTATTGCAACACTGGAGGGTAATGAACCGCCACAGTTTGACGCAAGGCTTTTCCAGATCGCCGGGCAAAAGGCGGATATCAAAAATGAAGAACAGTCAAAGGGTATAATCGAAGACCTGCAGGGCAAGAGTTTTACTGTAAAGAAGATAGAAAAGAAGAAGAGAAAACGCTCCCCCTCACCACCTTTTATTACAAGCACCCTTCAGCAGGATGCCGCAAGAAAGTTCAGATACACCGCGAAAAAGACCATGATGATAGCGCAGAAGCTCTATGAGGGCGTTGAGCTCGGTGAAGAAGGTCCGACCGGTCTTATAACATACATGAGAACTGATTCCGTTCGGACTGCTTCAGAGGCGCAGCATGAGGCGAGGGAATTTATCATCAAGGAATATGGCAATGATCACGTCCCGCAAAAACCGCCTGTTTACAAGAGCAAGAAGTCGGCGCAGGAGGCGCACGAAGCAATACGGCCTACATCCGCTTACAGAACTCCGGCTGCCGTAAAGAAATTTCTTGAGGCGGACCAGTACAAACTATATAAACTCATCTGGGAGCGCTTTGTTGCGAGCCAGATGGAATCCGCCCTTCTCGAGCAAACCTCCATTGATATAGGCACAGACAAATATATCTTCCGCGCAGCAGGGACAGTCGTTATATTCCCCGGGTTTATGACGCTGTATACGGAAAGCACCGATAACGTAAAAGAAGATGAAGGCCTTCTGCCTTCATTATCAGAGAATGAGGCATTAAAGACTCTCGGCATCACGCCGAAACAGCATTTTACGCAGCCGCCTCCAAGATACACAGAGGCAACGCTTGTAAAGGAGCTTGAGGCAAAGGGCATCGGCAGGCCAAGCACATATGCTTCTATTCTTTCAACAATACAGGACAGGAAATATACAGAAAAAGCTGAAGGAAAATTTAAACCTACGGAGCTGGGGACAGTGGTGAGCGATCTGCTTGTTGAACGGTTCTCCGGACTGATGGACTACAATTTCACCGCCAATATGGAAGACCATCTCGATAAGATCGAGGAAGGCGGTTACAAGTGGGTTGATGTTGTGATGGACTTTTATAAGCCTTTTAATAAAGATCTTACAGAAGCAATGGCAAGTCTCGGAAAGGTAACTCCTCAGGATATCCCTACGGACCAGACCTGCGAAAAATGCGGCAAACCGATGGTTATAAAGTGGGGCAGACATGGCAGGTTTATAGCGTGTACAGGCTATCCGGAATGCAAGACCACAAAGCCTCTTGAAACTGAAGGCACAGGCAATGGAACACAGCAAAAAACAGAGATACAGGAGATTGATGAGAAGTGTGACAAATGCGGCTCTTCAATGGTAATAAGATCCGGAAGATACGGGAAATTTATTTCCTGCAGTAAATATCCGGAATGCAAGACAACTAAAGGATTGAGCATCGGCGTAAAATGCCCTGAAGACGGCGGAGAGATCGTTGAGAGAAGGACGAAAAAAGGCAAGGTGTTCTTCAGCTGCGGGAATTATCCAAAATGCAAATTCGCCACGTGGTATAAACCGGTAGATAAACCGTGCCCCAAATGCAAGGCAAGTATCTTAATTGAGAAGAAAACTAAAAAAGAAGAAGTCCTTGCATGTCTGAAAAAGGAAT
>Ga0105106_10003999_pt1 | contig 10502 bp, 6 predicted proteins | sample PPLLaktember2015_5_FD_79109 | JGI IMG/M metagenome (GOLD analysis project Ga0105106, IMG submission 79109) | Freshwater sediment microbial communities from Prairie Pothole Lake near Jamestown, North Dakota, USA - PPLs Lake P8 Core (1) Depth... | ecosystem: Environmental > Aquatic > Freshwater >... | reverse complement strand
GTTAAATAGGGTAGTATTTATTCACCAATTTACCGATTTTTTTTATTATTTTTGGGATATTTTCTTTCACTAAAAAGTACAGGCAATTAATGCGAAAAGCATAACCGATTACACCAAACTAGTTTATTAACCAAAAAACACTACCATGAAAAAGTTCAACCTGATGGTCCTGTGTTTGGCCCTATCCTTAGCGGGAATATACGGACAAAAGCCAATTAAAATCACTGAAGACAGCATAGCATTCAGTACTTTCGTGGCTCCGGGTGTTATTGTTTGCATCCCTGAGGTTAACTATGAATCCGTACAGAAGAACTGGGTAAAGGAACTGGAATCCGGCACCAAATCCAAAGCTGTATATGAGAAAGGGGAATGGTCAATAATCGGTGCCATCATGAAGGATATTTCGCCTACGGCTCTTACCGTGTACAGTAAACTTGCCAACCAGGATTCCATGGTGAAAATGATGGTCTCCATGGAATTGAAAAAAGATGTATACGTTGAAAAAGGATTTTCTGAAGGGGAACTGGTAAAGATGGAAAACCGCCTGAAAGAATTTGCTAAGAACCAATACATAGCACTGGCTGAAGAACAGCTGAAGGAAGAGGAGAAAAAACTGAAGGAGCTAGAGAAGGAGCTTTCCTCACACCAGAAGGATGAAACAGGCTTCGAGAAATCAATCCGTTCCGACGAGAAAAATATCAGGGAAGCTGAAGACAACCTAGCTATACTGAACAATGAGCTGAATACGCTCACAGCTGAAATAGCCGCTCAGAATGCAGAACTGAATACATTAGCCGAGGGCGCAGCCCGGGATGAAAAGTCAAAATATATAAAGGACCTGGAAAAGCGGAAGAAGAAATTGATGAATAATGTCAAATCTGCAAATAACCATATCGATAAATCAAAAGACGATATCCGGGATACCAATGTCGACATACCCAAGGCACAAACGATGCAAAAGGAAGCCAGTGAGAAAATTGCCGCCCAGGAATCGGTTGTCAGGAAATTTGAAGAAAAACTTAATGTGATCAAAAGCTACTAGGCGCTCCGTCGGATCCTGGACATAGCCCGGAATCTTTCTGAAATGCATTGCTACCTGCCGTACCAGGCAGGTAAAGGGGGTATTTTATACAATACTCTGCAGGCGAGTGCGGGATTATCTATAAATAGCTGGCATTTGTAGATTTGCCTTTTTTCTCCCCCCTCAAATTACTAACTTGCACAAAATCTTTCAACACCATTTCCCATGAAAAACAGGATCAGGATTGGATTTACCATATTTATCGTCATATTCCTGTTTGCAATCATTGCATTCCCAAAAATTAAACCGCTTTTCACCTCCAAAAACGGCGGAAGCCAGTCACCTGGCGGGATGATCATTCCCGGAGGGCGACGGCCGATCCTGAATGTAAGTGGGTTCCTGGTTGCCCCCGCCACTCTGAATGAAATGATAAACAGCTCGGGTACGCTTTTACCTGATGAAGAGGTGGAACTGTCCTTTGAAACCTCCGGGAAAATAGTCGGCATCCATTTCTCTGAAGGTACCCGTGTGAAAAAGGGAGACCTGCTGGCTAAGATTAATGACAAACCCTTGCAGGCCCAGTTATTGAAATTGCAGGCGCAGAAAAAGCTCACGGAAGAGAAGGAATTCAGGCAAAGGAGTTTGCTCGACAAGGATGCCATCAGCCGGGAAAGCTATGACCAGGTGGCCACTGAGCTGCAGGAACTCGAAGCTGATGTCATGCTTATCCAGGCAAGGATTGCGGAAACTGAACTAAAAGCTCCCTTTGACGGGATCATTGGCCTGCGACTCCTCAGCGAGGGCAGTTATACTTCACCATCCACAAAAATAGTTCGACTGGTAAAGGTTAGTCCGCTTAAGATCGAATTCTCCATACCGGAACGTTATGCAGGAGAACTTAAACCGGGATTCCCGATTGAATTCAGGATTGACGGCGACAACCATATATACAAGGCTTCGGTTTATGCAATCGAACCCAAGGTAGAAATCAATACAAGGACTATTGTTGTGAGGGCCTTGTATCCCAATACCCGGGAGGAGCTGAAACCCGGACGGTTTGCAAGCATCAGCCTCCGTCTGGCCCAGATCGAAAATACGATTGCGATCCCAACGGAAGCGGTCATTCCGGAAATGGATGGGGAAAAAGTCTTTGTATTCAGGGCGGGCAAAGCAACAGGTATTAAGGTAACCACTGGCCTCAGGACAGAGTCCCTCATCCAGATCCAGGAAGGGCTCAACTTCGGGGATACGCTTCTCACTTCGGGAATCCTGCAGCTCAGGGAAGACCTTCCCGTCGTCCTGGATACGTTGGTTGGAAACTTATAGTAATCAGCTTTTGTATCATGAGCCTTTCATCAACAAGCATAAAACGTCCGGTACTGGCCACCGTATTTTCCCTGATGATCCTGATTTTCGGGATCATCGGGATGACCTACCTGGGCGTCAGGGAATTTCCGAGTGTTGACCCTGCCATAATTTCGGTCAGCGTCAGCTATCCTGGTGCCAATTCCGATGTTATTGAAACCCAAATCACTGAACCGCTTGAACAATCCATAAACGGTATCCCGGGTATCCGGACCCTCACCAGCGTCAGTCGCCAGGGCGGAAGCAATATCACGGTCGAATTTGAGCTGAACGTGGATATGGAAACCGCCGCGAACGATGTAAGGGACAAGGTTTCGCAAGCCCAGCGACTGCTTCCCAGGGATGTGGACCCACCAGTAGTGTTTAAGGCCGATGCCGATGCCAACCCGATAATCTTTATCACAATCAAGAGTGAGAAGCGGTCACTGCTGGAACTCTCCGATATCGCGGAACTTACTTTTAAGGAACAGCTGCAAACAATACCGGGTGTTAGTGCGGTCATGATCTGGGGACAAAAGCGCTACGCCATGCGCCTGTGGCTTGATCCGGCAAAAATGGCAGGGTACGGCCTGACCCCGGTTGACGTACGGAATGCCATCAGCCGTGAGAATGTTGAACTGCCCTCAGGTAGCGTGGAAGGAAATACAACCGAATTGACGATCAGGACACTGGGATTAATGACCACGCCTGCTGAATTTAACAATTTGATCATCAAGCAGTCGGGTGACCTGATGGTACGGGTCAGTGATATCGGAAGAGCCGAGCTGGGCCCCGAGGACATCAGAGGCATCCTGAAACTTAACGGCGTTCCTATGGTCGGGACCGTTATAATCCCGCAACCTGGTGCCAATCACATTGATATTGTCGATGAGGTTTACAGGCGCATAGAATACATCAAAAAGGATCTTCCCAAGGACGTCAGCATTCTCATTGGCTTTGACAACACCGAGTATATCAGGTCATCCATAAAGGAAGTGAAGGATACCATATTGATCGCTTTTATGCTGGTAGTGGTGATTATATTTTTCTTCCTGCGGAACTGGCGCACAACCATGATCCCGATCATAGTCATACCGGTATCCCTGATCGGTTCATTCTTTATCATGTATGTCGCAGGGTATACCATCAATGTGCTTACCCTCCTGGCGATTGTACTGTCGATCGGACTGGTCGTAGACGATGCTATCGTTATGATGGAAAATATATACGTCAAGATCGAAAACGGCATGTCCCCAATGGAAGCAGGGTTAAAGGGTTCGCAAGAGATATTCTTTGCGATCATTGCCACCACAATCACCCTGGTTGCCGTATTTTTTCCGATCGTATTCCTGCAGGGGATGACCGGTCGTCTGTTCCGCGAATTCAGCATTGTCATTGCCGGCTCCGTGACCATCTCCGCTTTTGTTGCCCTGAGCCTCACACCCATGCTGTGTACAAAAATGCTGAAAACACACAGCAAGCATGGCTGGATCCACAGGGTGACCGAAAACTTCTTTGTTAGCCTGAACAGCGGGTACCAGCGAACCCTCGATTCATTCCTGAACAGGAAATACTGGTCCCTCGTGATCCTCATCGTTGCCGTCTTCCTGATCTTTGTGCTGTGGACCACCATACCGGCAGAAATGGCCCCGCTCGAAGACCGGTCACAGATCAATGTCATGACAGCACAACCAGAAGGATCCACTTATGAATACAAGTTGAACTATATGGATGATATAGCCCAAGTTGCTGACCAGATCATCCCTGAAAGGGAAAGTATCACCACCATGGTTCGCGGTGGTTTTGCCAGCCTAAGGATCGTATTGCCCCACCCGGATGAAAGAAAACGGTCGCAACAGGAAATTGCCAACCAGCTTACTTCAGCCCTCCAGAAAAAAACAAAGGCAAGAGCCATGGTCGTCCAGCAATCAACTTTCGGCGGACGGCGTTCCGGTATGCCCATACAATATGTCATTCAGGCGCAGAATATTGACAAGCTGCGCGAGGTTCTGCCCGAATTCATGGCACAGGTGAATGACAATCCTGTATTCCAGATGGCCGATGTGAACCTGAAGTTTACCAAGCCGGAGCTGAAGCTGAACATCAACCGCGACAAAGCCAACCTGATGGGGGTGTCAACGCAGAATATTGGTCAGACCCTGCAGCTTGCCCTCAGCGGTCAGCGGTTCGGGTATTTTTTCATGAACGGCAAGCAATACCAGATCCTGGGCGAAATCGCCCGGGATGACCGCAACAAGCCCATGAACCTGATGTCACTGTATGTGAGGAACAACGACGGCAATATGGTACAATTCGATAACCTGGTGACCCTTGAAGAAAGTACCGCACCTCCACAGCTGTACCGCTATAACCGGTTTGTGTCAGCCACCATTTCATCGGGACTTGCAGAGGGAAAGACAATAAGCCAGGGCTTGGCGGAAATGGACAAGATTGCCGACAAGGTGTTGGACGATACATTCAGGACGGCACTTGCCGGGGATTCCAAAGATTTCAGAGAAAGCTCTTCAAGCCTCATGTTTGCTTTCATGCTTGCCCTGGTGCTGATCTTCCTTGTCCTGGCAGCCCAGTTTGAGAGTTTCAAGGATCCCATCATCGTGATGATGACGGTGCCCCTGGCCCTAACGGGTGCTCTACTGTTCATGTGGTACTTCAACATCACCATGAATATCTTCAGCCAGATCGGGATCATCATGTTGATCGGGCTTGTCTCCAAGAACGGGATCCTGATCGTGGAATTTGCCAACCAGAGAAAAGAGGCAGGACTAAGCAAGGCGACAGCGATCAGATATGCGGCTGCATCACGATTCAGACCGATCCTGATGACAAGTTTGTCTACCGTACTCGGCGTATTGCCCCTGGCACTCGGATTCGGTGAGGGAGCACAGAGCCGGGTATCTATGGGTGTGGCAGTTGTTGGCGGACTCATTCTTTCAACCTTCCTCACCTTGTACGTGGTACCGGCCATTTACCTGCTAATCTCCAGTGAAACAAAAAGTAAGGAACATGAAATTCAGTAATTTCCTCCTCCGGTCCACAATGCTGTTCCTCATGGTCCCGGTATATTCGCAGGAGGTATATGACCTGAAAAGGTGTATTTCCCTGGGCCTTGAAAGAAATTTTTCCCTGCTGATTGCACGCAATAATGAAAAAGTCTCTGCAAATAATTACACGGCAGGAAATGCCGGTTTTCTGCCTACCCTGGGACTGAGTAGTGACTATGGCGGTTCCCTGGGCAATACGGAACAAACCTCGAGATCCGGAACGGAAACATCGGCCAGCGGAATACACAATTCAGGCGGCAATGCATCTGTAAACCTGGATTGGACGCTGTTCCAGGGTTTCAATGTCCAGACAAACTACAGGAAGCTGAATGAGTTGAAACAGATCGGTGAGCTCAGCACGAAGTTGGCTATTGAAGACCTGATATTGAATATCGCAACTGAATATTATAACTATATCCAGCAGATCAAGCTGTTCCACAATCTGGGTTATGCCGTTTCTCTGTCGCGGGAGCGGGTCCGGATTGATGAGGAACGGTACCTGCTGGGCGCTTCATCCAAACTGCAGCTGCTGCAGTCAATCGTATACCTGAATACCGACAGCTCAAGGTATTCACAGCAAAACCAGGTACTCAGGTCATCGCAGGTACGACTCAACAAGCTTATGGCTTCCCCTGATCTGGGCGAGGATATCATATTGAAGGATTCCATGATCCTGATCAACTCAGGACTTGTGTATGAACAGCTGCTCGAGGAAACCCTGAGATCGAATACCAGCATGCAAATTGCGGCCGGCAACCAGGCCATTTCGGAGTATGATTACAAGATCATTGCATCAAGGACCTACCCGTACCTGAACCTGAACTCAGGTTACGGCTATGGCTTTGATATTTACGGAACGGGCGAAACAAAGAACCAGTACAGCAACGGGATGAACTATGGCCTGACACTGGGAATGGACCTGTTTGATGGCTTCAACCGGCGGCGTGAAAAAAGCAATGCCCGGCTCGATATCGAGAACAAAAAATACCAGTCCGGTGAGATCGAACAACAGGTCAAGGCCGACCTGATCACCATCTATTATGCCTATACCAATAACCTGCGCCTGCTCATTCTTGAAGAGCAGAACCTGAAAACGGCTGAAGAAAATCTCAATATAGCCCTGGAACGGTATAAACTGGGAAACCTCTCCGGACTTGAACTGCGGGAAGTGCAAAAAAGCCTACTCGATGCTGAAGAACGACTGATCTCTGTGGAATATCTCAGCAAGCTGGCTGAGATCTCTTTGCTTCAGATCTCAGGCCGGATCATGGACTATTTATAGAGGGGTTATCTGCGTATTAAGATGCTCTTAAGCGTGCCCAGCAGTCCGCCTGCCTTTAATTTCAGGATAAGATCATTCTGAACAACAGCAACAGGGAACCCGAAAGCAGCATGGTCACCGGCAGGGTGATCAGCCAGGCAATGCCTATGGATGTCACCGTTTTTTTCTGCAGGTTCTTGAATCCGTTTTCTGTTACCATGCTGCCAGCCACACCTGATGACAATACATGGGTGGTGCTTACCGGTAAACCAAACCAGCTTGATGCTGAGATGGTAATGGCTGCAACAAGCTCTGCACTGGCACCCTGTGCATAGGTCAGGTGTGTTCTTCCTATCTTTTCGCCAATGGTGACCACGATCCTCCTCCAACCCACCATAGTGCCCATCCCAAGTGCGATGGATATCATCAGGATCACCCACCAGGGTGAATATTCCGTGAAGGATCTTAATTCCTTTATCTGGTTCCTGTACTGGTTTATCCAGGAATGGTCAACAGATCTGACGGACTTTGAGGATACCAGTCTAACCAGGTTTTCCGATTTCTTTGAGACCATCAGGATATCTTTCCGTGCATGCATGCTGACGGAACGGGACATGTTCCCAAACGATGTTACACCGGTGAAGATGCCGGTCAGGGAATCAACTGTCAGCGAGACCTCCCTGAATACCTGTTTGCCATGAATATCCAGTTCTGTGGTATCCACCCGGGCCAGATTGGTCCGCATGATGGTCAGGTTGGCCTGCAGTTTGACAGGATCTTTCGAGTGATCGAGGGCAAACCTCATGGGAATTATGGCAATCAGGATGATCATGATAAGACCTACCCCTTTCTGCCCGTCATTGGAACCATGGGAGAAACTCACACTGGTGCAGGTCAGCACCAGGATCGAACGAACCCACAAAGGCGGTGGTTTTTTCGCCTTGGGTTCCTTAAAAATGACCTTATTCCGGATCACCATTTTGAGTAACCACAACAGGAGCATGGCTGCGAAAAAGCCAATAAGCGGGGATATCAGCAGGGAAAGGCCGGTATCCTTTATTTTGCCCCAGTTCAGTATGATATCCTGGTTCCCCGGCAACAACATGTAGGCAATTCCAACGCCAAATATTGATCCGATCAGCGTGTGTGAACTGGAACAGGGAATGCCCATGTACCAGGTGCCGATGTTCCAGATGATGGCTGTGATGATAAGGGCCATGATCATCGCCAGGCTATGCCCCAGACTGGTCTCGGTAAGCGCCTCCATGGGCAGGAGGTTTATGATGCCAACGGCAACGGCAATACCCCCGATATTGACGCCGATGAAATTCCATAAACCGGACCAGATCACGGCAACCCGGGGTTTGAGGGAATGGGTGTAAATGACAGTGGCAACAGCGTTGGCGGTATCATGGAAACCATTGATAAATTCAAAGGCTAATGCGGCGGTGATGCAGAAAAAGAGCAGTAGGGTAAGCGGGAGATCCAGGCCAAACATAAAAGGATTTTTACCTGACTGCAAATATAGAATTGTTCCGGAATAATAACTAACCAGAAATCATCTAATTGGTGCACCGGGGTGGAGTTCTCACGCAAACAGTATGCGGAATGCCAATACCGAACATAATGTGAGTATAACCGCAGCAAATTTAAAATTGTTAATTTTATTTTAATAACTGGCGGGTGTATTTACTTCAAAATAACCTAATTTTCAGGTTTTAATAGGCCTTTGGAAACTGTCCACCTCTAAAAGTCATAACATGTACACAGATTTTGATAAGAAGCTTTACGGCAAGTCGAAACTGCGGGCGAAGTTTCGCGTGGTCAGGAATTTCCTTCTGGCTTTGATGGGCCTGTTTTTTATCACGGTTGCCTTTACCATGGTAATCGATGTGAACGGGGCCATAGGCGAGGGGATGAAGAATATCCGGTATGGATTGTTTTCACTTGGACTTGTCATAAGCGGTACGACTATCCTGCTGGCTTTGTATTTCCGAAGCAAGAAATAATCAAGATACCTGCACAACCCCGGAGTGCAACGTGGTCAGAAGGTCATTTGCGGCGCTCACGGAACCAATGGGATCACAGGTCAGGGTCAGCCTGTTGTTGAGTTCTTTCATCCTGAACATGCGGGGTTGTTTCTGAACAAAAGCGAGGATATGGTTGAAAGTCCCGGATTTGAAGTAGACAGAATCCGGATCAGAAATAAAATACCCGGTCATTTTTCCGTTTTTCAGCACGACCTTTTCGAATCCCAGCCTGTTTGCCAACCAGCGCAGTCGTACAACCTGGAGCAATTCCCTGCTGGGTGCGGGCAAAGGACCGAAGCGGTCCGTCAATGCGGTTTCAAACCCTTCCAGGTCTTCCTGTTGCTGGATCTGGTCCAGCTCCCTGTAAAGGTTCATTCTTTCCGCAATGTTGGCTATATATTCATCGGGAAACAGCAATTCCAGGTCCGTATCGATCTGGCAGTCTTCTACATACACAATCTCACCCTCCGGTCCCGTCTTTTCCTTTTGTGCAAACAAGTCAGGATATTCAGTTTCCTTCAATTCCTGGATAGCCTCATTCAATATTTTATTATAGGTCTCAAAACCAATGTCGGCAATAAATCCGCTCTGTTCTCCTCCGAGGAGGTTCCCGGCACCACGTATATCCAGGTCCTGCAAGGCGATATTAAATCCGCTTCCCAGATCGGACAGCTCCTCTATGGCTTTCAGTCTCCGCCTGGCTTCGGCTGTCAGCACAGTGGGGGGAGGGGCAAGCAGGTAACAGAAGGCTTTCCTGTTCGACCTGCCAACCCTTCCTCGCAGCTGGTGCAGGTCACTCAACCCGAAATGATGGGCATTGTTGATGAATATGGTATTGGCATTCGGTATGTCCAGTCCTGATTCAATGATGGCTGTGGCGATGAGCACATCATAGTCGCCGCTCACGAAATCGGTCATGGTTTGTTCCAGCAACCGGCCTTCCATTTGCCCATGCGCAACACAGGTCTTCACTCCCGGGCAAAGCCTGTGGATCAGTTGCTGCACTTCAAGGATATTCAGTACGCGGTTATGGATGAAAAAGACCTGTCCACCCCGTGAGACCTCGTATTCGATCCCATCGCGGATGATGTCATCGCTGAAAGTATGCAGTTCTGTTACAATAGGATGCCGGTTTGGAGGTGGGGTATTGATAACCGACAGGTCACGTGCTCCCATAAGCGAAAATTGCAGGGTGCGCGGGATTGGTGTGGCTGTAAGGGTCAGGGCATCCACGCTCAGCTTCAGGTTTTTCAGCTTCTCTTTTGCCGAAACACCGAATTTTTGTTCTTCATCCACGATCAGCAGCCCGAGGTCCTTGAATTTGATGTCACTTCCCAGCAGGCGGTGTGTGCCGATGATAATGTCGATTTTACCATCCGCGAGCCGCCTAATGATATCAGTCTGCTGACTGCCCTTTTTGAACCGGTTGATATACTCCACATTACCGGGGAAATCTTTAAGCCGGTCCCGGAAGGTATGGTAATGCTGCAGGGCAAGAATGGTGGTGGGTACCAGGATGGCCACCTGCTTGCTGTCAGCAACAGCCTTAAATGCAGCCCTTACGGCCACTTCTGTTTTCCCGAATCCTACATCGCCGCATACAAGCCTGTCCATGGGTACCTCTGATTCCATATCTTCCTTAACTGCCCGGGTAGCCTTTAGCTGATCGGGGGTATCTTCAAAGATAAAAGAAGCTTCCAGTTCATATTGAAGATAGTTGTCGGGAGAAAAGGCTATCCCTTTCATCATCCTGCGTTTGGCATACAGGGCAATCAGATCACGGG
>Ga0105106_10003997_pt1 | contig 10505 bp, 12 predicted proteins | sample PPLLaktember2015_5_FD_79109 | JGI IMG/M metagenome (GOLD analysis project Ga0105106, IMG submission 79109) | Freshwater sediment microbial communities from Prairie Pothole Lake near Jamestown, North Dakota, USA - PPLs Lake P8 Core (1) Depth... | ecosystem: Environmental > Aquatic > Freshwater >... | reverse complement strand
TCGACGCCGAGCCGGACGTGCGGATCTATCAGGCGGCGGCGTGATGTTGCGGATGTCGAGCCGTCGACGTCGGCGGCTCGACATTGGCACAAGCGCCGGAAGATCGGTGCGCCACGCGCGCGTAGGAGTACGGAATGAACGTTGATATGAGACAGACCTTGAGGCCACGAACGCGTCGTCTCCTGGACATCCAGGGGTTCGACGGCGTCGACATGCAGGCACTCGCGCCCGTCGCCCCGTGGCTGCGTCTGGCCTTTGGGCTGTGCGGTGTGCTCGGCGGGATTGGGACCCTGATGGCGTCGCCCACCATTCTCCTGGTGCTCGCGCTGATCGCCGCCCTCGCGGCGGCGTCGCCTGTGCACCCCTTCGACCTCGTTTACAACTACGGCATCCGCTATCTCACCGGGACCGGACCCCTGCCGAGACGTGGGGCGCCGACTCGTTTCGGGTGCGGGATGGGCGCCGTGTTGGTGCTGGTCACCGCGTGGGCGTTCTCGGCCGGCCATCTTGTCGTCGGCTACGCGCTTGGCGGCATGCTCACGTTCGTGGTGCTTCTCGTGAGCACGACGGACATCTGCATTCCGTCGCTGATCTACCGGGCGATCTTCGGCTGGCCGCCTGCCCGTGCTGCGCAACAGCAAGGTTTGTCGCGGGCCGACGCGGCGATCTTCCGATAACGGTCGGCTCGCCTCACCAAGGATGTTGCCATGGAGCTTCGAGCAGACTTCGCCCGCCGCGAGGTGGTGCGTCCCGATAGTGAGGCGCTGTGGCTGTCGCCGATGGCCGGGACCGAGCGCTACGTGCTGGATCGCATCGGCGAGGAGGTCACGCGGGAGACGGCGATCGTACGCCATGCGGCTTTTGGCGCCCCTCGATCGAGGCGCGGCGAGTGCGATCGCAGTTGATGCGTCGACAGCGTACGTCGGCGCAGCACGTGAGGAGGCTGACCGACGCGGGCGAACCGACGCTATCCGAGAGGCGGATTTCCGTGACCGTTTTCGTAGACCCGCCCTCGTCACACATTGAGGAAATCGACGCGTTCTCGTTCCCCAAGGACGCCGCCGGGATGGCTCGGGCGCGTAGTGCGATGGAGGCGGGCATCTGTCGTCGTTCGAGGCCGACTCGCGCGAGGCAGTTCGCCCGTCAGCATCGCGCACGCGCGGGTGCGGCTACCCGCAGCATCCCGCCTTCTTCGGGGTCGCCGCGGCCGGCGTGGACCCGCAACCGCATCCTGAGCCGCCGGTCGACTTCACTTCCGCATCGCGCGCGCAGCAGGCGTCCGTGCCCGTCGGTGCAGGTCCTCCACAACACGGGCTTGGCGCGGCTTGCTTCTGGTTCGTGGACGCGTACGGCATGGATGCATCCGGAGTCGTGGTCTGCGTGTGAGTTGCGTCTGCCATTTCGGTCTCCTGGTGAATTGCGGCGAAGTCATTCTTCGCCGCTCCACTCCAGAAGACGCTGCGAACGCGTGTTGGACGCAGAAGGCTGGCTAGTGCCGAGGCGAGCGGGCGCCAACGCCACAGCGGGATGCCGGTGCCGACCCGTCGCTCGGGGTGCCGCACGCCGCAGACTCGCGCAGGTGATAGTCCGCAACACCTCGACGCCGATCGACGTCGACCTCGCAGCATTGCAGGAGCATCTCTTTCAATTGATGGCGAGCGCGTTGGACGCGCGACTTCATGCCGGAGACCGAGACACCGGCGCGTCTCGCTGCGTCCGTTTGGGTGAGACCCTGCAAGGAGGTGAGCTCTATCGCGGTTCGATACGGTTCGGCGAGGCGGGCGACCATCGGCGATAGGCAGGGTGCGAGCTCGGCTTCCGCGGCGCGCACATCCTCGGTGTCAGCCTCGGCGGGTACGTCGACCTCGAGGGTGTCCGTACGACTGTCCCGACGCTGCCGAGCGCGCATCGCATCCCGGAGCGCGTTGCGCGCGATCTGAAAGAGCCAGGCTTCGATTCGTTCAGCATCCCGCAACGATGGCAGGTGCCGCACGACGCGTACGAACACCTCCTGGACCACATCGTCGGGTTCAATGCCTGCGGGCGCCCGGCGGGCCACGAATGCACGCAGCCGGCCCGCGAACTCCGCCCACATGAGTCCCGCAGTGTCCGTTTCACTCACACCGCCTCCTTTGCGACTGCGACGCTGCGAACTCCGCCGAGGACTCCCGGCAAGGCCAGAGCGAAGACCGTAAACGCGCCGGCAATGACGGCGAACGCCGCCGCGTAACCAGCGACGCTGCCAAGCCACGCGATCGCCAGCGGACCGGCCGCGCGAGCGAGCTGCTGATGCCGGGCGATGCGCCCATTCAGAGACCCTCCGCTTCCGCTGCTGAACATCGTCTGAATCAGATGCGGTCGCACGAGCGTCGTCAGGCCGGCGCCGAGCGCGAAGGTCATCGTGCCCAAGGCGACCACGAGCATCGAGGGGGCGAACGCCACGGCTGCGAGGCCGACGGCGTGAAGCAGCAGGCTCGCAGCCACCAGACGTGCGGGGGAACCCGCGAGCGCTCCGTTCATCAACAACGCGCGTCCGGGGAGCTGCATCACACCCATCAAGCCGCCCAGCATCGCGGCGGTTGCGGTTGAGACACCCCGCCCGCCGAGGGCCGGCACCAGGTTGGCGGCGAACCCGGCACTGGCAAGGCTCGCGAGCGCGAAGCTTGCAACCACGAACAGGAACCGCAGGGGATCGGGTCCAGCGTCAGACCCTTGCGGACCAGAGGGCGCAGCGCGGGATCTGAGCGACGCGGCAGGCATGTGGCGAAACACGAACGTGTGCGTGATGCCAGTCGACATCAGCAGCAGCGCCGCCAGCACGAGAACGCCGCCGCGCCATCCAACCGCGTCGACCAGGAATGCCGTGCCTGGAAGAAACACCGTGCTCGCGAGTCCCCCAAAGAGCGTGACCGCGGCGAGGGCACGCAGGCGCCTGGCCGGATCATCGTACGCGCGTCCGACGATCACGAACGCGGGCTCGTACAGCGTGGCGGCCATGCAGAATCCCAATCCGGCCCACGCGAGGTACAGGGTCAGGACACCTGGCATGAATGTCCATGCGACCAGCAGCGCCGCCGCAGTGATGCCGCCGGCCCGCATCACCAACGCCCCACGGCCGCGGTCGGCCCATCGTCCAACCGTCGGGGCCAGTGCGGCCGACATCAAGAGCGCCAGCGAGAATGCGCCGGTCACGACCCACGTCGGGACGGCGAGCTCCCGCTCGAGTGGCACGACGAGCATCGCGAAGGCGTAATACAGCACACCCCAGTTGACGCACTGCCCGATTCCCAGGGCGATAACGGCGCGCGGCGTCATGGAGAATCGACCGCTCGCGTTAGCTGCAGCAGCTCGATCCGGCATGCGCAGCCGGCTGCACGACGCCGTGCGCCTCGAGCGTTACTGGCACCGGGCTGACCTCAGCGGAACCGCAGCAGCTGGTGGCCGCCGCCGGACTGGAATCGAGTGAGCAGACGCCGGTCTCCGGCAGTACCAGCTCCACGCGCCTGGCTGCCTCCCAGTCACCTGCGATGGCGCTGACCACGGAGCGCGCCTGCTCGTACCCGGTCAGCATCAGGAACGTGGGCGCACGGCCGTAGCTCTTCATCCCGATCGCGAAGAGATTGGCGTCGGGATGCTTCAACTCCTCAGCGCCATGAGGCCTGACGGTTCCGCAGCTATGGACATTCGGATCGATGAGTGGGGCGAGCGCCGTCGGGCTTTGAACCGCCGGGTCCAGATCCAGGCGCACCTCCGACAGGATCGACCAGTCGGGGCGAAATCCCGTCGCCGCAATGATCTGGTCCACCGCTTGCAGTCGTCGAGGACCGGCGCTGGCGACGATGCCTTGGGGGGTCTGCGTAAGTCGATCCAGGCGGAACCCGGTGACCAGTTCCAGCCGGCCCGCGTCGAGGAGCGCACGTACGCGCGCTCCGAGCTTTCCGCGTTCTTCGAGCTGGTCGTTGCGCGCGCCGCCCAGGAGCTGTCCCACCGCAGGACGTCGGATCGCCCAGACGATGTGCGTCTTCGTATCTTCAGCCGCAAGTTGGGCCAGATCGAGCAGGGCGTTCAACGCGGAGTGTCCGCTGCCAACGACCAGCACGCGCTGACCGTCATAGCGTGCGCGATCGGTCCCAAGCACGTCGGGGATACCGTAGAAGATGCGGTCGGTGGCCGCGCGCTCTCCGATCGCCGGAAGCCCCGACGCGCCGAGCGCCCCCGGCGTCTCGATTGTGCCGGACGCATCGATGACGGCCTGCGCGAGCACGTCTTGTTCGCCATCGGGTCCCATGACGCGCACCAGGTACGGCGCGGTGGCGCGTCCGCCGTCCTTCATCAAGTCGTGATCCTGCCGTGCGACCGCGACCACCCGTGTATTGAAGGTGATAGAGGACGCGAGATCACTTGTTCCCGCGAGTGGTTCGAGATAGTGACTCACGAGATCGTGCCCTGTGGGGTAGGTGTCGCCTTCCGGCATCACCCAGCCATGGCGCTCCAGGATGGCGACCGCCTCCTTGTCCACATTGAACTTCCAGGGCGAGAACATGCGCACATGCCCCCAGCGCCTGATGCCAGCGCCGGCGGAGGCGCCGGCTTCGAAGACGCGAGGCGTGAGGTTCCTGGCCAAGACGTGTGATGCGGCGGCCAGGCCGACGGGACCGGCGCCAATGATGACCACAGGCAAGGACTGCTGAGACATCGGACTACTCCTGATTGGAAAGGGTGGTGTTGGGTTCAGCCGTGGCCAACGCGCCAGGCACGTCGAGGTGCTTCGAGATGACGTGCTCGACGATCACGACGTCCATCCACTGGCCGTCGAGTCGCCCGTGCTTCTCGTACACGCCGACCTCGCGGAAGCCGCAGGCGCGGCAGAGTGCACGGCTCGCCGTATTGAACGGGAAGATGCGGGAGACGAGTTTCCAGTAGCCACGCTCACGCGCGGCGTCGATGAGTGCTTCGAGAAGCGTGCGGCCCACACCGCGTCCACGTGCGGTGCGATCCAGATAGATCGAGAATTCGCCGATGCCGGCGTAACAGGCGCGCGCACGGTAGCTGCTGAGGCCTGCCCAGCCAATCACGGTGCCGGCAATCTCGGCGACGAGCGTCGGGAAGCGGGCCTGCTCGCGGAGCCGCGCCGCGATGTCGTCGACACTGCGGGGCTCGGTCTCAAACGTGGCGCCGCGCTCGGCGATGCCCTGGTTGTAGATGCAGGCGATGACTTCCGCGTCGTCGTCGGTGGCGAGTCGGATGGTGAGCGACATGATTGGCAGTGACAACTAAGTGAGCCAAAAAAATCAGCGGCAGCCCGCGGGTCCGCATTCACCGGCGGCGCAGCTCTTCGCGCCGACAGAGACCCCGGATCGGAACCGGGAATCGGCCGCCCGGGCCAACCGTCGAATCACATCCACGACGCCCGCGCGGATGTCGGGATCCAAGTCCGCCAGGAGATCCTTCTGCTGATCGACCAGGTCGTCCGTGATGCGCGCGCACAAGTCGCGGCCGGCGCCAGTAGCGCTCAGCGCGGTCGCGCGTCCATCGCTGGGATCAGCGTGCTGTTCGACGTACCCCTTCTTCACCAGGGTGCGCACCACACGGCTGGTCGTGCTCTTGTCCAGGAACAGCCTCTCGGTCAAGTCGTTCAGGCGCATCGGCCCATGCTCGACGAGCATTTCCAGCGTGTGGCACTGGGTCACCGAGATGTCGTGGCAGCAGATCCGGTCGCGGTCGCGAAACTGATAGACGCGCACGAGGTCGGCCACGGCCGCCTGGAGCGCCTGCGCATCGCGTTTGAGCTCGGCAGTCGAACGGGTGGGGGCAGAAGACATGGCCATATCGTTGTCAGTGCCAACTATAGGCGCAGCCAGCAGAGAGTGTCAACACCATTTCTCTGGAGGGCGGTTTTCTTGTCTGAAACGAGGGACAGTGCTATCGTTAATCGACGATTGACGATGGCAATTAAGACTCTTCCAGACACCCTGGCTTGCGGCTCCGACGACGCGGTGTGCTGCCCGCCCGAGGGCGAAGCCGTTGAGCTTGCGGCTCCAGTTGAAGGATCCGCTGCCGACGACGAGCTCGCCGCCTTCGGCAAGGCGATTGCCCATCCGACGCGTGTGCGGATCCTCCGGATGCTAGCCCGGAAGGAAGCTCGGATGTGTAGCCACATCGTTGACGAACTGCCGCTGGCGCAGTCCACCGTGTCGGAGCATCTCCGCATTCTCCGAAGCGCTGGTCTGGTCCAGGCGAACGAGAACGGTCCGCGCGTCAGCTACTGCATCGTCCCGTCGGCCTTGACACGGCTCAAGGCATTACTCGAGGCCGTGTAGGAAGGGTACTCATATGACTCAAATCGATGTCTTCGATCCACCAATGTGTTGCTCGAGCGAGGTGTGTGGCCCAAGTGTGGATCCGCTGCTTGCCGCGTTCGCTGCCGATGTGGAGTGGCTCACCGCTCAGGGCGTGACGGTCGCTCGCCACAACCTCTCCCAGAATCCGCAGCCATTCGTCTCGAACACGCGCGTCCTGGATCTTATGCAGCGTGAAGGCACCTCGTGCCTGCCTATCGTGCTCGTCAATGGCGAGGAACTGGGCCACGGCGCGTATCCACGACGGGAGGAGTTGGCGCGCGCGGCCGGACTGGTCGCGAGCGCTTCGCAGACCAAGCCGCGGATTCGCCTGTCCGCTGAACAGTGCTGCACGCCCGGTTCGGGGTGCTGCTGATGAGTGTCCTGCCGTTTATCCCGACGCGCGTCCTGTTCTTCACGGGCAAGGGCGGCGTCGGCAAGACTTCTCTGGCCTGCGCGACCGCGATTGCCCTGGCTGACGCCGGCAAGCGTGTGCTGCTCGTAAGCACCGATCCAGCCTCGAATCTCGACGAAGTCCTCGGCGTCACGCTGGACGCGGCCCCGAAGGCAGTGCCGGGCGTGCCTGGTTTGTCCGCCCTCAACATCGACCCCGAACAGGCCGCACGTGCGTATCGCGAGCGCGTCGTCGGTCCCTATCGCGGGGTACTGCCGGCCACCGCCGTGGCCAGCATCGAAGAGCAGTTGTCAGGTGCGTGCACCGTCGAGATCGCCGCGTTCGACGAATTCTCGAAGTTGCTCGGCGACGCGGATGCCACGCGCGCGTTCGACCACGTGATATTCGACACGGCGCCCACCGGCCACACGCTGCGCCTCCTCGAGTTGCCCGCGGCCTGGTCGACGTTCATCGAGACCAACATGGGCGGCACGTCGTGTCTCGGTCCGCTCTCGGGGCTCAAGGCCCAGCAATCGCTCTATGCCGCCTCACAGGCGGCATTGCGCGATGAGGGACAGACGACGTTGGTACTGGTGGCGCGTCCAGACACGCCGTCGCTCAGGGAAGCCGAGCGCACGCGCGGCGAGCTTCACCAGCTCGGCATTCGGAACGTGCGGCTGATTCTCAACGGTGTGTTCCACGCGCAGGAGACGAACGACGCCATTGCGGTCGCCCTGGAGGCGCGTGGCCGCGCAGCTCTCGCCGACATGCCCGCGGCGCTTGGCAGGCTCCCGCGCATCGACGTCCCGCTGCTGCCGTTCGGCCTGGTCGGTGTTGATGCGCTCCGGCAGATGGAGACCGGTGAAATCGCCTCAGCCACGGAACCTCCCGCAGCCGTCGCCGACTCCACTGAACGCGGCGAGACACTGAGTCAACTCGTCGAGCAGATCGCGGCGCGCGGCAACGGCGTGGTGATGACGATGGGCAAGGGCGGGGTCGGCAAGACGACGCTCGCGGTACGCATTGCCACCCAGCTCGCTCGCGCGGGCCACGAGGTGACATTGACCACCACCGATCCGGCGGCGCACGTGGATGCGGCGGCTCGGGAGCGACCCGCAACCCTACACGTCACCCGTATCGATCCGGCGGCCGAGACGCGACGCTACACCGAGGAGGTCCTGGCGACGGCCGGCCAGGGACTCGATGCGAAGGGCCGCGCACTGCTCGAGGAGGATCTGCGCTCGCCGTGCACGGAGGAGATCGCCGTCTTTCGCGCCTTCGCCGACACCGTCGCGCATGGCGCCGATCGGTTCGTCGTCATCGACACGGCCCCGACCGGCCACACCTTGCTTCTGTTGGACGCGGCCGAGGCGTATCACCGCGAGGTGCTCCGGAAGGCCAGTGGGACATCGGATGCCGTCCAGCGGCTGTTGCCTCGCCTGCGGGACCCACTGTTCACCATGGTCCTGCTCGTCACGCTGCCCGAGGCCACCCCGATTCACGAGGCGATGCAGCTCGAACGTGATCTGGCGCGCGCCGACATCACGCCGTTCGCGTGGGTCGTCAACCAGAGCCTGACGCCGCTCGACGTCACCGATCCCGTGCTCCGCGCTCGGCAGAGCGATGAGGCCGTCCATCTTCGCGAGCTTGCGACGCACGGGAAGCGCACCGTGCTCGAGCCGTGGCATGCCGATATCCTCGCTGCCGATCTCGTCGGCGCTTGAAGCCTGAGATGGATCGCGCCGCCGATTCGCTGCCGCCCGCCGCCACGACCCCCAGGCCCAAGCGGCTGAATGTCTTTGAACGCTACCTGAGTCTCTGGGTCGCCCTCTGCATGGTCGTCGGCGTCGTGCTCGGGCTCACCGCATCCGGACTGATGCACGGACTGCGAACCCTGGAGTTCGGCGCGGGCAGTCAGATCAACGTGCCGATTGCCATTCTCATCTGGCTGATGATCACGCCGATGATGATGAAGGTCGACTTCGGGTCGATCCGCAACGTCGGGCGGCGCCCGCGCGGTCTGTTCGTGACGCTGTTCGTGAACTGGCTCGTGAAGCCGTTCTCGATGGCCGCGATCGCCTGGGTGTTCTTCCGATACGTGTTCAGTCCGTGGATCTCCCCTGCCGACGCCGATCAGTACATCGCGGGCAGCATCATTCTCGCCGCCGCGCCCTGCACCGCGATGGTGTTCGTCTGGAGCTATCTGACCGACGGCGATCCCGCGTACACGCTGGTGCAGGTCTCGGTCAACGACCTTCTGATGCTGGTGCTGTTCGCGCCTATCGTGACGCTCCTGGTGAGCGGTGCCTCGTCGCTCCATGTTCCGTTCCAGGTGCTGCTCTACTCCGTGTTCATCTTCATCGTCGTTCCGTTGACCGCAGGCGTGCTGCTCCGGCAGTGGTTCATCCGGTCGAAGGGCCACGCGTGGTTCGAGAACGTGCTCCTGCCGCGCTTTGCGCCCGTCAGCATGGCCGCCCTGCTCGCGACGCTCGTGCTGATCTTCGCGTTCCAAGCCGAGAACATCACGACCAAGACGCTTCATGTGGCGCTCATCGCGGTGCCCATCCTGATCCAGGTGTATTTCAATTCCTCGCTGACTTACGGCCTGATGCGCCTGTTCAGGGTCGAGTACGCCATCGCGGCGCCAGGCGCGCTCATTGGCGCCAGCAATTTCTTCGAGCTCGCCGTAGCCACCGCGATAGCGCTCTTCGGTCCTGAATCCGGGGCGGCGCTGGCGACGGTGGTCGGCGTGCTCATCGAAGTGCCGGTGATGTTGTCGGTCTGTTCGGTCTGCAACCGAACACGGCACTGGTTCCCTGCGCCGGCCGGCGTACGCTGACAGGGCCATGCCCAGGTCGAGGAGGCGTGTGTGACGACGAAGCCAGGCACGGATCTGCAGGACGTCCTGGTTCGCGCGAATGGCAACTCGGCGGGGCTGGAGTCTGTCGTGGAGATCGAGGAGCCGTGAAGACCATCATCTTTGCGTGTGTTCACAATGCGGGTCGCTCGCAGATGGCGGCCGCGTTCTTCAACAAGCTGGCCGACCCGAGCAAGGCTCGAGCCCTGTCCGCTGGAACCACTCCCGGTGATCGGGTTCACCCGGAGGTCGTCGCGGTGATGAAGGAAGAGGCGATCGACTTGAGTAGTGCCCGCCCTCAGAAGCTCACCGCTGAACTCGCCGGCGAGGCGCAGCTCCTGATTACGATGGGATGCGGCGACGAGTGTCCGTACGTGCCTGGGCTGCGCCGCGACGACTGGCCGTTGGACGACCCGAAGGGTCAACCCGTCGAGCGGGTTCGCGCGATCCGCGACGACATTCGCGCTCGCGTGGAGGCCCTGGTCGTGCGAGAGGGCGCGAGATATTGAAGCGGCGGAAGAGCGAATCCGCCACAACCGGAGGCCATCCATGAAGGTATTGACGGTGTTCGCCCATCCGGGTTCGCGGTCATTCTGCCACGCCGTCCTCGATCGCTTCGACGCCGGTCTCCGCGAGGCCGGCCACACGAACGAGATTCTGGACCTCTACGCGATTGGCTTCGATCCGATCCTGCGCCCACGCGACACCCCGAGCTGGCTGACCGAAACCATTCCCGATGACATGCTCGACCGCATGCGCTTGCGTGAGTCCCTTCTCGAGGGGGCTGGCGGGCCTCTGAAACGCTTCGCACTGAAACGGCTCATCGGTGATCGGGATGCGCGGGGCATCATCCGGCTGCTGCGCGAGCGCTATCAGCCGAAGGACGTTCTCGTACAGCAGCACAAGGTTGCGCGGG
>Ga0105106_10003996_pt1 | contig 10505 bp, 6 predicted proteins | sample PPLLaktember2015_5_FD_79109 | JGI IMG/M metagenome (GOLD analysis project Ga0105106, IMG submission 79109) | Freshwater sediment microbial communities from Prairie Pothole Lake near Jamestown, North Dakota, USA - PPLs Lake P8 Core (1) Depth... | ecosystem: Environmental > Aquatic > Freshwater >... | reverse complement strand
CGGCTCGGCGCGCTGCCCGAGCTGATGAAGGGCGGCGAGCGGCCGCTGTTCGGCGCCCGCGACGACGCCTCGCGGATGGCCGCGATCACCCGGCTGGTCGAGCCGCGAGCGCTGCGCGCGCTGGAGAAGATCCCGGGCGCGCGCCGCCCGCGCCGCGTCCTCGACATCGGCTGCGGCCAGGGCCACTACCTGGCGGACCTGCTGCGCCGCTTCCGCGACACGATGGGAGTGGGCGTCGAGATCGACCCGCGCGTGGCCGAGGAGGCGCGCCGCCGGCTCGCCGAGGCCGACGTCACGCGCCGCGCCGAGATCCGGGTCGGCGACTTCCTGACCGCCGAGCCGCCTCCGGGCCGCTTCGACTTGATCCTGCTCAACCACAACCTGCACTACTTCCCGCCGGCGCAGCGCGTGGTGCTGCTGCGCCGCGCCCTGGGCCTGCTCGAGGAGGGGGGCGCGCTGGCGGTGCAGACCCTGGTGCTGACCGAAGGCCTGCTGCCGAGCCTGCTCGGCCTGCAGGCCGGCGCCGCGCTCTTCGACCTGGTGCTGCGCAGCCATCGCAACCTGCACGGCCTGCCCGACGTCGCCGACGTGCACCGGGCGCTGCGCGACGCCGGCTTCGCGCGCACGGGTGAGGTGCCGGTGGTGCCGGGCGGCGCGGTGCGCTTCGTGTGGGGCGCCGCCGGCGCGGCCTGAGCGTCGGCGCCGGGGTCAGACCCGCAAGCGCACTTCGGTGACGCCGAAGCGCAGCGGGCGCTGCTGCCGCAGCCAGAACGCCGGGAACCAGCGCGCGCCGGTGAGCAGCGGCGCGACGCGCAGCAGCGGCGCCATGAGCCACGGGCGCTGTCGCGCCCAGCGCTGGCCGCGCACCTCCCGGAGCTGCAGCCGCTGCACGCGAGCCACCTCGTGCTCGCGCTCCGCCTGGATCGCCACCGCCGCCGCGTCCAGATCGCCGTCGCCGGTGCACGCGGGGACCAGGTGGTTGGCGGCGACGATCGCGTCGCGCAGCGCCATGTTGATGCCCTGGGCGCGCACCGGCGACATCGGGTGGGCGGCATCGCCGAGCAGCAGCAGCCCCGGCTGCGACCAGCGCGGGCAGCGCCCGACCATCACGTCGAGCAGCGCGGGTCCCTCGAGCTCGGACGCCCGCGCGCGCACGTGGGCAGCCAGCGGATCCGGAAGCAGCCGCAGCAGCGCGGCGAGCCAGTCGCGCTCGCGCAGCGTGCGCCAGCTGCCCTTCTCGATCATCCACGCGAGCTGCAGCCGGCCGTCCCACGACACGTAGCCGAGCGCGACGTCGGGGCCCGACGCGAAGATCTGGATCGGCGCGCGGTCGGCGAGGCCGTCGGGCGCCGGCAGCTTGAACCAGAGCACGTCGTAGGACTCCGGCAGCAGGGTCAGCGCGAGGCCGGCGCGCCGGCGCAGGGTGGAGGCGCGCCCGTCGCAGCCGAGGGTCAGGTCGGCCTCCAGCAGCGCCTCGCCGCCGGGCGTACTGACGCGCAGGCCGCGCACGCGGCCGGCCGCGTCGCGCACCACTTCGCGCGCCGTCGCGCCGCCGACGAAGCGGAACTCGGGCGATGCCGCGCCCGCGAGGTCGATCAGCAGCCGCAGCAGCTGCGGCTGCGCCACGACGCGCAGGGCGCGAGCGCCGAGCTCCGCGCGCGGCTCCTCGACGCGCAGGATCTCGCGGCCGTCGAGGAACACCTCCCACGACGAGAGGGCGCGCCAGGGCAGGGCGTCGACGGCGGCGGCGAGGCCCATCTGGTGCAGCGCATCCATGCCGGTCGGCATCAGCGCTTCGCCGCGGAACACGCGCTCCAGATCGCGCTCGCGCTCGACCAGGGTCACGGGCACGCCGCGGCGGGCGAGCAGCAGCGCCGTAGCCGCGCCGGCCGGGCCCGCGCCCGCGATCAGGATGCTGCGCATGGCGGCTCCCGGCGCGGGTCGGGGTGACGCGCCGCCGGGAGTCTACCGGGAAGGGCGGCCGCCGCCGTCCGGCGGCCGCCCTCGCGAGCGGCTCGCCGCTAGTCGCGCTTCTCGTGCAGGACCTCGAGCGTCTTCATGTCGAGCTCGAGGTCGACCGAGTGCCCGTCGGCGTTGCGGGCGTCCACCTCGTAACGGCGGCTCGGCCGGCAGCCGCCGCTCGCTGGGCATCGCGGTGATCGGCGGGCTGCTGCTCTCGACGGGGCTCACGCTCTACGTCGTGCCGGCCGTGTACACGGTGCTGTCGCGGCGGCGTCGCGAAGCGCTCGCCGGCGGCGCGTTGCCGGAGGGCTCTAGCCCGGCGGCCCCTTGAGCTCGACCGTGTTGCCGTCCGGGTCCTTCAGGTACATCGAAGGCCCCATGCCCTCGGCGCCGTAGCGCGGCGCAACGTCGCCCGGGGCGATCCCGTGGCGCTCGAGGTGCGCGCGGATCGCGGCCTCGTCGAAGGCCGCCAGGGTGAGCGCGACGTGGTCGACGTTGCGCGCCTCCGCGCCCGCCGGCGCGCCGCCGAGCCGGCCCAGCGGGCCGGCGACCGGCACCAGGTCGATCAGGCTGTCCCCGGCCCGGAGCTGGTAGAGGCCGAGCGCGTCGCTCGAACGCTCGACGGGACACCCCATCGCGTCGCGCCAGAAGCGCAGCGCGGCCTCCAGGTCGCGCACGCGCAGCACCACGTGGTCGAGGCGGCGGATCGAGATCGGGTTCACGGCGGGGGTTCCTCCGGCGGCGCGTCCGCGAGCGGTGCGACGCCGCGCCGCCGCAGCCGCTGCGCGGTGCGCGCCATCCAGCCGCGCTCGTAGTGTCCGGGCCCGAGACGCAGCGCCTCTTCGAGGTCGTAGAGGGCACGGGCACGGTCGCCCTGGCGCAGCCGCACCCGGGCGAGGAGGTAGCGCACCTGCGCGTCGCGCGGGTGCACGGCGAGCGAGCGCTGGTACGCCGCGGCGGCGCCGTCGAGGTCGCCGCGCTGGTGCAGGACGGCGCCGAGCCCGGTCCAGCCCTGGCGGCCGAGCGGGAAGGCGAGGGTGGCCTCCCGGTAGAGCGCCTCGGGGTCGGCCCAGACGCGCGCACGCTCGCGCGTGGCGAGGGCGAAGACGAGCGCGACCGCCGTCGTCCCCGCGGCGAGCGCCCGCGCGAAGCGCCGCCCGCCCGCCCGCGCCGCGTCGTCGCCGAGCTGCGCCGCGAGCCAGAGCGCGCCGGGCAGCGCGGCGTAGAGGTAGCGGTCGGCGAAGACGATCTGCATCGGCACCAGCTGGAGCACCGGCACGAGCATCAGGGCGAACCAGGCCGGGCCGAGCGCCCGCGCCGGCCGCCGCCAACACAGGAAGACGACGGCGGCGCCGGCCCCGGCGAGCGCGAGCAGCGGGCCCCAGAACGCCGGGTCCGCGATGGCGTGGACGGGGGCCGGGTGCACGCCGTGCACGACGCCGGCCGGCGCAAAGGCGAGCCGGACGTAGCGCCACGCCACCCATGGCAGGATGCGGGCCGTGGCGAGCGGCGAGCCGCCGAACCACTCGCCGACGCCGCCCTCGAGCGCCTGCGCGCGCAGGTTCAGCGCGAGCACCACGCCGGCCGCGAGCGCGAGCGGCGCCAGCTCGAGCGCCGCGCGGCGCAGGGGCGCGCGCCCGCCGGCGGCGGCCGCCAGCAGGATCGCCGGCAGCGGCAGCGCCGCCGGCTTCGCCAGCAGCGCCGCGATCCCGAGCGCCAGCGCCGCCAGGAGCCGCCCCCGAACCGGCGCCCGCAGGTGGGCGAGCCAGCGCTCGAGCGCCGCCAGCGAGAGGCCGACACAGACAAGGGTCTTCGACTGGCTGATCCAGGCGACGGCCTCGCTCGCCGCCGGGTGGGCGAGGAAGAGCGCCCCGGCCGCAAGCGCCGCGGCGCGCGAGAGCCCGCCGCGCCGCGCCGCCGCAGCCAGCGCCGTGGCCGCGCCGGCGTGGAGCGCCACGTTGACGACCCGGTATGGCAGCGTCCACGCGCCGAACGCCTGCCATTCGGCCCACAGCAGCGCGTGGTGCAGGGGCGACCAGTTCGCGAAGTAGGGTTCGATCAGCACGCGCCGCCAGGCCAGGGCGGCCGGCAGCGCGAAGCTCGGGTTGCTCTCGAGGTAGAGCACGTCGTCGGCCAGGAACGGGGCGGCCAGGCAGGGCGCGTAGAGCAGCAGCCCGACGCCGGCGAAGACCAGCGCGGCGCCGAGCAGGGTGGGCGCGCCGAGCCCGCCGCCGTCCGACTTGACGCCCGCCGCCGCTCCGCTCACGATGCGCGGCTCCCATGCCCGGCGCGCGGCCCCCCGCAGACCCCTCCCACGACCGCGCGGTGACCGCCCTCGATCCCGGCGCCGCACCGATCCGGGCGGCGCCGGCGTGCGCCGCCTGCGGAACGCTGGAGGCGCGCCCGCGCTTCGCGATCGAGGGCATGGCCGCGCGGATCGTCGCGTGCACCAGCTGCGGCACCGGCCGGCTCCACCCGCTCCCGGACGAGGCGGAGGTGGCGTCCTTCTATCCCGCCGCGTACTACGGCGACCACGGCGCCAAGTTCCGCGGGCTGGTCGAGTGGGGAGTGCGCGCGGCGGGCGCGCGGCACGTGCGCTTCCTCGCGCGCGGCCTGGCGCCGGGCGCGCGCGTGCTCGACGTCGGCTGCGGGCGCGGGATCACGCTCGCCGCGCTGGCCGATCGCGGCTTCGAGGCCCACGGCGTGGAGCTCGGCCCCGACGCGCTGCGCGGCGTCGACCCGCGCGCGCAGGTGCGCATCGCGCCGACGCTCGCGGCGGCGGGCCATCCCGCCGAGCGCTTCGACATGGTCCTGATCTGGCACGTGCTCGAGCACCTGCGCGAGCCGGGCGCCACGCTCGCCGAAGCGCACCGCTTGCTGCGGCCGGGCGGCCGCCTGGTGGTGGCGGTGCCGAACTTCTCGAGCTGGCAGGCGCGCTGGGCGGGGCCGGCGTGGTTCCACCTCGATCCTCCCCGCCACCTCCACCACTTCCCGCTGGCCGCCCTGCGCCGACTCGTCGAGCGGTCGGGCTTCGAGATCGTCGCCGAGCACCACTTCTCCCTGCGCCAGAACCCGTTCGGCTGGATCCAGAGCGCGCTCAACCGGTGGGGCGGCCTGCCGCGCAACGGACTCTACACGCTGCTCTACCGCCGCGGGCCGGCGCCGGCCCCGTTCGGCGCGCGCACGCGTTGCGCGCTGTGGGCGGGCCTCGCGCTCGGCGCCGCGCCGGCGCTGGCCCTGGCCGTCGCCGAGGCCGCCTTCGGTTCCGGCGCCACCGTCCACCTCGTGGCGCGCCGGCGCTAGCGGGCGGAGCGGTACCATGCGCCGGCCATGACCGCGCGCCCCGAGTCCGGCGTCCGCTGGATCGCGCTGGCCGGCGCCTACGCGGTCGCCGCGCTCGTCGTCTATCGTCGCGCGCTCGGCGGCCCCTTCGTCTCCGACGACATGGGCTACCTGATGAGCCCCTGGGTCCGACACATCGACGCGGCGGCCGCCGCCGCGATCCTCGACCCGAACGGCGCGCCCGCGGCCTACACGGCCAACTACGCCCCGCTGCACCTGCTCGCCCATGCGCTGCTGTTCGGGGTCTTCGGCGAGGCCGTCGTCGCCCACCACGTCGCGAACGTGCTGCTGCACGCGGTCGGCACGAGCGCGCTGGCGGCGCTGCTGGCGCGCGTGGGGATTCCCTTCGCCGGCGCCGCGTTCCTCGGCGCCGTCTTCCTCGTGCATCCGGCGAACGTCGAGGCGGTGGCGTGGATCTCGCAGCTCAAGTCCGTGCTCGGGCTGGCGCTGGCCTGCGCGGCGCTGCTGCTCGAGCCGCGCCGCCCCGCGCTCGCGGCGGCTGCGTTCGCAGCAGCGCTGCTCGCGAAGTTCCAGGCCGCCTTCGCGCTGCCGGTGGCGGCGGCTGCGCTGTGGCTCGAGCGGCCGGTGCGCGCGGGCCGCGGGCGGCGCGCCGTGTGGCTGGCGCTCTGGGCGCTCCTGCTCGCCGCGGTCGCCGTGCCCCAGCTCGCGGCCTTCGAGCGGCTCGGACACGTCGAAGCGTCGGCGCCGGAGGGCCTCGTCGCGCGCGGCCGCTTCGCGCTGGCGCTGCTCGGACGCTATCTGGCGATGGCCATGAGCTCGTGGGGCGTCTCCGCCTTCCACGAGCCCGAGCCGCCGGCGAGCTGGAGCGACGGCTGGGTGCTGCTCGGGCTCGCGTTCGCCGCCGCCGCGACCGCGCGGACGACCGTGGCGCTGGCCCGCCGCGACGGGGAGGCCGTGTTCTGGATCTGGACGGCCGCCGCGCTGCTGCCCGTCTCGCAGCTGCTGCCGTTCCAGTATCCGCTGGCGGACCGCTACCTCTACTTCGCGCTGCCGGGGCTGCTCGGGGCGCTCGGCATGGCGGCGCGCCGGCCGCTGGCGCGGGCGCTCGCCGATCCGCTCCGCCGGCTCGCGCTCGCGGTGTCCGCGCTCGTGCTGCTCGCCGGCTTCGCGCTGCGCAGCGAGGCGCGCGCGGCGATCTGGCGCTCCGACCTGGCGCTCGCGCGCGACGCCGCGGCCCACTATCCCGGGGGCATCGCGGCGCAGCAACTGCGCGCCCGCGAAGCGGCGGCGCGCGGCGACGTGGACGAGGTCGTCGCCGCGCTGCGCGCCGCCCGCGCCCGCGGCTTCGACCGCTTCGAGGACCTGGAGCGCGATCCGCGCTTCGCCGCGTTCCGCTCCGACCCGCGCTTCCGAGCCGTGGTCGCCGAGGTGGCAGGCTCCTGGATCGCGGCCGTCGCCGGGCGCGCGGAGCTCACCGCGCAGGAGCGCCTCGTGCTCGGCCTGGCCCATCGCGCGCGCGGGGAGTGGGACCAGGCGCTCGCCCGGCTCGGCGAGGCGGCGGCCGATCCCGGCCCGACCGGCGCCCAGGCACGCGCCGAGCTGGCGGCCACCCGCGCCGCCCGCCTGCGCGCCGAGCGCGACTGAGACCCGACCGTGGCCGCACGCAACGCAAGAGCGGGGACGCTGGTTGCGTAGTTTGCGTAGCGGGGAAACGCAACGAAAGCGGCCAGCGTCCGCGTTCCTGCGTCGTTGCGCGTGCTGGGCGGCCTCGGGTCCCGGCGCCGCAACTTCAGGATCCGCCACCCACTGCGACCGTCGCGCCGCTAAGCACGTCGTGTTCGCCGACCGCGACCTCGTGCAGGACGCCCCCGATCCGCACCCGCCATGGCCCGAGCGCGCGCACCTTGCCGGCGCCGTCGCTCGCGAGCGGCTCCGGGCCCGGGTACGGAACCCGCAGCCGCGCGAAGCCGTCGTCCGCTGCGAGGGTGGCGGCGCGATAGGGAATGCGCCGTCCGCCCGCGGTCTCGAGCAGGACGCGCGCGACGACCGGCGTGCCCGGCGCCGCCGGCGCCTCGATCACCGCGCCGGGGACCACTTCGAAGAGCTTGTACGGGATCGCGCCGGCGGGCGTCGGCGCGCCGACCAGATCGGCGAGCGGCCGCCCGCCGGCAGGCCCCTCGGCGACGAGGCGGAAGTGCTCCCAGCGCGGCTCGCCGGCGCGCGCGCGGCCGTCGTCGCGGTGCAGCCGGGCGGCCAGGCTGCGCGGCGGCATCGCGCCGTACTCGGCGGTGACGACGAAGCGCGCCCGCAGCCGCTCGGCCAGGGCCACGGCCTCCGCTTCGGACTCGAGCCAGGAGAAGGCGCGGGCCTCCTGGAAGTGACGCGATCCGGCGTAGGGCCCGAAGTTGTCGGCGGCCAGCGCGCGCTGCGCTCCCCAGCGCAGCGCGTGCCCCACGTTGGGCGGGGCGAGGACGCCGTAGGCCGGCGCCGTCGCGGGGTCGTCGAAGCCGCCGGTCTCGGGGGTCACCGCGCGCAGCGTCTCGGCGAAGCGGTCGAGCGTGCCGGCGGGCGTCGCGAGCCGCGGATCGCCGTCGCCGGCGGCGGCCGGCGCAGGGAGGCGGGCGCGGGCGATCGGCAGCGCGACGAGCGGGAGCGCGGCCAGCGCCACCCACGCCGCCAGCGCCGCGCGCGCCAGCGCGGCGCGCGGCCGCCCCGCGAGCGCGCGCCACGCCTCGCGCACGCCGAGCGCGGCGGCGACCGACGCGGGCGCCGCCAGCTCGTTGCCGTAGCGCAGCTGCGCGAGCGCGAGCGCGCCGAACCCCGCCGTCCACAGCGCCAGCACCCGGGCGGGCTCGCGCACGCGCCGGTCGCGGGCGCGCGCGAGCGCCGCGAGCGGCAGCAGCGGGATCGCGTAGGCGAGCCCGCCGTAGTGCGCGAGCGGCGCGAGCCAGCCCTGCGCGCCGCTTCGGAACAGTGGGCGCTGCTCGGCGTTCAGCGCGGACCACGGCTCGCGCTGGCCGACGAACGCCAGCGCGGGGAGCAGCGCCTCGCGCGGCCCGGGCAGCGCGAGCAGCGCCGCCGCCGCCGCCAGCAGCGTGGCCGCGAGGCGCGCGGCGCGCGTGCGCGCGTCGGCGCCGGGCCGCCCGCGCTCCCAGGCCGCCAGCGCGGCCGCGGCCAGCGCGAGCACGGCGAGCGCCGCCGCGTGCAGCCAGGAGAGCGCGATCGCGGACCACGGCCCGCCCACCGGCGGCCCGAGCCGGGGCACGGCCACCGCCACCACCGCCGCGCTCGCGGCGAGCCCGAGCGCGTGCGCGGCCAGCGAGCGGGAGCGGCCGGCGAGCCCGAGCACCGCCAGCTGCGCAGCGTCGGCGATGGCGAGGTACGCGAGGCTGCCCGGCCAGGTGAGCAGCACGCCCGTGCGGGCCAGTGCGACGCCGATCGGTGGCAGAGCGCCCCGGATCCCCGCTGCCGCGGCGCCGGTCGCGGCCGCTGCAGGCGAAGCGGCGGCGAGCGCCGCGGCCAGCCAGGTCGCCCCGAGCAGCGCCACCGTGCAGTGATGGTCGATGTTGCCCGCGCCGGAGTACTGGATCTGCGCGGGCAGCGCGGCAAACAGCGCCGCCGCGCCGAGACCCGCCGCGCGCCCGCCGAGCCGCGCCGCGGCCGCGAAGACCGGCGCCGTCGCGAGCGCGCCGAGCAGCGGCGGCAGCCACAGCGCCACGCGCTCCACCGCGGCGGCGTCGCCGCCGAGCGCGCGCGCGAGGCCGGCCACGAGCCAGGTGTGCAGCGGCGGCCACGGGATCCACGACCCGTCCGGGAAGGCCACCAGCGGATCGAAGAGCAGCAGCGACGGCCAGTGCTGCGCCGTCCACAGCGCGCGGCGCGCGTGGTAGGCGGCGTCGCCGATCGGCAGCACCACGTGCCCGCCCGCCGAGACGGCGTCCCAGCCCTGGGCGCGCAGCGCGAACGCCGCCGCCGCGATCGCGACGAGCCCCGCGGCGGCGCTCGGCCCGCGCCCCCTCACCCGCGCGGAACGGCGGCCGCGTTGCGGGCGGCCTCGAGCTCGCGGCGCGCCTCGTCCGCCTGCGGGAACGCCGCGTCGAGCGCGAGCGCGCGCTCGAACGCGGCCGCCGCCTCGGCCGGCCGGCCGAGGTCGCGCAGTGCCAGACCGAGGTGATGGTGGAACACCGGACGCTCCCCACCTTCGCGCCCGGCCATCTCCACCGCCCGGCGGAACTGCTCGAGTGCCGGCTCGTGAAGGCCCTTGCGCAGGTACACGTAGCCGAGCGTGTCCACGAAGTCCGCGCTGTCCGGCTCCTGCGCGCTCGCCTCGCCGGCGAGCTGCTGGGCGCGATCGAGCTCCGCGCCGGCGCTGGCCAGCAGCCACGCCAGGTCGTTCTTCACGACCGCTGCGGCGCCGCCCGCCGCCAGCACTCCCTCGTAGAGCGCCCGCGCCCGGTCGGCGCGGCCCGCCGCCAGGTGCAGGCGCGCCAGCAGCACCTGGCCGGACGCCGGCAGCGCGCCGGCCGCCTGGCTCTGCTCGAGGGTCGCGATCGCCTCTTCCTCGCGGCCCTGGGCGACGTGGACCTGCGTCAGCAGGTCGACCGCCGGCGCCAGGTCCGGGGCGGCGGCGAACGCGCGGCGCGCGTCTTCTTCGGCGCGCCCCCAGTCGCCCTGGGCCACCAGCACCTGCGCGCGCAGCAGCAGGAGCGCCGGCGGCAGGCCGCCTTCGCCAGCGAGCGCGTCGAGCCGCGCCAGCGCCGCCGCCGGGTCACCGGCCGCGATCTCGCGAGCGGCCAGCATGCGCAACGCACGCGGGTGTCGGGGCGCGCGGCGCAGCACGGCCTCCAGGGCGGCGCGGGTCGTCTCCGGCTCCGCGGCGGCCTCGCGCGCCGCGTACTCGAGATAGGCGGCGAGGGGAGGGGCGGGCGCCGCCAGCATGCGCTCGAGGACCTCCCGGCCGAGCGGCGCGCGCCCCGTCTCGTAGAGGGCGCGCGCGTAGCGCAGCTCGTCGGCGCGTCGCGTCTGCAGCCCCGGCGTTCGCGTGAGCCGGTTCAAGGTCGCCAGGACCTGCGGCCAGTCGCCGGCGGCCTCGTGGATCCGCGCGCGCAGCTGGAGCAGCTCGCCGGCGGCATCCGTCGTCTCGTTGCGCAGCGCGCGGTCCACCGCGGCGAGCGCGGCGGGATGGCGACCGCGGGCGAGCTCCGCGAGTGCCAGCAGGCGCAGCCCTTCGGAGTCCTCCT
>Ga0105106_10003995_pt1 | contig 10505 bp, 5 predicted proteins | sample PPLLaktember2015_5_FD_79109 | JGI IMG/M metagenome (GOLD analysis project Ga0105106, IMG submission 79109) | Freshwater sediment microbial communities from Prairie Pothole Lake near Jamestown, North Dakota, USA - PPLs Lake P8 Core (1) Depth... | ecosystem: Environmental > Aquatic > Freshwater >... | reverse complement strand
GATTAAGAACAACCCCTGTTCTAATATTGTTATTTAAATTCATGTAAATCTGTAATGCTTTCTCCATGTTTTCAATGGCTTCCGGATATTCACCTGTACTATTTAAATTGTCTCCAACTTTGAGATATGCTTCAGCTTTATATGATAAGGTTCTGTTTAAATTACTCTGGTCACCAATTTCGGTTCTTAACTTTATAGCTTTGTCAAAGTATTCCATTGATTGTTGATAATCATTTGAGAATGTAGAATAAAATAACCCGATACTACTTAAAGTATTTCCGATCAATTGTTTGTCATCCACTTTTATCCTTTTTTCCAGTGCTTGCTTATAATAAGACAGGGAAGCCTGATTATCTCTATCCCAATTTACTTGTCCCAGGGCGCCCAAAACTTCAGCCTGCCCCCTTTCATCCGGGATTTTTATATATGTACTTAATGCATTTTCATAACATTCAATTGCTTTATCAGGTTCTATATCACGAAATTCTAATCCAAGAGCATAGAGACTATCACCACGCAATTTCAGCTTCTTTTGCTCCTTCGACCACTCTGTCAAATAATTAACGGCGATTAAGAGACTCTTCTCATCGAAAGTCCTATAAAAGATTTCCGCAGTTTTTTCACCTATAAGACTTAATTGGTTCGACTCGGCAGTTTTCCCTTTAAGCTCCTTGGTTATGGTTTCGGTAATTATAGTACCAACGATAGGCTTAATAAGCAATCTATGTTTCTTAATTAACCCGGCAGCTCTTATTTCATCATTCTTCAGAACTGCATTTCTTAGTTCAGCATAAAGCTCATCACGACTCAACTGTTGCGATTCCTGTGCATTTACCAACTGTGAAAATAACAAGCACAAACACAAAACGGCTATTAAGCAGTTTTTCATTTCTCCCTGGTTTTTGATAATGCCAGTGCCTTCTGTAGCTCTTCAATTGCCTTTTCCTTATTCCCTACATCTGAATATAACGACCCCAGTATTTCATGAGGCAGCGGAGCATCAGGATTCATCCCTGATATGATCTCAAACTCATTGATGGCATCCTGAAGGAGCCCCTGATTGATATAGAATGCCCCCAGGAACGAATGCAGACTGCTGCTGTCCGAATCATTGTCAAAAGTCTTCCTGATCAGTGCTTCCTGATCCAGGACTTCCCTGGATTTTTCGAACGAGAGGACCGAGAATTTGTAACTGGGTGATTTCTTATTATCCAGAAGATCTTCTCCCTCCACATTCCAGAAATATGTTTCTCCGGGCTCAAGCGCTTTTTCTCCCTCGGGAAATATCAGGGAATTCTGTGATACCCTGTTGCTCCACACCAGACCCTTGCTGTTGTAGAGATTCACAATGTACTTGTCAAATTGTTTTTTGGGAGTCCAGGTAAATGTGGGACGGCTGGTTTTTATCAGGGTATTGTAGGGCGACGTCAGCTCAATGGGTTCTTCAATCCCAGCTGACCTTACACCGGCAAGCGCACCGGCATCCCTGCTGTTTTCCCTTCTGGTATTCAATGCCGACATGCTGGCCATCATTGAAGATGTCGCTTTCTTAACCGGTACGTTAACTGCAGGACTGGTGGGATTGCTGCCCGAGACTTCGAAAATTCTCCCTGGGGGCACTTTGATAATGGCTCCATCGGAAAATGTCAGGCTTACTTCAGAATTGACTTCGGTTTTGACCTGATCTCCCTTGAATAGCTGGGTTCCCCAGTCGGTTTTCACGAATTCCGACCTGCCGGCTTTCTTCAGCAGTACATTTCCGGTCTTGGAAGTTATCAAAGCCATGTATTGGGTCTTGTCCTGGGCATCCAGCTTCTGCACCCAAGAAAAACATATGGCAGACAAAAAACAAAATGAAATTATAAATGATCTCATAATTATTCCCTCCTGACTGATTTACGAAATTGGGTATGTTTAATACAACAGAAACAATTCAGTACAAAGTTAAACCCGGCAAATGCAAAAGTCAATTTTTTCTTTTCCGACGGAATTCTCTTATTTTGAAGGTGTTGCTTGTTGCTAGTTGCTGGTTACTGGTTACTGGTTACTGGTTACGGGTTACATATTTAATCCTCCTGCTCCCCGCCCTCCGCCATTGCCCCCCGCTACCTACACCTTCCCGGCATCCTCCGGCTCATTTACAAAATCCTTCGGCGACACTCCGTAAAACTCCCTGAAAATCCTTGAAAAATAGGAAGGGTTTGAAATACCGACGCTCAGGGAAATCTCTGCAAGGTTCCCTCTCTTTTCACGGATCATCCTTGCCGCCACCTTCATCCTGAACTGATGGATGACTGATACGGGGGTCTGACCAGTCAGTGCCTTGAGCTTGCGGTAGAGATTGATCCTGCTCATCCCCAGTTTTTCCTGCAGCACCCCGACATCGAAATCAAAATTCCTGATATTTTCAGCAATGATCTGATTTACTTTTTTCATGAAACTGGAGTCCAGTGTGTCAGCAGCAGCCTCATTTTCACCTATTTCACCGATCAGCCCGTATTTAAGTCTTAATCTGGTTCTCTGGGCAAGAAGATTTGAGATCCTGACCCTTAGCTCATTAATATCGAATGGTTTGCTCAGGTAATCATCTGCTCCTGTGGTCAGTCCCTCGATTCTATTCTCACTGGTTGTTTTCGCAGTAAGGATAATAACCGGGATATGGCTGGTCCTTTCGTCATGCCTGATCTTTCTGCAAACCTCTATGCCGTCCAGATCCGGCATTATTATATCAGTTACAATAATATCGGGGATCCTTGCAAAGGCTATATTAAGACCGGTTTTACCGTTGTCAGCTTCAAATACATGATAATTGTCCGAGAGGTTCTCTTTCAGGAATTCCCTTAAATCACGGTTATCCTCAATTACCAGCACCTGGATCTTCTTTCCTGCTGATTCCATTTCCTTCTCCTTAAGCACAGAGGCATGATCGACATAGATTTCCGTTTCTCCCTGACCGTAAGGATGTGCATCGGTCAGAACATATTCACCGGGCGACAAATGATCCTTTCCGACCGGAAACCTGACAGTAAATGCCGACCCGGTTTCCTTTTCGCTTGTAACCTCAATATTCCCATGAAGTAACGTAACAAATTCGTCTGTAAGTGAGAGTCCTATGCCTGTTCCTCTTCCATCCTTTTCCCACTCTCCCTCCACACGGTAGAACCTGTCAAAAATCTTGTCAAGATTGTCCTTGCTGATACCAACACCGCTGTCCCGGACACTGATTGTGAGGATGGCCGGGGATTCATTATCCCCTGCTTCACTGATTCCGATTTTACAATGTACAGTTCCATGTGCAGGCGTAAATTTGAAAGCATTCGACAGGAGGTTTGAAACTATCTTTTCAATCTTGTCCCTGTCAAAAAAGGTTATGTATGATCCGTCTGGAATATCAATATTGAATTTAATTTTTCTGCTGTCCGCAGTCGACAGATATTCGAAGATCAGTATCCTGAGAGATTTAAGCAGGTCCGATTCAGCAAGGGTTATCTTCATTTTCCCGGCATCAATCCGGGAGATATCGAGAAGCTGATTTACAAGATTCAGCAAACGCATACCGTTTCTCTTGATCATATCCAGCAGACCTGATCTTCTTGCTTCATCCATCATCCCGTTACCTGCTATAAGATTGTCGACAGGACCGATAATCAGCGATAACGGGGTCCTGAGTTCATGCGAGATCTCGGTGAAGAAGCGCGTTTTCATCCTGTCGATCTGTTCTATCTCCTGATTCTTTTTTTCGAGTTCAAGCGTCCTGATATGAACTTCATTTTCAAGTCTTTTCTTTTCCGAGTTCAGTCTGTGAAAATGCCTTCTCATAAAGACTGCAAGTGATAAAAGAAAGAGAATCAGATAGGCAATGAATGCAAATAAAGAGCTTGTAAAGGGAGGTTTGATATGAATGTCGATCGTTTTTCCTTCCGCATTCCAGACACCGTCATTGTTCGATCCTGTAAACCAGAGGCTGTATCTGCCCGACCTTAGATTCCTGTATTCAACAGGTTTATAGCTATTTAATAGAATTGTATCCTCATCCAGGCCCTTCATGAAATATTTATACCTGTTATTTTCGGGATAAAGGAAATTCATCGAGGCAAATTCAAATCTCAGATTATTCTGCCTGTGCCTGAGCTCCAGTCTTTCAAGTGAAGTAGTTTCTTCGCCTCCGGCTTTCAATGTGTTCAAGGGCTGGTCATTAACACTAATGCCGGTCAGATAAACCTCCGGTATCACATTATTGTAAGGAATTGTTTCCTGGAAAAGCTTCAATTCGGTACCTGATAAGTTCAGAATCTGGCCGGTGCTTAACTGGCAAGTGTAATAGCTTCCGGGCTGCTGGCTGTAATAAATTAGTCGGATATCGGACGTCTCAGGATTATAAACCGTCAGTCCATAGTTGTGGAAAATCATTACCCTGCCCGATTTGTCAATAAACAGATCGGTATAAAAGATTCCGGAAGGTATCTGATCCATAAGCCTGACAGGTACCATTTCTCTATTATCCTGGTCGAGATAATAGAGTCCGCTGTAACCGAACAATATCCATTTTCTTCCCCCCGCACCCTGATTGATTCTTATACAGTAATCCCCGGTTCGCAGTTCTTCCTTCTGCTTCGAAAAATAGCTTGTCAGGCTTTTCGTTTTAAAATTGTATGCATGGACACAATTGCTGAAGGCCCCGAACCAGATAGTTTCATTGTCGTCAATATTTATGTCGAAAATACCATCCTTCAATGCCTCATTAAGTTCCTTGTTTTCAATGATGAAGTTCCGGATGTAATCTGACCCCGGATGCATTAAATAGATCTTGTAATTTGAAATAAACCATATGTTTCCCAGGTTATCTTCGACTATGTTATTGATTATATCATGCACATTATCAGGAAGGTGAAATGTTTTATATTTATTAATACCTGAGCTTAATCTTACAACCCTGCCATTGCTGAGACCCATCCACAGGTTCCCGGATTTGTCCATTCTGATGCTGTATGCAACTGTGTCCCCGGTTGGCAGCCTGATCTTCTTAAAATTTACGTCAGGGTCATCATCAAAATCTGAAGAATAAATTCCTGTTGAAAGGGTGAGCCATAATTTTCCATTATTTTCCCCGGCGATCCTTGGATTTCTGACAACTGAAACATTGAACATATTTGGCACATGCAGCGATGTATAGGGAACAGTATTCAGCATCAGCCGCCATTTATTGCCATTGGCACATCCAAACCAGATTGAGCCGTAATCATCCCTTACCCAGTCGAAAATCACCCAGTTCGGCACGCCAAACAGCCTGAGTCTTTCAGATCCGGGTTCAAAGCTGAAGACTAAGCCTTTCCTGTCGAGGAACCATAACGAGCCTTCCTCATCCTGAAAAGCATCTTCGAATTGCAGCTTGTGTCCTCTCGAATTATTGAAAAGATGATTGACTGGTCCCACCTTGTAGCTCTTGAGCTCCCCTGATTCCGGGAAGTAACTGGCAAAGACGCTATTGCCAAAGATCCACAATGTCTCGTCGCTGGCGGGCAGAACTTTTTGGATCGTATCAAGCCTATGGTTGCCCCTACTGCTCAACCTGGCCCTCTCAAATACTCCCTTTTCGGGATCAGTTATCCTGTTAAGGCCTCCGCCGTTTGTACCGCACCAGAGTGTGCCTGATTTGTCTTCAGTTATGCAGTTTACACTATTGCAGCTGATGCCTGACGTATTGTCCGGATCATAAGAGTATGTCACGAATCTGTTTCTTTCCCTGTCGTATTTATTCAGCCCGGTGGCTGATACTATCCAGATCCTGCCTCCGGAATCCTCCAGAAACTGTCCCGGCTTGTTGGTCCATGATGAACCCGGGCCTCCCAGGCTGTACCCCGAAAATACCGATTTCTGCCTGTCGAAGGCGAATACATGTCCGTTTGTGATAATCCAGAGCAGTCCGTAGTTGTCTTCTTCAATATGCAATATCCGGTTGTTACTGCTCAGATAATCTGAGGTATCGGGAATAAACTGGATTATTTTGCCGGTATTCCGGTCAAACCTGTTCAGTGCACCGTAGGTTCCTATCCACATTATGCCATCCCTGTCCTCAAATATGTCTGTGACTATCCTGCCTGCCAGGCTCTGTCCGGGAGTTGTGCCGGAACCATAGCTGGCATGTTTGTTCCCGTCGTACCGGTAGAGCCCGTTAAATGTCCCCTCCCACAGAAATCCATTACTGTCAAAAAACAGTTTATTTGTAGAAATATCGGCCCCTGATTCCGTAACGGGATAATGGATGAACCTGCCCTGGAGACTATTCGGTTCGGGAATAAGCAATTTCTGGGCTGCTGAGTATTTAAACAGAAATGCTAAAATTACAACTAAGAACACTCTTCCGGCGATACTCATTTTAGAAGGTCATTTCAAAACAAACCCCCTGATTCAAAAAAATATTTTCAAAAAAAAGGTACACTAATTTCAGACACAAGTCAAATTTTTTTGACGAGCTTGAATTAAACAAAAACAGATGATTTCGTCAGTAATTATAAACTGATATCGTTTTGGGTAAAATAATTACCGTTATAGGTATAATATTTATCGTAAAACGATAACTATTTGCCACAGTTTCCGAAATATCTATTAACTATGTATTAAATATCTGATATAATCACATTTACAAGCAGGTCGTTCCGATGGGGCTCACTTTTTTACTCATAATCTTTTCTACAAACAAGTTGTCGCTTACGAACTTAAAAAAGTTCCGGAATGAGCTGGACAATAGGCATGATCAAACCGTTCCCTGATCTGACTGACATCTTTCTGGCAATGATATGCTCCGCAGGAGTATCCGGAAGCCGGTTATTTCTCTGAAGGAGAAAGATGTGAATAACCTCCGGTGCAACCGGAGGTGAGTATCCCCCTCTGCACTTCAGCTCCAAAGGTGCTGGACAACTACGGAAAATACTTCTCATCAATTTTAATCCCGGTATATAGTATCAAAAAGATACATAATTCCCCGGATATTTCCCAGTCTATGTCACCCTTTCAGGGCTTAATATCAGTAGTGGGACCTCAACCCCCTGTTGCACCGGGGGTTATTCACATTCAGTCACTTACGTGACTTTTTTGTCCAGCTGCTTCGCAGCTGCGCTATAGGGAAGACAGAAACTTTACTTCGAAATTTAACAAGCTGCCAACGACAAACTCCAGGAGTGGTCTGTCTGTAAAAATATGAACTTCCAAGTTTTTAGCCCCGCTAATACAGGGTGCGACCTGTAATTAACCGGACAGTAGTGAACATTTTATTTACTTAATCACAGCCGTTACGCCTTCATGTCGAAGCGCAGCGGAGACCCCGACCGTAGCGTCGGGGCCCTCACGCCTTAACTCCGTTACGCCTTTTTATCACGCCGTTACACCTTTTTTCTTACTTTTGGCCTCATGAAGCCAAACCTTCTCTTCACCGACGCCCTTAAACTCAAAAGGCCCAACGCCTTTCATGTGATGCTCAAACCTGCGGGTTCGTCATGTAACCTGAATTGCACATACTGCTACTACCTTGAGAAGAAAAAGCTCTATCCGTCGGCCGGATCAATGAAGATGTCGGTTGAGCTTCTCGAAAACTTCACCAGCCAGTTCATCGCAGCTCATCAGGTACCAGAGGTGACTTTTACCTGGCAGGGCGGCGAACCTTCACTGATGGGACTCGATTTTTTCAAGAAGGCAGTTGATCTGCAGAAAAAATATTCGGGCGGGAAGAGGATTGAGAACGCTTTCCAGACCAATGGTACAAGACTGAATGACGACTGGTGCAAGTTCTTTACTGACAACAATATACTTGTGGGTATCTCAATCGATGGTGCAGAACATAATCATGACCATTTCAGGAAGACATATTCCGGACGCCCGACATTCAAAAAGGTGATGAAGGGAATTGAACTTCTGCACAAACATAAAGTTGAATTCAATACCCTGAGCACAGTCAACAGCTATAATGCCGGCTTTGCAAATGAGACCTACAGGTTCATGAAAAAGATCGGAAGCGGATTTATGCAGTTCCTTCCCGTGGTTGAAATCACTCCTTCCGGTACTGATGAAGAAGGACTTCAGTTAATTGCACCTATGCATTCACATAATGTGGTAGTTACTGACTGGTCAGTAGGTGCAGATGCTTATGGCAGATTCCTCATATCCATCTTTGATGAATGGGTAAGAAATGATGTTGCCAGATGCTATGTTCAGATATTCGATGCGACCCTTGCCAACTATGCCGGGGAGAATCCGGGTCTTTGTGTTTTCAACGACACGTGCGGAGATGCCCTTGTGATGGAGCATAACGGAGATCTCTATTCCTGCGATCATTTTGTTTATCCGGAATATTTCCTGGGGAACATTACAGAAACACCGCTTATCGATCTTGTAAAATCACAGGCCCAGTTTGATTTCGGAATTGACAAAAGAAACAAGCTTCCCCGGTACTGTCTTCAGTGCGGTGTCCGATATGCCTGCCATGGTGAATGCCCCAAACACAGGTTCCTGGCTGCTCCCGACGGAAAACCCGGACTGAACTACCTTTGCGAAGGATACAAGATGTTCTTTAAGCACGTTGAACCGTACATGAAGTTCATGTCAGAAGAGTTAAAGAATAAACGTCCGCCTGCCAATGTCATGAACTGGATAAGAAACAAAGAAAACCAGATAATCAAACCGGTAATGCCCGAAAGGAACGACACCTGTCCATGCGGATCCGGAAAGAAATTCAAGAACTGCTGTATGGGGAAGGGACTTTATAAATAATAGGCACTGCAGTATAATGGCATAACTGCATAACTGTATAACTGCATAACCGCATAACCGCATACCGGCATCAATTCTTCCATTTGATAGAACAGCCGATTGCCTTTGTACTGGGAACTGTTACGCTTTCACCTTTCAGAAGCGAATTTACAGCATCAGCAACATAGGTTTTATTTGCTTTCGTGGCGTCATCGGAATTGTTATCTATTGCTCCGACATATTCAACTTTAAGGTTTTCACCCTTTTTTGAAAGTACATAAACATGCGGAGTATTTGTGGCTCCGTATGACTTTGCCACATCCTGGGATTCATCACGTAAATAAGTAAAAGCATAACCCTTCTCTGATGCTACCTTTTTCATAGCTTCGAATGAATCACCCGGATTAGCCTCCGGATCATTACTGTTTATTGCTACTACCGGATAACCTTTTGCGCTGAAAACACTGTGAAGATCAATCACCCTCTGTTCATATTTCTTTGCCACCGGACAAACATTGCTTGTAAAAACTACAATAAATCCCCTGGCATTTTCCATATCTGCCAGGGAAACCATTTCACCTTTAACACTTTTAAGACTGAAATCTGAAGCTTTATCCCCCGGTCTGAAGGGACCATCTGCCCTGACTTGAAATACCAGCAAAAGTGCAGTTGATATTACCATAACTATTTTTTTCATGACCTATTGATTTTAATATTAATACTACTATAAAAACTTATTAATGAGTGCTCTTAATTCAGGCTCATCAATCTCCCCTGAATGAAAATATCTCGTTTTTTTCTCATGGTTCACTATAAGGGTTGAAGGTATATTACCTTGCCATTGCGGATCAACTTTATCAATCCAGGAGTTGTAATCTGTATCCATCATTACTGAAACATCGAGAGTTAAATTGTTCTTTTTAAGAAAAGGTTTCAGCTGACTTTCGATCTGACTCGGAAAATCAAGACTGAGCATTATAAACCTTACTTTTGATTCATTATATTCTCCAGCCACTTTCTCAAAGGCAGGTAATTCTTTAACACATGGTGCACACCATGTAGCCCAGAAGTTAACAACTAACAGCTTATTTTCCTTATTGTTGAGTATCTTTTCAAGGTCTGGGACCTTTATATATTCGATTTTCTGTCCCGATGCCTCCAGCCCAATAAAAAATACCAGGAATATAGAGACTGAAATAAGTATTTTTCCTGATCTCATTAAGGTTTTTTACATTAAACCAATCACGAAGGCATAATGTTCAAAGGAAAACCTGAAAGACGGAATTATTAACAATTTTTAAGGGGAAATAAAACCTGGTTTCTGACAAAACACAATTTCACAAATTGCCAGCTGCCTTTTTTCAGTATCGCGAAGAATTGCCTATTCCTTAATAAACTCAATAATATGCTCCGAGGCATATTCATCGCCTGCCGGATTGAGTCTTTTTACATATAGTCTGGCTTGTTTTCCCAGACGAAGACAGGTAGACTTGTTAATTATATCTTCAGGTGTATCCAAAGGTTGAAGGGACGGATACCATAAAGTATAGCCGGGTTTTTCAAACAATAGCTTTGGTTCTGACCATTCCTGGGCACTTGCCGGATTGATGAAGTCGGGATTCTTATTGAAAGAAATAAAGACCTTGCTCCCTCTCCACGACGGACCGGTTACATGCCCCATCAGCATCACCCAGCAATTCAGATATGTGTTCCAGCTTACTGATGGTCCCCAATGAAATCCTCCCTCAGGCGATGAAGCAGGT
>Ga0105106_10003994_pt1 | contig 10507 bp, 7 predicted proteins | sample PPLLaktember2015_5_FD_79109 | JGI IMG/M metagenome (GOLD analysis project Ga0105106, IMG submission 79109) | Freshwater sediment microbial communities from Prairie Pothole Lake near Jamestown, North Dakota, USA - PPLs Lake P8 Core (1) Depth... | ecosystem: Environmental > Aquatic > Freshwater >... | reverse complement strand
GAGGCCATGCTCTCGAGGAGCTTCAGCGCTATGTCCGGCTCCTCCCGCAGCATCCTGCGGAACTGGGCACGCTCGATCCGGATGGTGGTGAGCGGCGTCTCGGCCACCACCGAGGCCGTTCGCGGACCCCCATCGAGCAGCGCCATCTCTCCGAAGACGTCGCCCGGTCCGAGCGTCCACGTGCCCTTGGCCGAGGCGATGGTCCCCCGGACGACCTTGGCGGTCCCATCCACGATCACGTAGAAGGCCACGCCAGGGGTGCCGGTGCGAACGATCATCCGGCCCGGCGAGTAGCGGACCTCCTCCGCGAGGGACGCGACCGAGCGTAGGTGCGCCTGGGACAGGTCGGAGAACAGCGGGACGGTCGCGAGCAGACGGATGCCGGGCTTCCTGGTCGTGGCGGTCGTCGTCGCGGCAGGTGCGCGTTTCGCTGTGGTCGCCATGGGCTCCATTGTGACAGCCGCCGGCCGGCGGCGACGGCAGAGGGGCGGTGGGTGATCGCGGGAGGTCCGTCCCGGCACCTGTGGGCGCATCGGCCCCCTCGACAGGCGCGAACGCCCACTAGCGTCGGTCGCGGGACGGGAAGCGGCCGGCGAGCCCGCGCCGGCCGCCCCCGCCCCGAGAGGAGGGGCGTGTGGCCGATCGCGTCGTCGTGATGTGCTCCACGTGCGGCAGGGAACTGGCGCTCCTTCCCGCGTTCGGTCCGGGTGAGGAGTTCCGGCGATGGCACGGCAGCGTCTGCGTGGCGTGCGGCCGAGCGTTCTGCCCCGAGTGCCTCCCGCTCGGCGGCTCGGCGGCCTGTCCCGTCTGTGGTGCTCCCGTGGAGGAGGCGGTCCTGAGCGCGTTGCGCGAGGCCGGCGTGGTCACCTAGGGGTGTGACGACGCCCGGCCCGCCTCGAGCCCGTCCCGGTCACGCCGGGGTGGACCGCGCCGTGATCGTCGCCTTCGGCCTGGTGCTGCTGTACGCCCTCGACGCGTTGGTGCTCCGACCGGTCGGCGGCGCGTCGCTCACGCTCCGTGCGCTCCGCCTCGTCGGGATCGCGGCCGTGGGGGTCGGCCTCGCGTTCGCCTGGTCGCGTCTGGGGGGACGGACGGCCCGGGCGCTCATCTGCCTCGGCGTGGGGGTCGGCGCGCTCGTGGTCGGCGCCGCGGTCACGGGTACCAGGGTCGCGAGGGGGTTCGAGCTCGGTCAGATCACCGGCATCGCGTCGCTGCTGGCGGCGCTGTTCCTGATCGGCGTGGGCTGGGCGCGTCTGTTCGCGAGGCGTCCCTGGTGGCGCCCCGTCCTGGGTGTGGCGGCGACCCTGGTCGCGTTCGAGGTCGTCCTGCTCCCGCTGGTCATCTCGGTCTACGCGACGAACGCCCCGCGCGCGGAGGCCGGGCCGCGGACGCCGGCGGACGTGAGCCTGCCCTTCGAGGAGGTCCACATCGAGTCGTCGGACGGCACCCAGCTGGCGGCCTGGTCCGTGCCGTCGGAGAACGGAGCGGCGATCCTGCTCCTGCACGGCTCCGGCTCGACACGGGACGACATGCTCGACCACGCGGCCATGCTCGGGCGTCATGGGTACGGTCTCCTCCTGCTCGACGCGCGTGGTCACGGGGCGAGCGGGGGCGAGCCGATGGAGTTCGGGTGGGGCTCGGATCCCGACATCCGGGCAGCGGTCGACTACCTCGTCGCGCGCTCTGAGGTCGACGCGGCCCGCGTCGGGGTGCTGGGCACCTCGATGGGAGGGGAGCAGGCCATCACGGCAGCCGCGACCGACGAACGCCTCCGCGCCGTTGTGGCCGACGGGGCGAGCGGGAGGACCTTCGGCGACGCCGCGGACCATCCCGAGCTGGTGGGTGGTTGGATCGGGATCCCCGGGGCGTGGGTGCAGTTCGCTGTCACCGACCTGCTCGCCGACGCCTCGCCCCCGATCCCGCTCGTCGACGCGATCGCGGCGATCGCGCCGCGGCCGATCCTGCTGATCGCCGGGGAGGAACGCCAGGAGGCTGCGGCCAACCCCATCCTCGCGGAGGCCGGGGGTCCGACCGTGGAGCTGTGGGAGCTCCCGGATACCGGTCACATCGCGGGCGTCCGCACGCACCCCGAGGAGTACGAGCGTCGCGTGGTCGGGTTCTTCGACGCCGCGCTGGGCGCGTGAACCGACCGGGTGTCGAGCGGGTCGACCGGACCGCTCGGGATCACGGATGGTGAGCCGTTATCGTTGCTTTCTCGACGGCCTGTGGGAGTGGATCGGTGGGAGGTACCGAGAAGCAGAAGATGCTCGCGGGAGAGCTGTACCTGGCGTCGGATCCGGAGCTCGTCCGCGAGCGTCGGCGGTGCAGGGCGCTGCTCCACAGCTTCAACACGGAGCCGGACGAGGACCGGCGCGCTGCGATCCTGCGGGAGCTCCTGGGTGCCGTGGGGAGCCGCACCTCGGTGCAGCCGCCGTTCGCGTGCGACTACGGCTCCAACGTGTCGATCGGTGACGACGTCTACGTCAACTTCAACTGCGTCATCCTGGACTGCGCACCGGTGACGATCGGTGACGGCGCGCAGATCGCCTCGGGCGTGCAGCTCCTCGCGGCCGACCATCCGCGAGACCCCGAGGTGCGCCGCCAGCTCCTCGAGTCCGCGCGCCCCATCTCGATCGGATCGAACGTCTGGATCGGAGCGGCGGCGATCGTGCTCCCCGGCGTCACCGTCGGGGACGACTCGATCATCGGAGCGGGCAGCGTGGTCACTCGCGACATCCCGCCTGGCGTGGTGGCGGTGGGCAACCCCTGCCGCGTCGTGCGTGAACTCTGAGTGAGGATCTGCTCTCGGCGCGCCGGGGAGGACTCGAACCTCCGACCCGCTGCTTAGAAGGCAGCCGCTCTGTCCACTGAGCTACCGGCGCGTAGCTCGATGATAGGGGTTCAGCGCCGGCGTCCGAAGAGCGTGCCGAACAACGCACGGAGCGTGCGCTGGCCCTCGGCCGAGCTCACGGTCTTGAGACCGGCCTCGATGGCACGCTGAGCGGTGCTCTTGCCGGTCGCCTCCTTCGGGACGGGCGAGCGGCGGCGCTTGGTCCCACTCGGTCCCTCGACGGTCACGGTCGGGGCCGGTTCGGCGGCCGCCTTCGCGGCGGCGATCCTCGCCGAGAGGATCTCGTGGGCGCTCTCGCGGTCCGGCGCCTCGAGGTACCGGACGCGCATGGGGCTGCCGCCGATCAGGGACGCGAGCACCTCGGGATCCGCCGGCGCCATCCTCGAGTCAGGGGGGATGAGACGGGTGGCGGCGAGCGGGCTCGGCACGCCCTGGGAGGACAGGACCGTCACCAGCGCCTCGCCGATCCCGAGGGACGTGATCGTCTCCTCGACGTCGTAGTGCTCCGTCTTCGGGAACGTGCGAGCCGCCTTGCGCAGGTCGTCCGCGTCCTTCGGTGTGAAGGCGCGGAGCGCGTGCTGCACGCGATGGCCGAGCTGCGACAGGACGGAGCTCGGCACATCGGTCGGCGTGTGCGTCACGAAGTACACGCCGATCCCTTTGGAGCGGATCAGGCGCGCGGTGAGCTCGATCTGCTCCATGAGGGCGTCGGATGCGTCCTCGAACAGCAGGTGCGCCTCGTCGAAGAAGAACGCGAGCTTCGGCTTCGGGAGGTCGCCGACCTCGGGCAACGTCGCGTACAGCTGCGCGAGCATCCACAGCATGAACGTGCTGAACAGGCGGGGCCGTGCCATCACGTCCGCGAGTTCGAGCACGCTGATCACGCCTTTGCCCTCCGCCGTCAGCCGGAGCAGGTCCTCGACCTCGAACGCCGGCTCGCCGAAGAACGCGCCGATGCCCTCCTGCTCCATCGTGACGATCGAGCGCAGGAGCACGCCGACGGTCTGCCGGGACATCCCGCCGTAGGCCTCCAGTGCGGGCTTCCCCTCGTCGGATGAGAGGAACCGCAAGGTGGTGCGCAGGTCCTCGAGGTCGAGCAGCGCCAGATCGTGGTCGTCGCAGTAGGCGAACACCATGGACAGCACCGAGGTCTGGGTCTCGTTCAGGTCCATGACCTTGCCGAGCAGGAGCGGCCCGAACGAGGACACCGTCGCCCGGACCGGGGCGCCGAGCGCGCCGCTCAACGAGAGGAGGTCGATCGGATGCCCAGCGGGCTCGTACGGCCACGCGAGCGAGGCGGCTCGCTCGCGGATCCGCTCGTCCGAGGCGTCCCCAGGCGATGCGAGCCCCGTCAGGTCGCCCTTCACGTCGGCGATGAAGACCGGCACGCCGGCCTCCGAGAGCTGACCGGCCATGATCTGCAGCGTCTTGGTCTTGCCCGTCCCGGTGGCGCCGGTGATGAGCCCGTGACGGTTCGCGGTGGACAGGGGGAGCGCCACCCGGACGTCGGTCAGGATCTCGTCCCCCAGCATCGGGCTCCCGAGCACGATGGAGGGCTCGTCCATCGCGTAGCCCTGTGCCATCTCCTCCGTGAACGATCGGTCCACCCAGCCTCCGTCCCGTGGATCCTCGCCTGACCCGGCACGATACCCGGACGCGCGACGGCGGGCGGGCCCCCGCCCGCCCGCCGTGCGGTCCTCGTCCGGATCAGTTCAGCCTGGTGATCCGGCCCTCGCCTCCTTCGGGGTAGTCGGCCGCCGTGATCTCGCCACCCAGGTCCTCCACGAGGAAGTCGTGTACAGCCTGGAAGTACGTGGTGCCGAGCGTGATGAACGGCATGCCTCCGAACGGGTACTGATCGCCACCCCTAGCCAGGAAGTCGATCGTCGCGACGTCCACCGATGGCGCCCCGTCCACGACGGCGCCGGCGACGACGATGGGCGTGCCGTCGTCGAGCGTCACCTCGACGACACGGCTCCCCTGGGTCGTGATGTTGCCTTCTTCGTCCATCACCATGGGGGTGCCGTCGGCGTCCCAGACGAACGAGAACCCTGCGATCTGCGCGAAGCGCCCATCGATCAGCTCGACGCGCGAGACCGCGTTCTCGAGGATCCTCTTCAGCTTCGCCGGCTTCACGTCCGGGACGATCGTCACGAAGTTCGCGAACGGAACCATCCCGAAGACGTCGAGCTCACTGATGTCGCCCGCCGGGATCACGCTGTTGTTACGGATCCCGCCGCCGTTCTGGAGCGCGATGTCCGGGGTCGGAGCGTCGAAGGCGGGAGCCAGGGCCGTCGCCCTCGCGAGCAGGGCGTCGGCGATCAGGTTCCCCTCGTTCGTCTCCTCCGTACGGACACCCGGGTCACGGACGCCGTTCAGCTCGACCTCGGAGGTCGCCACGACGGTCGCCGCGGCATCCGCGATCGCCGCTCCCAGGGGCTCGATGACGTTGTTCTGGATGTACTTGGACGGCTTCACGCCATCGGCGTTGACCGTCGACGTGACGCGAACGGGGCCGCTCGCTCCCTTGTCGACCTTCACCAGCCGGCCCCGATCGTTGAAGCCGACCACCAGCTCGCCCACGTACTTGTAGTCGCCGTTCGTCGTGACGATCGGGACGCTGCGACCGTCGGCGTTGTCCGCGAACAACGGGTAGGACCCGTAGACGGTCTCCTCGTCGCCGGGCACCAGGAGGTCACCCTTGTCGGGGTCGGCCAGGAGCTCGGTGCCGCCGCCGGAGATCATGATGTCCACGCCGGACAGCAGCGGGGCGAGCGCGATGTCCTCCTCGATGCTCTGGAGCTGGCTGATCATCACGATGATGTCCACGCCCATGCCCTCGAGCACGTCCACCTGCTTCTGGACCGCCTTCGCGACGTTCTCGCGGACGGTCAGGTTCCGCGGACTGGAGATGAAGGGCAGGAGCGGGGTGGTGGCGCCCACGACGCCGATCCGGTGGCCCTGCTCCTCGACCACGACGTACTTCGCGATCTGCCCTGCCTCGGCGAACCGCTGGAGCTTCGGCTCGTTCCTGACGTTCAGGTTCGCGCTCACGAACGGGACGTCATCGTCGAAGCCCTTGATGAACTTCGCGAACACGTCCGGTCCGAAGTCGAACTCGTGGTTGCCGATCGCCATGGCGTCGAAGCCGATCCGGTTCAACGCGATCGAGTCGTAGAAAGGAACGCCCTTCTGCAGGCTCTCGTTGAACTCAGGACCCGCGAGGAAGTTGTCGCCCGCGTTGAGCAGGACGAACCCGCCGTTGTCGCGGGCCAGCGCTTCCTCCTCCATGGCCTTCACGACGCTCGCGAACCGGGCGACGCCACCGTAGTCGGTAAGGTCGCCCCCCGCGTCGATCAGCTGGGATTCGCCGTCGTTGTTGTGCCCGATCGTCAGCCAGAAGGTCACCTTCGGCCTGGAGGCCGAGGGCGCCGCATCACCCGCGCTCGCCGGCAACGACGCGAGCGCCGTTGCTCCCATGACGAGGGCGGCCGTGGCGAGCGCCAACAACCGCCGTGCGCTGACAGAGGCCATCGATCACTCCTCCTTCCCGGGGGCCGCGGACGCTCGTTGCCCCCGAGCCTCAATCCTATGCAGGCGCCCACGAGGGAGCGAACCGGCTCGTCGGGGCCTCGCACCGGTGCCAGGGTCGCCCGCGACGCCGCAGGGCGGTTCCTCCGAGCGGCCGGAAGCTCTACCATCGCCCGTCATGGAGATGCCCACGGTCGGACCGGAGACGACGCGATGACGTCGATGGTCTCCTCGCTCGTGGGGGGGCGGCCCCTGGAGGGCACCTCGGGCGGGACGCTCCGCGTCCCCAACCCTGCGAACCTCCGGGAGACCGTGAGCGAGGCATCGCTCGCCGATGCAGCGACCCTCGTCGAGGCGTGCCGCGAGGCTCGCGACGCCCAGCGGACATGGTCGCGCGTGCCCGCCCCGGTGCGGGGACGGGCGATCCAGCAGCTCGGACGGCTCGTGGAGTCGAACCTCGAGCCGCTCGCCCGGCTCATCACGCGCGAGATCGGCAAGCCGATCGCCGAGTCGCGCGGCTCGGTCCAGGAGGTCGTGGACACGTGCGACTTCTTCGTGTCCGAGGGACGGCGGCTCTACGGGATGACCGTTCCCTCCGAGCTGCCCGACAAGCAGCTGTTCACGTTCCGCGCGCCCGTGGGGGTCGCCGCGATCGTGACCGCCGGGAACTCCCCGGTCGCCGTGCCCTCCTGGTACATCGTCCCGGCGCTCCTGTGCGGCAACGCCGTCGTGTGGAAGCCCGCGGAGTACACGCCGGCGATCGCCGAGGCGTTCGCGCAGCTGATCGTGCACGCGGGCTTCCCGGGAGGCGTCTTCTCGATGGTCCTGGCCGACGGGCCGACGACGTTCCGCGGTCTGGAGGAGGCGCTGGACGCGGGGCTCGTGGACAAGGTCGGGTTCACGGGCTCCACGGACGTCGGCCGGCAGATCGGCGAGCTGTGCGGACGGCACCTCCAGTCGCCCTGTCTCGAGCTCGGCGGGAAGAACCCGCTCGTGGTGATGCCGGACGCGGATCTCGACGTCGCCGTGGAGGGCGCGCTGTTCAGCGGGTTCGGCACCGCGGGGCAGCGATGTACCTCGCTCGGCACGGTGATCGTCCACGAGGACGTACACGTGGACTTCCTCGCGCGACTGACCAAGGCCGTCGGAGAGGCGGCGATCGGCGATCCGACGAAGGACGTCCTGTACGGGCCGATGATGAACGCGCGGTTCTGCGACCGGTTCTGCGACGAGTGGCTGCGGCTCGTGCGCGAGCACCACGCGATCCACGGCTCGAGCGGGGTGGGGCGGATCTCGCGCGGCAACCCGCGTGAGGGCTTCGTCGGCGATCCGGACGTGGGTCTGTACGTCCACCCGACGATCGTCGACGGCGTCACGATCGACGACGACCTGTACCGGACCGAGACGTTCGGCCCGATCGTCGGCGTGGCGTCGTTCGGGACGTTCGACGAGGCGATGGCGCTCGCCAACGGTCACGGCTACGGGCTCTCGTCCTCGATCTACACGCGGGATCCGCTGAACGTGTTCAGGTTCCGGGAGCGCATCTCGGCCGGCATGGTCAGCGTGAACAACTCGACCTCGGGCGCCGAGGCACACCTGCCGTTCGGTGGCAATGGCAAGAGCGGCAACGGCTCCCGGCAGTCCGGGGTGTGGGTCCTGGACCAGTTCACGCGGTGGCAGGCGATGAACTGGGACTACTCGGGGAAGCTCCAGAAGGCGCAGATGGACGTCGCCGACGTCCCGAGCGACCCCGACTTCCGCCTGCCCCCAGGCTAGTCTGTGTCAGACTAGTCGATGGGGCGTCGCCCGTATCGGGCCATCGCCTCGCGCAGGAGGTCGTGGGGCAGGGCGTGCGCGGTGATGCCGTCCCGGCCGGTCATCGTCTCGGCGGCGCAGAGGGCGTTCACGATGGCCTCCTCGGTCGCCTCGATCGCGCCCCAGAACAGCGGGGAGATCGCCGTGTCGGGCAGCATGTCCACGGCCACGGTCACACCGGGCTCCTCCTCCTTGTAGCTGTGGAGCCGGCCGCGGTTGGCCGTCGAGAAGCACAGGAACAGGTCGCCGCTCGAGTGCGCGCCGGAGCCCCCCGCTCGGGCGATCCCCAGGCCGGCGCGCTGCGCGATCCGCTCGCACTGGTGCGGCAGGAGGGGAGCGTCGGTCGCCAGCACGACGATGATCGAGCCCGCGTCGCGGGGCGTCTCGAACGGCGAGGGCACCGTCTCGTAACCGATCTCGCGCCCGACGGGGACGCCGTCGACCATGAGCCGCGACCTGGCCCCGTAGTTCGCCTGTACCAGCGCGCCCACCGTCCAACCGCCGTCCGCCTCCGCGAGGCGGCGGGACGCGGAGCCGATCCCTCCCTTGAACTCGTGGCAGATCATCCCGGTGCCGCCGCCGACGTTGCCCTCGGCGACGGGACCCTCGGCGGCTCCCGCGAGCGCCTCATGCACATGCTCGGGCCGGACGTGCATGCCGTTGATGTCACTCAGGGTGCCGTCGTAGGTCTCGCCGACCACGGGCAGGCTCCAGTAGCTGCCGAGCTGCGGGTGCCGCGCGACGTCCGTCGCGACGAGCGTGTCCCGCACGACGCCGACGCTGTGCGTGTTCGTGAGGGCGACGGGGGTCGTGAGCATCCCGGACTCCCTGATCCACTCGAGCCCCGTGAGCTCACCGTTCCCGTTCAGGCGGTGGCAGCCGGCGAACAAGGGCTCGGAGGCGATCGCCTCGTGGGGGACGACGACCGTCACGCCGGTGCGGACCGGACCCTGCCCGACGACGAGCGGGCCGTCGCCGCGGATGAGCGTCGTATGCCCGACGCGCACGCCCTCGACATCGGTGATCGCGTCGAGCGGGCCGGGCGGGAGCTGACCGACCGTGATGCCGAGCTCGCGGAGCCGCATCTTGCACCCTCCTCGTGACCGTGGGTTCTACCCCGGGACCGAGCGAAGGCTACGCTCCCGAGGGCTCGGTCTCACGGGACCGAGCGTCGTCGCGCTGACCGGAGGTCGGGATGCCATCGGACACCATCGCGATCCGCGCGGGACGGCTGGTGGACGTCCTCGCGGGGGTCGTGCGTGAGCGCCAGCTGGTCCTGGTCCGCGGGGAGCGGGTCGAGGCCGTCGGACCGGACGACGGGAGCCTCCCCGACGCTGCCGAGCTCCTCGACCTGACCGGGCACACGGTCCTGCCGGGGCTCATCGACTGCCACGCCCACCTGATCGGCGAGGTGGAGTCCGGTCACGGCTACGCCGGCCTGGTCCAGCGGACGGGCGCGCAGGAGGCACTGTCGGGCGTGCGCAACGCCAGGGCGACGATCGTGGCCGGGTTCACGACCGTTCGGGACCTGGGGACCTTCCGCGCGTTCGTGGACGTCGCCCTCCGCGAGGCGATCGACGTCCGGGACGTGGTCGGCCCACGGATGATGTGCGCGGGCGCCTACATCACGAGCTCGAGCGGGGGCGGCGACGTGACGGGGCTGGCGCCGGACGTCGACGCGGCGCTGCCGCGCGAGCTGCGGTTCGGCGTGGCGAACTCGCCCGACGAGGTCCGCAGGGTGGTCCGGGAGATCCTCCACGGCGGTGCCGACGTGATCAAGGTGATCGCGACGGGCGCGGTGCTGACCGAGGGCACGGTCCCCGGAGCGCCCGAGCTCAGCGAGGCGGAGATCCGCGCCGCCGTCGAGGAGGCCTCGCTCTACGGCGTCCACGTGGCCGCGCACGCACACGGTGCCGAGGGCATCAAGCGTGCGATCCGGGCGGGTGTCCGCTCGATCGAGCATGGATCGCTGATCGACGACGAGGGGATCGCCATGCTCGTGGACACCGGGACCTACCTGGTCGCGGACATCTGGTTCGGGGACTGGATCGAGGAGCAGGGGCGCCTCCACGGATGGTCTCCCAACGTGCTCCGCAAGAACCAGGAGACTATGCAGGCGCAGCGGGAGGGGTTCGCGAAGGCCGTGGCCGCGGGAGCCCGGCTCGCGTTCGGCACCGACAGCGGCGGCTACCCGCATGGGATGAACGCGACGCAGTTCGCCTACATGGTCCGCCACGGGATGAGCCCGATGCAGGCGATCCAGAGCGCGACGAGCGTGGCCGCGGAGCTCATGGGTTGGCAGGACCGCGT
>Ga0105106_10003992_pt1 | contig 10508 bp, 11 predicted proteins | sample PPLLaktember2015_5_FD_79109 | JGI IMG/M metagenome (GOLD analysis project Ga0105106, IMG submission 79109) | Freshwater sediment microbial communities from Prairie Pothole Lake near Jamestown, North Dakota, USA - PPLs Lake P8 Core (1) Depth... | ecosystem: Environmental > Aquatic > Freshwater >... | reverse complement strand
TCATCGCTCAACGGCGAAGCAACGATCAGGAAAACCTGATACAGCAAAAGGCACCATGGAGCAATCCGGTTGTCTTCCCTGTCTCACGCTCGAACAAATGCCTGAATAATGAATCCCCTGATCCTCTCCTGATACACCTGTTCCGGTTTCAATACCCTCCGGAACCGGATTTGGACAATGGTTCAGGGAGAGGCGTGGAGAGAAAAAATATCCCGGTTAACCAGATAAAGGAGCCGGGTATGGATCCAAGGTACATTGCGGCTCTTGAAAAATGCCCTGAACACAGAAAAGCTTACCCAACTTTTTAAATACTGTTTTGTGGCATTTATAAATATGAAGGTCAGGCCAGAAGATTCCCTTAAGATCGAAAACATTGTCGCCTCCGCAAAGGTGACTGATTATCTGGATCTCCCTATGCTTGCATCAAAGATCGAAGGCGCTGAATACAACAAGAAGCGGTTTCCCGGCGTTGTTCTCCGAATGCAGGATCCCAAGATCGCAGCTCTCGTATTTGGTTCAGGTAAAGTGGTGCTCACGGGTGCAAAAAGTGTCAACAGCTTAAGCAAGGGTCTGAATATCCTTGGTGACAAGCTGCGGGAACTGGGTATCGATATTCCCAAGAAACTTGAATATAAGATCCAGAATATCGTAACATCTGCCGATCTTGCAACACCCATCAATCTGAATAAGATTGCGGTCGGATTTAACCTTGACAAGATCGAATATGAACCTGAACAATTCCCCGGGCTCGTGTATCGGCTTGACAATCCAAAAGTGGTGGTTCTTCTCTTTGGATCCGGAAAATTGATCATCACGGGCGGCAAGGAACCTGATGATGCAAAGAAAGCCGTTGTTAAGATTCTGTCAGATCTCCGCAGCCTTGGTTTGATATCCTAATAATTTTATATCAACTGCTGTATCACCTGATTATATGTATTCGTAGTTCTTTATACTGTATTGCTATTTTTCTAACGATGATGATTCAAAATAATATATAAATTTTTTGTTCAATGCCAAGCAATAATGAAGGCTATATATGAACAGATAGATAAATATTTTATCAAATTATTGTTAATATTCAGGATGTGATCTATGAGAACTGAAAATGTGATGTATTTTACTGAAAAAGAGGAGGAATTTGCAAACCTTCTCATTGAGATTGGAACCAAGAGAAATGTTGCCAAGGTGCTGGTATTCCTGGCAAACACGCCGGAAGCAACATCACGGGCGATCGAGCGGGGCACGGATCTCCGCCAGCCGGAAGTCAGCATCGCCATGCGGTACCTGCTGGAACAGAACTGGATCACCAGCCGGGAGAGCAAGGCAGAAAGCAAGGGACGCCCGGTCAAGATTTACGAACTGGCCAGACCAATTCATGAGATCATGGACAGTATTGAAAAAGAAAAGAAGAAAGAAGCGACCACCCAGCTCGCTCTTGTACAGAAGCTACGGGATTACATCCGCTGAAGTAATTACCTTACACTTTTTTTGAGTGCCGATAATAACGGTTGTTTTTTGCGTAAACCTGCAGAATAATCCGCTCTCAACAACGCCGGGAATTCGTTTGGTAGTATCTTCCAGTTCTTCAGGATGAGCAATATCTTTAAACTCACAATCCACGATAAAATTTCCATTGTCGGTTATGACCGGTCCATCTTTTTTTATTCCCTCACGAAGACGGGGAATACAGCCAAGGCCCCGCAGATGATTCATGACCGGGTGAATGGCAAAGGGGATCACTTCAACAGGTACCAGTCCTGACAGTACGGGTACTACCTTCTGGTCATCAACAACAACCACGAAGCGGAGTGCAGCTGCTGCAACGCATTTCTCCCGGGTGAGTGCAGCACCCCTGCCTTTTATAAGGCGGAGGTGGCTGTCAACCTGATCTGCACCATCAATAGCGATATCAAGTAACGGATTCTCATCAAGCGTAGTAAGCGGAATGCCGTATTCACGGGCACGAACTGCCGTCTGGTGTGAAGTCGGGACACCCGAGATTGTTAATCCTTCACAAACCCTGCAGGATAAGCGTTCCATGGCATAAAAAACCGTGGAACCCGTCCCAAGACCAAGGACCATTCCCTCTTCTGCCATATCGGCAGCCATATATCCTGCAGCACGCTTTGCTGCGATAAGTTTTTGTGCTGTTTTGTCCATCTGCCTGATAGGTATCGGTTCTCAATAATTAATACTGATGATTTACGTATGCGGGTATCTCCCCTTGAGAACTGCCGGACTGTACTGGATCATGACAAGGAAAATGCCCATAACAGGATTATTCTGATTCTGACCGGTATATCAGGTCAGCAGATGAGAAAATGAAAAAATACATCACTCCAGAAATAGTGTTCTTGCCTCGTTTTCTGCAGCATAGGCAGTACAATCGAGCGTTATCGGGGTAATTGAAATATTCCCTTTCCGTATTGCATGCACATCAGTGCCTTCCTCAGCATCTTCGATAAGCGGACCATTGATCCAGAAATACGGGCGACCCCGTGGATCAAATCGTTTTTCGACCCCGGTATGAAAAAGTTTGCGGGCAAGCCGGGTGACTTCATAGCCGCCTTTAACTACCGAGGGAATATTGACATTGATTACATCTGCATGAGGACAGAACTCCTGCGCCAGTATTCGGGAGACAATATCCAGGACAATTCTTTTTGCAGCATCGAAGCTTTGTCCATGGTGGCGGGGATCATCGAATTTGTCTCCCTGGTCCTCAACCTGGAGCGAGAAGGCGATTCCTTTTGTTCCCTGGTTGGATCCCTCCAGTGCAGCACCTGCGGTACCGGAAGTCATAATCGATTCAAACGAAAGATTCTCGCCAATGTTGATTCCGCTCACAATAAGCGTCGGGTTGAGCTTCAGTGCATACAGGCCGATGATGACTGCATCGGTGGGTTTGCCGGCCACTGACCACACCGGGATACCATTCATGATAATCCGGTTCGCCCGCAACGGCTCAAAGATCGAGATCGATCTGCCGACAGCACTCTGCTGGGTTGCCGGTGCAACAACGGTTACGTCGGCAATCGGTGCAAGAGCTTCGTAGGCGGCCCAGAGCCCGACAGAACTCACGCCATCATCATTGGTCAGCAGAATCGAGGGTTTCATGTGCATTCACGTATGAACCGCACCCCTCAAATAGTTCACCGATCGGATAGGGTAATTTTCTTTAAGAGCCAAGAGTAGTATGATGAAAGTCCTGCTTGCTGAATATGCCTCAGCTCATGATCCCACGCTCGCTGCGGAAGGTGCTGCAATGCTCGCTGTGCTGAAACAGAGTTTCGAACACTGCGGATACGACGTGATGTTGCCCGGCAACGGGGACTTTGGTGTGGAGATAGAACGCATTGCCCCCTCGTGTGAAATGGGGCTCGTGATCGCACCGGATCACCTGCTTGCACGGTACACACAGATCCTTGAGCAGTACACGCATAACCTGGGATGCGGGTTTATGACGGTCGCACTCTGTGCCAACAAAGTCCAGACAGAAAAGATCCTGCGTTCGCATAACGTGACAGTACCGGCAGCAGAAACAACCGGGAAGCGGGTGATAAAACCGGTGAAAGGCTGCGGCGCGCAGGGTGTGCGTATATCCGATGGTCCGACCGGACCGGGGGAATTCTCGCAACAATATATCGAAGGCGAGCACTTCTCGGTAAGTATTGTGGCCAGCCGGGTGGTGGGTGATGCGTGCCTGTATTTCTCAGGAAAACCCCCCCTGGTGCTTGCGGTAAACCGGCAATATATCGGGACTGGAAGTGACGGGGCGCTTCATTACCGTGGTGGTGAAACGCCGGTACATCCGGCACGTGAAGCGGAGATTACCGGAGCTGCAAAAAATGTGGTGGAGGTACTCGGATGCCAGGGATATTGTGGTGTTGATATTGTTGTTGCCGATAAGGTATACGTAGTGGATGTTAACCCGCGGATCACTACGAGTCTTGTAGGTATTGCAGCCTGCATGAAAGAGGAGATTGCCGATATTCTTGTTGCGGCATCAAAAGGCGGGGGGCCGGGTGAGGTGCACCTGACAGGAAATGTCCGTTTTGAACCCCACGGGGTGGTCACCAGGATATGATCGGCATAGATGTAGGAGGCGCAAATCTCAAAGTCGTTGATAGCGAGGGTGTTCACCTCCATTACTGCCCGCTCTGGGAAGGTGCACCGCTCTCCGGTCTGCTGAACCGGTATGTCACTACCCCGGATGATCCGGCAGCTGTCGTGATGAGTGGGGAACTTGCCGACTGTTTTAAAAACAAGATGGAGGGCATCTCCTTTATTGTGAATGCGGTAAAAAGCGCGTTTCACGCAGCACGTTTTTACGGTTCTGACGGGCAGTTTCATGACGGTGCAGTACCTCAGCTTGCAGCAGCAAACTGGCTTGCTTCAGCAGATTTCCTGCGGACGGCGTATCCGGATGCAGTTCTTGTCGATATCGGCAGCACGACTGCTGATATTATCCCGCTTGCCCGCTTTGAATCATTGAAGGGTCTTACCGATCTCCTGCGACTCCAGAAGGGTTTCCTTATTTATACGGGAATCCTCAGGGGAAATATTGCCACGCTGGTACAATCAGTAACTCTTGACGGGGTGGTAACTCCGGTAAGTTCTGAGTATTTTGCCACGAGTGCAGATGCACATCTTGTTCTGGGGCACATCACTCCCGCACAGTATAGCTGTGATACCCCGGATAAGAAAGAAAAAACCCGGTCTGCAGCCCTTCGCAGGCTCGCCCGTGTTGTGTGTGCGGATCCCGGGGAGATCGGAACTGATGGTGCATATCAGATTGCTGAACAGTTCTGGGAAAAGCAGCGGGAATTAATCTGCAATCAGGTCGGTCGTGTTGCGGCAGCATCTGCTGCCCGGCAGATAATTGTCGGGGGTATCGGTGCATCCCTTTTTTCCCGGGAACTGGGTGGAACTGACCTTGCAACGGAACTGGGATCGTATGCTGACGTCCTGCCCGCATATTCTGTACGGGAGGTGGCACAACGGGGCACACCTTTTTGAGGATTGGAACGGACTGGTCATGCAGGAGCAGCGGTTATTCTGCCCCCCGCATTTTTCTTTGTAAAGAGACGGTACGATGAAACTCTGGCATATGAGCCTTGTTCTTTTTATGGCATCCCTTGCAATTACGGCAGTATTATGGATGCTCGGCCAGCCGTTCTTCTTTGTCTTTCTTTTCATTCCGCTTATTCCCCTGTTCTGGCGGAAAGAGACGATCCGGCGCTGTCCGGTATGCGGATGGGAAACCACAGGCAGCGAGCGCTTCTGTCCCTGGGATGCGACTCCCCTCACCGAAGCGGGTAGCGAGGTCGGCAAGTGAAAGGAGTGACAGGGGAACAGTGATTCCAAACAGGTTTGTCGTTGTGATATCCGGAAATGAGCGGTGCATATAATTCCGCACGGTACCACGGTCAATTACTATTCCCAGGAACTGCAGATGGACCGCTATCCTGTTGAAAGGCATTGCTGTTCCAAACGCCCTGCAGAGGTCAATTATTGGAGAGCCGATCCTCGTACCATGGTAGAAAGGTTCATCGGCGAAACAAATCGTGTGGCAGTTCCGGCAGGTGAACCGTTTTACAAAGACATGGATGGGGCGCATTTCATCAGCTTCCCATATGACTACGAACTGCTTTTTTTTGGTATCATACCCCGAAAGTGTTCCCCCGCATTCAGGACATGCATCCCGGCTGTCAAAGACCATTCCGTCACAGGTAGTAAGCCCGCTCTGGACAATATCCTTCAGAAGGGGAGGAATGCGAAGTTGTTTCATAGTCTGCGCGTGCCGGGAATATTCATTATGGATTATCAAATTACATAATTTGACTTTCGCTGCATGTTAATAAGGATACTTTCATCCGGTTTTTTTTTTATTTCTATGAACCCACCACTATTAATCATTTTTGACATGAAATTACGTATATTTAAATAAGGTAAAACCAAATTTTTTTTGTTCGAGGTTAGAACATGGAAGTTAAGTACGTACCAACCACGTGTCCGTATTGCGGAACCGGTTGCGGCTTCAACCTTGTTGTCAAGGACAAGAAGGTAGTTGGAGTTGCGCCGTGGCACCGAAATCCGGTCAATGATGGCAAGCTCTGCCCTAAGGGTAACTATGCACACGAGTTTATAAACGCACCTGACCGCCTGACAAAGCCACTTATCAAGAAAGATGGCAAGTTTGTTGAGGCAAGCTGGGACGAGGCCTATAAGCTGATCGCATCCAAGTTCAAGTCGTACAAGGGTGATGAGATGGCCTGCCTTGCTTCTGCACGGGTCTCCAATGAGGAGAACTACCTGATGCAGAAGTTTGCCCGGGCTGTTTTGAAGACGCCCAACATCGACCACTGTGCCCGGCTCTGCCACGCATCGACAGTTGTCGGGCTGGCCGGTGCATTCGGGTCCGGTGCCATGACCCAGTCCATCGCAGACATTGCCGAGTCAAAGTGCCTGTTAATTATCGGCAGTAACACATTCGAGCAGCACCCGCTGATAGGGCGCCGCGTGATGCAGGCAAAGAAGAATGGCGCCAAGATCATCTATGCTGACCCACGGCTTACGCCAACCGGGAAGCAGGCTGACTTGTTCTTACAGTTCTACTCCGGTACCGATGTGGCACTCTTCAACGGTATGATGCAGCTGATCCTCAAGAACGGCTGGGAGAACAAGGACTTCATCAAGAACCGGACCAAGGATTTCGAGAAGGTCAAAGAGGTCGTGATGAAGGATGCCTACAGCCCCGAGAACGTCGCAAAGATTACGGGGATTCCCGCAAAGGACATTATCACTGCAGCAGAGTGGTTTGGTAAATCCGGCCAGTCCGCAATCCTCTACTCGATGGGTATCACCCAGCACACCACCGGTGTCGACAACGTCAAGTCAACCGCAAACCTGCAGATGATGACCGGCAACCTCGGAAGACCCGGTACGGGCATCTGCGCACTGCGTGGCCAGAACAATGTGCAGGGCGCCTGCGACATGGGAGCGCTTGCAAACGTGTATTCCGGGTACCAGGCAGTCATTGTCCCCGAAATGCGCAAGAAGATGATGGACGCATGGGGCTGCGAGATTGCCGAGGGCAAAGTCGGTTTAACGGTCACCAAGCTGGTCAATACCCTCGCCGACGAACCCGGCAAGGTCAAGTGCGTCTATATCATGGGCGAGAACCCGATGCTCTCCGACCCGGACCTCCACCACGTGGAGAAGGGGATGAAGAACGTCGAGTTCATGGTCGTGCAGGATATCTTCCTGACCGAGACCGCCGAGTTCGCCAACGTTGTCCTGCCGGCGGCATGCTTTGCCGAAAAGGACGGCACCCAGACCTCAACCGAGCGCCGTGTCCAGAAGTGGAGAAAAGCCCAGGACCCGCCCGGCGAGGCAAAGGCCGACTGGCAGATCTTCTGCGAGCTGGCAAAATACATGGGATACGAGAAACAGTTCCCGTACAAGAATCCAGAAGAGATATTTACGGAAATCTCCAAGGTCACACCGTCCTATGGCGGAATGGACTATGCCCGTCTCGAGAAACCCGAGGCGCTGCACTGGCCCTGTCCAACCAAGGAGCACCCGGGGACCCCTATCCTGCACAAGGAGAAGTTCACCCACCCGGACGGGCTGGGTATATTCACCCCGATCGAGTGGAAACCCCCGGCAGAAGTTCCGGACAAGGACTACCCGCTGATTATGACCACCGGCCGCTGTATCTGGCAGTGGCATACCGGTACGATGACCCGACGCTCCGAGGACCTCGAACGTGAAGAGCCGACCGGCTGGGTCGAGATCAACCCGGAGGATGCGAAGGCGCTCGGCATCAAGGACAAGGAGATGGTCAAGGCGGTCACCCGCCGCGGACAGATCAATATCGGCGCCCGCGTGACGAAGAACATCAAGAAGGGTGTCGTCTTCATGCCGTTCCACTATAAGGAATGTGCTGCAAATATCCTGACCAACAACGCACTCGACCCGGTCGCGGCAATTCCGGAGTTCAAGGCCTGTGCGGTAAGAATCGAGAAGATCGCGGAGGCGAAGTAACATGGCAAAGAAAGGCGATATGCTCTACGCATGGACCAATGACGCAGAGATCAAGAAGAAAGCTGAACTCGGCGGTGCGGTAACCGCACTCTGGAAACATGCGCTTGAATCAAAGACGGTCGATGCAGTCTTTGCCATCCGGAAAGGCACTGACCTCTACGATGCCCAGCCCGTATTCATCACAGACCCCAAGGACCTTGCCGGTACAGCCGGTTCCCTCCACTGCGGAACCCTTCTCATGGCAAAACTGGTCAAGAAATACCTTGATGGTGCCGATACCATGAAGATTGGTGTCACCGTCAAGGGTTGCGACATGATGGGATTCTATGAGCTTGCCAAACGCAAGCAGATCAACCTTGATAATGTCATCATGATCGGCGTCAACTGCGGCGGTTCGGTGAGCCCCAGCCTCGCCCGGAAGATGATTGCTGACAAATTTGGTGTTGACCCGGACAAGGTCCACAAGGAGGAGATTGACAAGGGGCAGTTCATTATCGAGTACGAAGGGGGTCACAAGGGTATCTCGATGGATGAACTCGAAGAAGCAGGATACGGCCGCAGGTCCAACTGCCGCCGCTGCAAGCTTAAAGTTCCCCGCCAGGCAGATCTCGCCTGCGGTAACTGGGGTGTCATTGGCGACAAGGCCGGGAAGGCAACCTTTGTTGAGGTCTGCAGTGAAAAAGGTGCAAACCTGGTAAGCGGAGCAGTGAAATCCGGTATCCTTGCAACTGAAGCAGCAAACCCCAAGGGCCTTGAGATCCGGGGCAAAGTCGAAGGCGCAATGCTCAAGCTTGGCGACAAGTGGCGCAAGCGTGACTTTGAGGCACTGGGCGACGGCAAAGAGCGGTTGAAGAAGATCATGCAGGAGACATCACGGTGCATCAAGTGCTACTCGTGTATCGAGGCATGCCCAATCTGCTACTGCGTGGATTGTACAACCAAGAACCCTGCGTATGTCAAACCCGGGGAACTTCCGCCCAATTTCATGTTCCACCTCATCCGGTTCGCCCATATCGCGGACTCCTGCGTGAACTGCGGCCAGTGCGAGGAACTCTGCCCGGCCGAGATTCCCAATGCGCTTTTCATGCACGCCCAGCAGGTCGAACTCGAGAAGATGTTCGGCCACGTGCCCGGTGTCAGCATGGAACTCCCGCTCATGGCAATGGTCGAGGAGAAAGAGGAGCGTGCACGGCTGCATAATACCGGCAGCGACATGATCTACGAGAACGTGTTCAACCCCATGCCAAAATAAATCAACCTTTTTTTGTTCCGGTAATTCCGGGATTTTTTTATATTTTCTGGTTATCAGTTCCACACTTTTTCTGCGACTTATCCTGGTAAAATTTGAGCTCTGATTGCATCCAATTTTCTTTATACTCCGTTTTTTTTTGATTTTCGCAATAAAAGGGTGAAGAGAATTCAAAAAAGCAGGAAAGAGGGTGACCGGAGTGGGCGAATCAAGTGTTTATTCAGCCCCGTCCGTGAATTTATCCGGGTTTTTTAAATACCACATTGTTGATTGTGAGAATATCAAAAATTATACGGCAAAGAAAGAGGAAATCATCAGCCGTGGTTGACTTTTAATGTTCAAAACCCTACGAGTCACATTTTCAGCCATAAAACTATAAGGGTAAAGTGTTATTTTAGCCCCTAAATTTTTCTGCTTGGTAAAAAACCTCAGATAAGACAAATTGTAAGAATTGTGAATGTTCCAGACAATCTTTTTATTAGCGATTTCCTTTTTCTGGACAAGAAACATTCTTGCTTTCAGGTCTCCACTGAACTTTCTTTTCAGGACAGAGAATATGTTTTCAACGAGTTGTCGTCTGCCATATTTCGGGTGCGAACTCCCGTTCATGTACGTTTCAATAGAGTAAAAGAAATCCTTTAATCACATATTTTAAAAAACAGGGTTTTCGTGTGGCAATGTATGCACCCGCATTCTGATCCACCTGCCAGATAGAGCCAATCCGCGATCATAGCAGACCCAGATAGGTTCCGGAAATCTCCGCGGGTGGGTATGGGTATGTAAAACAGATATCGACAACGATGGAGTGCAAAGTGTATCTTACTGTCATTGAAGAGGTGAAAAATAAGGACCCGGAATGGTATACCGGGTCTCTGGTCACATTCCTGGACCGGTTTACTTGGGGGGTAAGAGGACTTTATCGATAACGTGGATCACGCCATTTTTCGTCTGAATGTCAGTAATTTTTACCGTTGCATCATTGATTTTTACAACGCCGCTGGTCACGGTGATATTCACGTTCGATCCCTGAAGAGTTTTTGCGGAGCTCAGCTTGACTACATCAGCAGCCATTACTTTCCCGTCAACAACGTGGTACAGGAGAATCTGCTTTAATTGTCCCTCTGGTTCCTTTAACAGGGATGCAACAGTACCGGGCGGTAAATTTTTGAATGCATCATCCGTGGGTGCAAATACCGTGAACGGACCGGGT
>Ga0105106_10003991_pt1 | contig 10509 bp, 7 predicted proteins | sample PPLLaktember2015_5_FD_79109 | JGI IMG/M metagenome (GOLD analysis project Ga0105106, IMG submission 79109) | Freshwater sediment microbial communities from Prairie Pothole Lake near Jamestown, North Dakota, USA - PPLs Lake P8 Core (1) Depth... | ecosystem: Environmental > Aquatic > Freshwater >... | reverse complement strand
TTTCTCCAATTTTAGTTTTTGCAGAAATTACAGAGTCTCCAAATTCACTAATCAAATCTTCCGTGGTGCACGATGAACTAATAAATAAAATGATAACTAAAATTACCGTGTGCTTCCTCATCTATTGTATCCTTCTCGCCCAGGGCTGATCCGGTTTAATCTTTTCAATAAAAGCATCTTATTAATTATTATTATTTGGCTCCCATTCAACTCCCTCACATGGGACATAGTTTTCAGTTGGGTGCTTATCATATTTAATGCAGAGTACTGCAGATTTATCAAAATTTTTACAGCTGGAACAAAGTGTAGATTCAATTACTTTTTTATTGTGCTGTTCAAACCACCGGTAGCTCACCATTGCCGGATGAAAGATAAGAACATAGATAGCGGCAACGCTGATCATTATCCAAAGTTGAAAATCAATTTGACCTTTTAATATCCACAATCCGGGAATTGTAACGGCAGCTCTAATTATCGTCCAGAAGACCATTTCACCCATAAAAATCCAATAGCATTAATGATTTATAATCGACTCTAAAATAGTGCCAAAATGCTTTACCCGAAACCCATCAAAAAAGCAGTAAATTCAAGCCACTTTAAGAATACGCGCTACTTGTAATTTTTACATTTAAATATTAATATTGGATGTTTATAAACTAAAGTTTTAGAGTGGCTGGTCTTTGTAAATATTTACAAAGAAAGAAGATAGAGTGAGCGCGGGTGGGATCGAACCACCGACCCTCTGCTTAAAAGGCAGATGCTCTACCCCTGAGCTACGCGCCCTCTACAAAAAGGAATGCAAATATAGCAAGTTGATAATTCTTATACAAAATAAAGATTTTACTCATAAAATCGATTGGCGGTAAAAATGGCTTCCCTTAAAAATTCCAAAATTCTTGTTTGCGATGACGATGAAACGCTGTGTTATCTACTAAAAGAGCAGCTCCTTGAAGAAGGCTTTGAAGTAGAAGCTGTTTATGATGGTAAATATGCAATAGAGGCTATCAAAAGATCGAATTACGATATCCTCTTGCTCGATTTGAATATGAAAGAAGTTTCCGGTGAAGAAGTGCTAAAATTTGTAAAAGATTATAGCGCATCTTTACAGGTTATTATCCTTTCTGCACAAGGAGAAATGAGGAAGGCTATTGATTGTATTAAATCAGGCGCATACGATTTCATAACAAAACCCTATGAGTTCGATGATTTACTATTAACCTTAAGCCGAGCACTTGAGCATAAAGAGTTGCTAGTTAAAACTGAAATTCTAACGAAGGAAATAAGTAAAAAAGGATCCGAAAACATTATTGGAAACAGCTCACAATTAAAAAGAGTTCTAAGTCTCGCTAACAAAGCAGCTGTATCCGACTCTAATATTCTAATCGAAGGTGAAACTGGCACGGGGAAAGAACTTTTAGCCGAATTTATCCATAAGCACTCTGCAAGAAAAGAAAAACCTTTTGTCGTTATCAACTGCGCTTCTTTACCAGATCAATTAATTGAGAGTGAACTCTTTGGGCATGAAAAAGGTGCTTTCACTGACGCAAAAAATTCCAAGCAGGGATTAGTGGAAATTGCTCATGGCGGTTCTCTGTTCCTGGATGAAATTGGTGAACTTAGTCTTGCACTCCAGCCAAAACTTTTAAGATTTTTGGAAAATGGGGAATACCGTCGAATAGGTGGTATTACTACACTAACTTCCAACGTCAGAGTAATAGGGGCAACAAATAGAAACCTTCTTGAAGAAGCAGATAATAAAAACTTCCGGAAGGACTTACTCTTCAGGCTGAATGTTATTACTTTGACAATTCCTCCATTAAGAGATAGAAGGGATGATATACTTCTGCTTGCAAATCATTTTATAAAGGAAAAATCACCAATACGATCTCCCAAACATCTTTCAACAGAAGCTGAAGAACTTCTTATGGGTTACTCTTTCAATGGAAATATAAGAGAGCTGGACCACATAATAGAGAGAGCTATAATTTTTGCTGAGGGAGAAGTAATTTATCCGGAAGATCTAAATCTTCCTCAATCATACCAGATACAGACCAGAAAACATTCTGAAGTTGAACAGACTGAAGAAATTTTAAGTATGGAAGAGCTCGAAAGATGGCACATCAAGAAAGTGCTTGATAAGAACAGGTGGGATAGAACTCAAACTGCTAACCAGCTCGGCATCAGCCCCAAGACTCTTTATACTAAGATTAAAAAATATGAACTAAAACCTGTTTAACTCTAAATGCCTTCGAGCATAATTGCTAAATATTCTCCCGAACTAATATTCGGGGAAACCACTCCCATCGCTATTACAGATAGTGAACTAAAAATAACCTGGTTTAATAATAGTTTTAAAGAAAACTTCCCGGGTCATAAAATAAAAGATAAAACACTTAGCAGCTTATTAAGCACTGCCGGAATCGAGAATGAATTAGAACCGATCTTTAAAAAGCCAGCCGTTCGGCATCTTCCTCAAATAAATAAGGATCTGCACATCATTCCTCTTTTTTCAAAAGATAAAAAAGCGAAACCCGACAACTATAAATTGGAGCTGGCTGAACCGCAAGAAATATTCAAAGATGAAAAAATTAGCAGCGAGCCGGGCAAAAATCTTGTTGACTTTCGAACTGAACTGCAAAATATTCTAACTCTTTTGGTAAAAGAAAATTCTATCGATAAGCTGTCTGCTGAATTATTATCAAAATCCGTAAGCTTAACTAAAGGTGATCTAGGTATAATTACATTTCTAAATGACAAGTCAGGAATAGAATTTAAATACCTCGATCTGAATAGTTTAATCACAAATAAAATAGAAGTCGAAAAGATTATCAACTCAGATTATAAGTTTATAACCAAGTGGCTGATGCTTAATAAATCATCACTTGTAGCAGCAAACCAGAAAAATAACTTGGGAAGTAATCTTGCAGTTTCCATTGGATGCAGTAGTCTTTTGATTGCTCCATGTATTTTCGACAATATACTTATTGCCACATTGATCATCGGTAAGTTAAACAATTCTTTTACTGCTGATGAAGTGAAACTATCAGAACAATTTGCTGTACTCTTAACATTTGTAATTAGTAATATCAGCACACGGAATTTGAACACCGCACTTGAAAATAGATTGTTACAGGCTCAAAAACTGGAAACTATTGGGAAACTATCAAGTGGAATGGCTCACGATTTTGGCAATCTTCTTTCCAGTATTTTCGGCAGTGTAAATTTATTGAGAAAGAGAGTTGACCAAACAGACACTGTCCAAAAATTAATTGACAATATAGAAAACTGCTCAGTCAGGGCACGTGATTTAACAAAAGGTTTACTTTCCTTCGGCAAGCCAACTCCTAAAAGAAAAGAGCTTGTTAAGCCCCATCAGCTATTAGGCGAAATTTCGAAAATTGTAACACAAACCTTCCCAAGATCAATTACTCTAACTGAAGAAATAGACAACAAACTTTATGACCTGGTTGGTAATGGGACAGAAATATATCAGGTGCTTCTTAACTTATGTGTCAACGCAAAAGAGGCTCTTAATGAAAAAGGGCACATCAAGATCACTGCAAATAACATAACGATTGATGAAAACAACATAGCCTTTTTACCTTTACTAAAAACCGGGAACTATGTTAAGTTCTCTGTTGAAGATGATGGCTCCGGTATAGAAGAGCAGCATCTTACTAAAATATTTGATCCCTATTTCTCAACTAAGATAAAGGATACGGGCTCCGGTCTGGGTTTATATGTTTCTTACGGAATTATTAAAGCACACAATGGTATTATTGATGTAACCAGCAAGCCTGGAATGGGAACTACATTTGATGTTTATATACCCGCGTTTGAGCCACCCAAAGAAAAGCAATCCGACCCTGGTGAAAAAATTATTTTACTTGCCGATGATGAACCTATGCTTGGAGATCTGCTTGCTGAACTTCTTGAAACAAATGGCTACTCTGTAATTAAAGTATCTTCCGGCAGGGAAGTTTTAACAGTGCTTACTGAAGAGATTAAGGTTGATCTTGCAATTATTGATTACAATATGCCGGGCTTGTCGGGTCTTGAAACAATTTCTGAGATAAGAAAACTAAACATGGATATTCCTATTATTTTATCATCAGGAAGTATGTGGGTAAATCATGAATCTGAACTGCTCAAGTATAAAATCAACGGGCAATTAAATAAACCATATGAATTTGAAGCGATGCTGGCAACAATAAAGAAATTTGTTTAGTCTTCTCCCCCTTCCACTCTAATCATTTTTACATCCTTCGCATAGTCAGACAGCTCGGGATTGGTAATCGAGTTTAACTTATTAAGCACATCGCTGATGTCTTTTATTGCAGCATCAATATATTTTAAGCGATTTAAAATTGATTCTCTGGAAATTTCATTCCTCTCTAATTCTTTTTTAATTGCAGCCGAAGAGAGACTGAGCAGAGTAAGGGGCTGCTTTATTTTATGATTTGCAGTTATGATTGTAGCGATATACGTCGTTTGTTTTTCAACTTGCAGAACCTGTTGATTTGCATCTGACAATTTTAGCGCTGATTTCACTCTCGCCATTAACTCAACTCTGTTAAAGGGTTTCTTTATATAATCAAAAGCCCCTGCTTCAAGCCCCTCTTTAGTATCTTCGGCGCCGGCTCTTGCGGTTACAAGAATAATTGGAATATGCTTTGTTCTTTCATCATTGACAAGGATTTTACAAACTTCAAATCCACTTATATCAGGCATCATCACATCCAGCAGGATAAGATCCGGTAAGGTGGTATATGCTTTTTCTATTCCCCCGTTTCCATCGTATGCTGAGATTACTTCATAGCCTTCCTGTATCAGCCGGTCCTGCAGGATAAAAACATTTTCAGGAAGATCATCTATTACAAGAATTTTTTTCATTTCAGGTGGTTTTTAATTGGGTTATTAACGATTTGATCTTATATGTAATAAATGCAGGATTAAATGGTTTGGGAATGTAATCAGAGAAACCATGCTTCAGGATTATTTCGTTATCGTCTTTCATTGCCTTGGCGGTCACAGCAAAGACCGGAATATCGGACCATTTACTGTTTCTCTTTATCTGCTTTATAGTTTTAAATCCGTCCATTTCGGGCATTATAATATCTAATAGAATTACGTCTGGAATTTTGGTTTCCAAAATTTCCAGACACTCTTTACCATTATTTGCCAATATCGGATTACAATTAGCTGACCGAACAATTTCTGCAAGCGTGAAAAGCGTATTAGCATCATCATCGACAATTAAAACATTTAACCCATCACTTTGACTATCCATGATTTCAGATTTTTTAACTATGCTTTTCCTGATTTCAGGTTTCAGAGGTTCCTTATCCACCTCGGCCATAGATTGCTTTTCTATCTCCTGAACGTCAAGCCAATCCCGAACAGATTTAATTACATCTGTAATATTCTGATTAGATTTTAAGGTGATATCATTAACTACTTTAGTAAGATATTTTTTAACATCATCCGCAAGTTCTCTTTCAACACTAATAATTATTGGTATTTTCTTAGTCTCAGAATTAATTTTAAGCATGTGGGATAGTGTAAGTCCATCAATACCCTTGATAGCCACATTAATAATAACCAGATCAGGTTGAGCCTCTTCAATTTTAGCTAACGCTTCTCCACTTTCTTTAACAAATTCGATTTCTAATTCATCAAAATCTTTAACATCTCTGTACTTTTGAAATTCAAAAGTATCATTATCCACAACCACAATTTTTTTTAATTCCTTTTTGACAAGATTTATTAATTTATGGAGTACAGGAGATAGATTTTCAAAACATATTGGTTTTATAAGGTAATCAAATATGTCCAGAGTATAGCCAAGATTTTTATCCGGATCAATTGAAGCTAAAATAATCGGGACAGACTTTGTGTTTGAATTTTGTTTTAAATCCTTGACAATGTCCCAGCTATCCGCCTGCTTCATATTTATACCAAGTATGATCGCATAGGGATGGCTTTTTGCTGCAACCTGTATAGCTTGAATACCATCGTCAGCAAAAATTACTCCATATCCCATGGAAAGCAGATATTGAGTGATTGTATTTCTTAACACCTTTTCAGGATCAACTAACAGGACAAGATTTTTGCCGTTCTTAAACACGGAGGGAATGTTTACTATGCTCTGTTTGCGTTGAGGCAAAAATAATTCAACCTGATAAAAAGGGATTGAAAAAGTGAACACGGAACCTTTATTAAGCTCACTTTTTACAGAAAGATCTCCATCAAGTATTTCAGCAAGCTTCTTACTTATTGCAAGACCTAAACCTGTACCTCCGCGTTTTCTTGATTTAGAGTTGTTTAATTGCCGGAACTCTTCAAAAATCATATCAATTTCTTCTTTGGCGATTCCAATACCTGTATCAATCACATCAAAATTCAGCATCTCATTTCCTACGGAGACCTTTAAAGTAACTTTTCCTGTATCAGTATACTTAACAGCATTCCCGAGAAGATTTATTAAAACCTGGACTACCTTTCCTCGATCAGTACTAATTACCGTATGCGTGTCTATATTTCTGATGACTTCATATATAATGTTCTTTTCATTTGCAAGAAGTGCGATTGAGCCTGAAATTTCCTCAAGAATTTCTTCGAGTAAAACATCCTCGTGAATTATTTCAACTTTGCCGGCTTCTATTTTTGAAAGATCAAGGATATCATTAATCAGCCTCATCAATCTTTTACCACTATTCAATACCACTTTCAATCGTTCTACGTTCCGCGGTTCGAGGTCAACTTTTTCCAGCATAAGCTCAGTAAGCCCAAGAATTGAGTTCATCGGAGTCCGAAGCTCGTGCGACATATTTGCAAGGAACTTAGATTTGGCATCTGTTAATTCTAAAGCTTTTTGTTTTTGTCTTTCCAATTCTTCTGCCTGAGTTTTTAACTCACTATGAAGATGCCGCAACGTTTCATTCTGATCTTTTATCTGAACATTCTGTTTTTGATAATCTTCATTAAGCAATTTCAATTCAATTACAAGTTTTTCAAGCTGTAATAAAGCTCTAGCGTTCGTTATTCCTATCGCCAGCTGATCTTTAATTTTTTCAAGATAATCCCGAACCTCTTCACTGGGTCTGGTTAAAGAACCTAGTTCTAAAAGAGCAACCGGTTTATTATTATAAACTATTGGAAGGAAGAGAAGATATTTTATCCGGATATCTATTAAACCAGTTGAAACAACCGGGAGTGCTTCTTCATCATAAAGTTCAAGACTTTGTTTGGTTTCAAGTACTTTTTTGAAGAACACAGATACTTCAGGGCGATTTAAGTAGTCATCATTTAATCCATAAGTTGAAATCAGTTTGATTTCTTCATCAACACCATACAGCCCGCCAATTAGAAAATCACCTGTATCAAGTATTTTTTTTAACGCAACATCTGAGATTTCTTTTAGTGACGGGTTCTGATTTATTAAAGTAAGAAACTCGGCATAATCGTTTTTTGCAATTTCCTTTTTTTCAAGTTCCTCCAACATTTTGTTGAATGCCATTCCTAATTTGCCAATTTCGTCTTTGCTTTTAACATCAATTTTATAATCAAACTTACCGGCGTATGTTCGCTCAGTTGCCTTGCTCAGTTCGGTAACTTGTTTTCTGAATTTATCAGTGAATACCATCGTAAAAATCAACGACAGTGAAATACCAACAAAACCGATAATTATAAAAATACTTCTGAGTGTGCCTCTTAGTTCGCCAGCTTCAGCAAATGTAGTAAAAATTAAGAAATATAAGTTTTCCTGGCTCTCTCCATATGAAGGTTTGTAGACTGTTGCAAGTATATCTTTTGATTCGGTGCCCTGAACATAGAGTTCAAAATTGCTTTTGTTTTTAAGATTATCTACAGCCTGACTTAAAACATATAAGTATTTCTGGTTCACTATCTGATTTGAAAAATCGGAAGGATAACCGTTCCAAATAAGTGCAATATCCGAATTAATTCTTTGAGAGATGTCGTTGAGCACTTCTGCATTAATGACCCTTCCATATAAATATTGTCTTCCATCGGGGGCTGAAAAAGATGCCATCATTAGATGTGGATTAGAATTCTGGAAATCTCTTAGGTTGAACTCTTTGCCCGGAAGGTAAATATATTGCTTAACTACAGAGCGTGAAATTAGCCCATCTTCCTCGCTGCTTAATTCAAGAACGAAATCAATATTCTTCATCTGAAGCTTTTGCTCTCTCCAGAATACTTCTATTCCCCTGGTATATAAAGAAAAAAAATCATCATCTGTATCCGATTGAAGCTCCCTGTAAACATAACTAAAATTGTTTGCGGATTGTCTTAGATTGCGGGTTTGAGCCGAAGTTAATACTTCATAAACGATGGTGTAAAAAACAAAAAATGAGCTGCCAAGGATGATTACAACAATCAAGAAATTGATTAACAATATTCTGAGGCTGATCTTCATTTTTCAAATTAAAGAAATTAGTTTTTCTTTTGAATTACTTTTCTGATGGATGCAAGAAGTTCGCTAAAATTGTAAGGTTTGCAAAGAAAATCGGAAGCGCCTAATCTCGCAGATTCAATGGCACTTTTTACATCTGAATGAGCAGTTAAAATTATTACTTTGGGCTTGATGCCCGGATGGATATTAATTTCTTTCTGCACATTAAATCCATTTTTCCCGGGCATATTAAGGTCAAGAAGAATGAGATCTGTTTTATTATCTTTCAGGAATTCTGCTACATTTTCTCCATCAGTAAGATATTTGGTTTCATAACCGGCTTCATTTAATTCATCCGAGAGAAAATTACATAGATTAATATCATCATCAACTATTAAGATGGATTCCATTTTTAAGGTGTCTCTTCACCGGAACTTTCAAACTCATAATACTTAATTCTGTTTCTGCCAGTCTCCATTTCTTTTCTAATAACGTTTTCCCATTGTGGATTTTCAAACCTTTCCTGAAGAGTTGGAATAAGCTCAGTCTTTAAAAGAATTACGAGTTCTTTCTTACGCACTGTGGTTTGATCATAACCGGTTAAGTACCTTATACCAAATACCCACCAAGGGAGATCTTTCAAGAATGGAATACCGTTACGGACAACTAATTCTTCATTGAGGAATAAACCACCAATCGCGGTTTCCTCGCCGTCCAGCATTAAAACCTGTGTTGATGCCGTAGTCTTTCTTATCTCGGTAGTTAACTCCGAGGTTTGAAAAGAACTTCGTTCGACTGATACATTCAATAAAGCATAATCTAACCCACCTTCTTTATGAATATATGGTGTAACTATTATGATGGTTCCTGTTGGAAAGAATCTTTCAGTAGTATTTCCGGCAAAATCCTTTGTTCTAACTGAGAAGTCCGAACCTATCTGTATCTTTCCTTCGTTTCTGTCTCGAACAACTATACTTGGGTTTGAAATTATTTCACCGAGATTATTTTCTTCAAAGAATTTGAAGACCGCTGTAGCTTGTCCAAAAAAATCTCCAATCTGGAAATTAGAATTAATCCCAAGTTTAAATTCAGGCGGAAGGCCTTGTGCCTCCCCCTGACTCCTTTCGGTTTCACCTCTAAGAACACCAGCTACATTTGTCTGATCACCAGATAATAAAAATCTCCAGTCAAAGCCAATTTTTCTCGCTTCTACAACGTCTATTTCACAAAACACTGCTGAGATCCTGATCTCCCGCTGTGTCAATGGTGCGTAAGTTTCTGGAGTTTTATCGAACACTTCCTGTGCCTTAGATCTGACAATAACTACATCTTCTTTTACCTCATACTCAAGCCCCGAATAGTTTACGATCATCAAAAGCGCTTTATCGTAAGGCATATTAGTAATCTCAATACCAATAGGCTCTTTCTTCTGAACAGTGGAAACAATCCTCCTTCCTGAAATACTTTCGCTTACCTTGCTAAGCAATTCAATCGCCTGATCGAAGGGAAGTGTTTCAGACATAGTCACAAGTTCGTCGGGATTCTGTGATGTTTTAAATCTTCGTTCCCAGTATTCCTGTGCGGATGCCTGAAGAATGATGAAAAGTGATATTACGAAATAAGTTATTACGTTTTTCATGCCAATACTCTTATTTTTTATTTAAATTTCTATCTAATTGCAATGTTACTTGTTCTATGATTCCGCCTTTATTCAGGATAAAGCTCACGGTATTGTTATCATAATCAATTTTAGTTAAGTATCCTAAATAAACCTGCTCGCCTTCCCAAACTAAATAAGTGTTCCCTTTGTTATCAGCAACAAATGCGCCTTCGGGAATTAATGCCAGTAATCTGGCTTCCTGAACATCCAGTAAATTGTCTATGTTCGGAGGAATTTCATTTCTGATCAGTGGATAAAATGCATCATAAATTGGACCAGTGGCAAGATTATTTTCGACATATTCTGCCGGGGCGAACCGGTTATCAGCAGAAAAATAAACCTGTGCGATGAGTTCAAAGTTTACCAGGAATAATGGGATATCGCCATCTGTCTTCACGAGGTTGGTAAGCGAGAGCTTATTAATCTTTTTAAG
>Ga0105106_10003990_pt1 | contig 10509 bp, 7 predicted proteins | sample PPLLaktember2015_5_FD_79109 | JGI IMG/M metagenome (GOLD analysis project Ga0105106, IMG submission 79109) | Freshwater sediment microbial communities from Prairie Pothole Lake near Jamestown, North Dakota, USA - PPLs Lake P8 Core (1) Depth... | ecosystem: Environmental > Aquatic > Freshwater >... | reverse complement strand
GAAATTGCAGGAAAGTGCTGAATACTCTGCAGAGAGTATTCAGGTGCTGGAAGGTCTTGAAGCGGTGAGGAAAAGGCCTGCAATGTACATAGGCGACATCGGGGTCAAGGGGCTCCATCACCTTGTATATGAGGTTATCGATAATTCAATAGATGAGGCACTTGCAGGGTATTGCTCCCATATTGATATTATTATTCATACTGACGGCTCCCTGACTACGGTGGATGACGGACGCGGAATACCTACAGGATTGCACGAAAAAGAGCAGAAATCCGCCCTTGAGGTGGTGATGACTGTACTACATGCAGGAGGTAAATTCGACAAGGATTCATACAAAGTGTCGGGAGGGCTTCACGGAGTGGGGGTTTCATGCGTCAATGCACTTTCGAGCCACCTCGATGCCATAATAATGAGGGAAGGCAAGATCTGGAAGCAGGAATATGAAAAGGGCAAGCCCGTAACCAGTGTTGAGGTGATAGGGGAAACCGATAAATCAGGTACAACAATAAGATTCAAGCCCGATCAGACTATCTTTCAGGTCACTGAATTTAATTTCGAAATTCTATCGGCACGATTAAGGGAACTGGCATATCTGAACAAAGGGATACTGCTGACTCTTAAAGACGAGAGGGAACTCCTTGAAAACGGAAACGGTGGAAAGCCTAGGTATGAAGAGTTCCAGTCGGAGCTCGGACTCAAGGAATTTGTAGAGTACCTCGATTCAAACAGGGAACGGCTGATAGAAAAGCCTATTCATATAACATTTGATAAGACAGATATACCTGTTGAAATAGCACTTCAGTACAATAACTCATTTTCTGAGAATGTGCATTCTTATGTCAATAACATAAATACAATTGAAGGTGGTACGCATCTGGCAGGTTTCAGGCGGGGTTTGACCCGCACGCTGAAGAAATATGCCGATGACTCGGGAGCCACTTCAAAACTCAAATTTGATATCAGCGGAGATGATTTCCGTGAAGGACTTACTGCAATAATCTCGGTAAAAGTGGCTGAGCCTCAGTTTGAAGGCCAGACAAAAACCAAGCTTGGCAATTCCGAGGTCATGGGAGCAGTCGATCAGGCTGTGAGTATGATGCTTTCAAACTACCTGGAGGAGAATCCCAAAGATGCAAGAATCATCGTTCAGAAGGTTATCCTTGCTGCTACGGCCCGCCATGCTGCACGCAAGGCACGGGAGCTGGTGCAGCGCAAAACGGTCCTTTCAGGTTCAGGCCTTCCCGGCAAGCTGGCAGACTGCGCTGACCGCGATCCGGAAAAATGTGAGTTATTCCTTGTGGAAGGGGATTCTGCAGGCGGAACGGCAAAGCAGGGCCGCGACCGCCGGTTTCAGGCTATTCTTCCTCTCAGAGGCAAGATCCTCAATGTTGAAAAGGCAATGGAACACAGGATCTATGAAAGTGAAGAGATCAAAAACATTTTTACTGCCCTGGGTGTGAATATCGGAACCGACGAAGACAGCAAGGCACTGAATACAACCGGATTAAGATACCACAAAATAATATGCATGACTGATGCCGATGTCGATGGTTCCCATATCGATACTCTTATAATGACTTTCTTCTTCAGATATATGCAGGATCTTATCAAGGGAGGATATCTTTTTATTGCCATGCCTCCATTGTATCTTGTAAAGAAAGGAAAAAATGAGCAGTATTGCTGGACAGAAGAGGAACGTGAAGCTGCGGTTAAGGAGATGGGTCAGGGCAAAGAATCGTCAGTTGGCATCCAGAGATACAAGGGCCTTGGCGAGATGAACGCAGAACAGCTGTGGTCCACGACGATGAATCCTGAAACACGTACACTCAAGCAGATCACAATTGAAAGTGCCGCTGAGGCTGACCGCATTTTTTCTATGCTTATGGGCGACGAGGTGCCGCCTCGCAGGGAATTCATTGAGGCACATGCAAAATATGCCAAGATCGATGTTTAGTAAGATTACCGTTTGAAGTATTTTACAGCTTTGGGGATTACCTGTTTAATATTGTTTCAAGGATAATATCCTCGATGCCACCGATTATCCTCTGGGAGGGACCCGAAAAGTTGTTGATTATGATGCTGAAAACCATTTCGTTTCCCGACCTGGTCTTAAAAAACCCTGCATAGCTTCTTACCCTGGTCATTGATCCGCTTTTTGCCTTCAGGTTTGAATAAAAAGCCGGATTCTGAAAGGAGCTTTTCAGTGTCCCTTCCCTTCCGGCATCAGGCATGGAGCTATAGAACCCGGCGAAGTTGGCTGACCTGTTTCTCATGAATAATAAGATCCCGGCAATCCCCTGAGAGGTAATGGCATCCATGGGCGACATGCCGCTTCCATCCTCAAGGAATATTCCGGTCCTGTTAATTCCCGCATCTTCAAGGAAACCGTAAAGGATCTCAATGCCTGAAGCAGTTGACCCGCTATTCCTGAAGACCTTGCCCATCTCCTTTAAAAGATGCTCGGCATACAGATTTACGCTTTCGTGATTAAGGACCTCAATTATCCGTTCAAGGGGAGGGGAGGTCACTTCGTCAATGAGTTCCGTTTCTTCAACAGGCTTCTTATTTATCAGCCGCCCTGTGGTCGGGGAACCGGATACAGTTATTCCTGCAGAGTCAAGCATGGCCTTAAAAAGCCTTGCAAGGAAAAGAGGGGGATCAGGAATTGAGGCTTTCAGAACAAAATCATCCCTGTTAACGGGTATTGTCCCTGAGATCCAGCCTTGATGGGTGTATGGAGCTGCGAAGATATATCCATTATCGTCATTTCCTGAGGCAATAAGACGGTTTGCAAGCTCATAGCCTGAAAAATCAGGAATAGTTTTCGTGATTTCTGGTATTGTACCATCTCCGGAAGTCCTGAAATGAATTTCAAACATATTGTCAAAAACCGATAATCCATAGATTCCTGCCCCGTAATAGTTCCCGATATCTTCCCATATCCATTTCGGAGGCACCGGCTGGTTATCATACCTCGTGTCATCAGCTATTATTCTCCCTTCTATTTTCTTTATCCCGAGTCTCTTTATCCTGGTGATCCAGTCTGTAAGGAAATTTCCGTAATGATCCTTAAAATATTGAGATCCAAGTGAAGGATCACCTCCGCCTTTTATAAAGATGTCTCCTGTAAGAAGTCCGTTACTTTTATTCAGGCTTCCCGTATAACCTAGCCGGGTTTTGAAACAGTATCGGGGCCCCAGCAATTCGATTGCTGCCGCCGAGGTTAAAAGCTTTAGCACAGATGCAGGCATAAGGCTCTCCTCTGGATTGTATTCACAAACTGACTCCCCGGTTGAGGCATTCAGGATACACATGGAAACAGAGGCACTAATCATTGAAGAATCCGACAGGAGTTTATCAAGAGCCCTTTCCTGTCCGCCCAGAAGTACCGGAATCCAGAAAGCAATGATTGTCAGGGCTCTTTTCAGCATGAAAATCATCCTTTATTTTGTTCAAGAGTCGATAAGAGTCCGCAGGCAGCATTTATATCAACCCCTCTGCTGGCCCTTATTGTCGCAATTATCCCTTTTGTATTGAGTGCTTCCCTGAAAGCAGTGGTGGCTTCCATATCCGGACTGACGAGATCTGAACCTGGAAAGGAATGGAACCTGATTATATTCACTCTGCATCTGATACCATTTAGAATACGTGCAAGTTCCTTTACATGGCGTGGAGAATCGTTGATCCCCCTGAAAAGGATGTATTCGAATGATATCCTCCTCTGTCCGGTAATACCATAGCTTTTAATAACGTCGATAACCTCCCTGACCGTATTTGTTCTCTGAATAGGCATCAGTTGCTTGCGCTCATCATCGAACGGTGAATGAAGGCTGACTGCAAGATGGCACCTGCTTTTTTCAAGGAATTCATTTATTCTGTTTACAAGCCCCACGGTACTCACCGTAATTCTTGACGGGCTCCATCCGTAACCCCATCCGCTGGTCAGGATTTCAAGGCTTTTAAGCACTTCAGTCAGGTTATCGAGCGGTTCACCCATGCCCATAAACACCATGTTTGTCAGCTGTTTGAAATCAGGAAGGCTCCTGAACTGGTTAAGTATCTCATTTGAGGAAAGATTCCCCTGAAATCCCTGCTTCCCGGTCATGCAGAAAACGCATCCCATTTTACAGCCAGCCTGGGATGATACACAGATTGTAGCCCTGTCTCTTTCAGGTATAAATGCAGTCTCAATGAATTTACCAGAAAGTACCTTATAAAGATATTTTTTTGTCCCGTCCCTACTCTCTGAAAAGCTCACTGGATCTGAAAGCCCAATTTCGTATTCGTCTGACAGGATTTCCCTCATTTTCTTTGAGAGATTGGTCATTTCACCAATACTCCCGGCATCCTTCCTGTAGATCCAGTCAGCGATCTGACTTGCGGCAAAGCCCGGCATACTGATCCTCTTTGTGACGGCGATCAGCTCATTAAGGGTTTTTCCATATAGTTTTTCCTTCAGCATGCTATTAAGGTCCTGTGGTTCATAAACCCACCCCTAGCCCCTCCCGGGAGGGGAACTTAGAAGATTGCTTTTCGTCCTGTTGCTTCTTTTTTTTCTCTTCGTTCACTATTTCTCTAAGTTCTTAAGTCTCTTAGTCTTCTTCATGCCGTCATGCCGTTACGCCTTAATGCCGTTACGCCGTTAATTAAATCCATAACCGGCCTTTTGTAATTCCTTTATTGATTTGAATGGCTTGGGTGGATTAAGGTATTTGTTCAGGTGATTATAGATTTTCAGCCTTATCTCCTTTGCTTCCCTGTAATCCATCCTGTCGAAGGAGTGGCCTCCGGGCATGTCCTGGAAGATCTCATATGAGAAATTCTTCTTCCCTTCAGCTTTGAGTGATTTAATAAGATGTTCAACCTCAAGTACATTAACGTCCTCGTCATTTGTATTTGTATGAATTAGAAGCGGGGTATTCTGATATTTGGCGGTTTGCCAAGCTGGGGATCGCCTGCGGTATTCAGCAACGTTCTCATCTGCAGGTTTCCCTATGGCAGCCTGCCCGGAGAAAAGGTCGCGGTACTCCTGGTCCTTATAACCCATCCGGGCAATAAGGTCACTTACCGGAACCCCGGTGAATGCTACCCTGTAATTACCGGGATATTCAAAAATATTGAAAAGCGCAATATATCCTCCATGGCTCCACCCAACAATTCCAACCCTTTCACTGTCGACGATTGAGTAATTATCGATCATAAACTGACGACCCGCGTCAACGTCCTGTACCTCAAGGCCTCCGTAATCAATTTTGTTGTACATTGAGGCTCCGTATCCGGTTGATCCCCTGTACTCTGCAGCTGAAACAATATAGCCCTGCGACACCATCTCCCTGACAATATGGGTATAGTAGGTATCAAAGTTGGCATGAACACCTCCATGCGGAAAAACGAGGAGCGGATACTTTTTGCCAGGTTCGGCTTCCTTGGGTATGAAGATATAATTCCAGAATTTCACGGGATTTCCTGCACCCTGCCCTGTCGGATTCGATTCTTTTTCCAAAGGAGGACCGGTGATAAAAACCTTATCTATATAGGCAATGTCACCGACCTTGTTATACCAGTAAACGTCATCGATCTTTTTCTCAATGACATCCAGCCTGTGACCAAGTGCCTCAAAGCCGGATGCTGCCTGGTTGATGGCATTCATCAGTTCAGTATTGCCTGGCTGGGATGATAATCTTGCCTGACAGGCAAAAATGAATATAGCAGCAATTAGCAAAACTCTCTTCATGGTTAAATAATTATGGATCCTTCAAATACAAAAGTAGCCGGCCCCGAGAGCCAGATATTTGTCATCCGGTCTTCCAGCTTATCAAATGCGACTGTCAGGTTACCTCCTTTGGTCGTGACATTTACCGGACCACTGACAAAATGACCTGAAAGAACTGAAGCAATGGCAGAAGCTGTTACTCCTGTCCCGCAGGAAAGTGTTTCATCCTCCACTCCGCGTTCAAAGGTACGGACAAAAATGCCATTATCCTGAATTTCAACGAAATTTACATTTGTTCCTCCTGGTTGAAAATCTTCGGACCACCTGATTTGTTTCCCTTCATTCGGGACGTCGATCTTATCCAACCCGCTCGTAAAAACTACATAATGAGGTGATCCTGTATTGATGAAATAGTTGCCTTTAACTGTATTGATGTTCTTTACATCATTCATTTTCAACCTTATCAATCCCTTTTCCGATATTGCATCATGTATCCCGTCAGCGGCATTGAACCTGAGTTTATTCCCTGCAATCCCTGACCGGACAGCAAAATCTGCAGTGCATCTGCCACCGTTACCGCACATTGTGCCTTTGAATCCGTCAGAATTGAAGTAGATCATCTCAAAATCAAATTCCGCTGATTTCCCGACAAGGATCAATCCGTCAGCTCCGATTCCAAACCTTCTGTCACAAAGTTTGTTAATCAGTGCATGGTCTTCCGGATTAAAAGTGTCCTTACGATTGTCAATGATTATAAAGTCATTTCCCGTTCCCTGGTATTTGTTAAAACCTATTTTCATCAGTGTTAAAGTGTTGTTAAATGTTTATCAATAAGTCACAAACGATTGAAAATTGCATAACCTTTGCAGAACAAAGTTGGTAAAAAACGGTTGTAAAGATAGGAATCTTTTAAAAAGGCATAATTATTGAAAATCGTATAAAATGTTGAAGTTAAATTTAAATCGGTGACAGCCATGAAAATGAAATATTTATTAGGAGGCCTGTTTATGGCTCTTTTGGGGGCAGGTATCGCCTTATTTGCATATACAAGCATAGTTGAGAGACCTGCTGTTATTCTGACAAGTGACAGTTCCCGGCAAGAAGCGAAAAAAGCTGAGGCTTTGCTAACATCCTATGTTATGCAGGAGGGACAAATTGATTTTACCTATGCGGCAGAGCAGACGGTTCATGCCGTGGTCCATGTAAGAACGAAAAGCATGGTTGCCCCTCAGGCAAGTAATCCACTATGGGAATATTTTTATGGAGATAATTATTCAGGGTCAAGGCCAAGGGAAAGGAAGGGATATGGTTCAGGAGTTATCATATCGAACGACGGATATATTGTTACGAATAACCATGTAATTGAGGATGCTGAGAATGTGGAGGTCAAACTTAACGATAACCGGGTTTTCGAGGCTGAGATCGTTGGACGTGACCCCAGCACGGATATTGCTTTGTTAAAGGTTAAAGCAACAGGTCTTCCGTTTATCAAATACGGCGATTCTGACCGGTTGAGGCTGGGCGAGTGGGTCCTTGCAGTCGGCAATCCATTTTCTACGAGTGAGTTCAATCTTACTTCGACCGTTACTGCAGGAATCGTCAGTGCAAAGGGAAGAAATCTTAATATTCTTGACAGTGATCTTAAAATTGAATCTTTTATCCAGACTGATGCGGCTCTTAATATGGGCAACAGCGGAGGGGCTCTTGTCGATACAAAAGGGTTGCTTGTCGGGATTACTTCGGCAATAGTATCTCCCAGCGGAGCCTATGCAGGCAACTCATTTGCAATACCCGTTACACTTGTCAGGAAAGTCGTAGAGGACTTGAAACAGTTCGGAGAAGTGCAGAGGGCAATAATCGGAGTTAATATTACCGAGGTTACCCAGGATGATGCCAAAAAGCTGGATCTCAGTGAAGTCAGGGGCGCACGTATTGCCAGAGTAATATCTGACGGTGCAGCAGAAGCGGCAGGCCTGAAAGAGGATGATATAATTGTAAAATTCGATGGTATGGCGGTTACTTCTCCTTCCGAGCTTCAGGAACAGGTAAGCAGGCGCCGTCCGGGCGACAGGGCAAATATCTCATATATCAGGAACGGCAAGGAGGTAACCGTACCGATCACAATGAAGAATATTGCAGGAAATACAAATGTTGTAACTCCCGGGATGGGTGGAAGCGCAGCAGTATACGGTGCCCGTTTTGAAACGCTGGGGTCGGCTGACAGGGAGAAATTCGATGTTGATTATGGAGTGAAAGTCTCCGAAATCAAGGAGGGAAAATTTATGGATCTTGGGTTAAGGAAAGGATATATCATCCTCAGTATCAACGGAAGAAAAGTCAAGACAGCTGCCGAGGTACGTCAGGCAACTGACAATGAGAGCCAGCTTAATGCGATCGATGGCATCCAATCCAATGGAACAAGGTTCAGCTATTCATTCAGGAACTAAAATTAGGTTAACATAAGTTATTGTCTGACAGGGGATTTTTATTAAAAGTCCCCTGTTTGGAACAATATCATTTATATTTTGTTTATAAGCAATAAAGTCATATCTTTGCGGAAATTTTTTCGGAGGCATAATGAGACAGCTAAAGATTACCAAATCCATAACAAACAGGGAAAGTGCATCACTTGACAAGTACCTTCAGGAAATTGGTAAGGAAGAGTTGATTTCTGTGGAAGAGGAAGTTGAACTGGCACAAAGGATCAAAAAAGGAGACAGGGCTGCTCTTGAAAAGCTTACCAAGGCCAACCTGCGTTTTGTCGTCTCAGTTGCCAAGCAATACCAGAACCAGGGATTAAGTCTTCCGGACCTCATAAATGAAGGGAATCTCGGACTTATCAAAGCTGCAGAAAAGTTTGATGAAACCAGAGGCTTTAAGTTTATTTCCTATGCAGTCTGGTGGATCAGGCAATCTATCCTTCAGGCTCTTGCTGAGCAATCGAGGATTGTAAGGCTTCCTCTTAATCAGGTAGGATCGCTTAATAAGATCAATAAGGCTTTTTCGCGGTTTGAGCAGGAAAATGAACGTACCCCATCACCGGAGGAGCTTGCTGATGTGCTTGAACTTCCGAAGGAGAAGGTTACTGATACACTGAAAGTGTCGGGACGCCATGTATCTGTGGATGCTCCTTTCATTGAAGGCGAGGATAACAGCCTTCTGGATGTTCTGACAAATTCAGATTCTCCCGTAGCTGATAAACTTTTAATGGATGAATCCCTTTCCCGGGAAATTTACAGGGCTTTGGCCACTCTTACTGAGAGGGAAAGAGATATTATCAGGTTTTTCTTCGGGATCGGATGCCAGGAGATGACACTTGAGGAGATCGGTGAGAAGTTTGGGCTTACCCGTGAAAGGGTACGGCAAATTAAGGAAAAAGCTATAAGAAGACTCAGGCATACCTCAAGAAGCAGATTGCTTAAGGGTTATTTAGGTTAGTAATATTGGGTTTTGATTGAAATTAAAAATGAGCCTCGGGGAGAGGCTCATTTTTTTTTTGAAAGCTCGCATGCATGGAATGTGCGAGCAGGGGAAAATTGTGAAATTCGAAATGTTGCTATTTATACTGTTTCCAGAATCATTCTACAACATAAAAATATATTTAAGAATTTACTGAATGGATCAAAACTAACAGAGTGGCCTTCTAAGCTAACAGATGCCTTAATTACTGCAATAACTTCCTTGTGAATTGCATTTCAATCAGGATAAGTTAATCAAAATAATTATGATATGTTTTACAGAATCTCTAACTTTATGAATCTTGACACTTAGTACCTCAGAAGCGCATTTATTATTATGGTAATCATGTAATAACGAAGAAATGAAATATTGCTTTTATATAATTTTATTTCTTTCCGGAACTGCTTTAAACGGTTTTTGTCATGAAGATGAAAACGATGTTCTTTGTTTATCTGAATTTATATATCCTCTTCAGGAAGCACCATTTTATTTCCTTAAACCAGTTCCTGCAGCAATTAAGATTCCTGGCAAGGTCGATTTAAGTTTTTTCAGGAATCAGTCAATAGTGACACAATACCGTTACAGGCTGGAAATCCCCGATGGAGCGAGTTCTGTAATTGACTGGAATTTTACGCGGTGGTCACCATGGATTGGTTTTGACTTTATTGAATTAATAGTTCCTGTTCTTGACCTTGAAGGAGGTTACAAGCTTAATATTGAGTTCAGGACCTCTAAAAATCCTGGAATCTTGAAATTTGAAAAGTTTTTTTATGTTTACAGAATCAATCCTGCTTCTTCAATTGAATCATCAAGATCTAAAACACAGCCTGTGAAAGCTAATTCTGGATCCAGTCCGGGACAGCCATCAGAGGTGCTACCGATAAATACAAAACCAGTTACTGAGAATACCTCGAAATATTCCAAACCAAAAGCTGAAATAACTACAGCGAAAACAAAACCAACGTCCGAATCGACTTCAAGAAAAATTTTGCCTGCAATAGGAAAAGTCTCAATCAGAACAAGAAATATTGGTGTATTAGCCCTTAATGGAATTGACCCTAATTCAAAGTCTTTACTTGATAGTCAACCGAGTCAAAAAAATGGAGAGGAGTTAACTAAAACAGAAACTCCAGTGATACCCGAAGGTTTGTCTTCGCAACTAGTTGCCAAACCAAATACTGCAGCCGGGATTAATGAAAAGGATGACAATGGAAATACTCCGTTAATTGACGCAATCCTGGCTGGCGAAACCGGGAATGCACTCTCCTTTTTGGATCAGGGTGTAGACATGAACATAAAAAACAAGCTGGATCTTTCTCCACTACATATTGCTGTTT
>Ga0105106_10003987_pt1 | contig 10515 bp, 11 predicted proteins | sample PPLLaktember2015_5_FD_79109 | JGI IMG/M metagenome (GOLD analysis project Ga0105106, IMG submission 79109) | Freshwater sediment microbial communities from Prairie Pothole Lake near Jamestown, North Dakota, USA - PPLs Lake P8 Core (1) Depth... | ecosystem: Environmental > Aquatic > Freshwater >... | reverse complement strand
CGGGCTGCAGCGTCTGTTTGGCGAAGCAGAAACAGTCGAGCTTCCGGAAGTACTGTCCCGCGTCGATCGGGCCGTAGCTCGGGATTGCCTGTCCCGTCAGCGGCCGATCCGTCATGTTCGCGATCTCGTAGACGACCTGGCGCACCTCCCCCGGATGGACGCTGGCGACCGGCTCCAGCGGCCGGAAGGTCCAGGGCAATTTGCGCACGTTGGAATCGAATTCGATCCGCACGTCGCGCGAGCTGTCGACCTGCGTGTTCGCGACGTCGTCGGCACGCGCGATGTTGCGCAGCCCCGTGGCCTCGCAGATCTTCTCGTAGAACGGCACCAGCGCGTAGCCGAAGCCGAACATCGCGACCACGAAGGTGCCGAGCTTGAAGAACAGCGTCCGGTTGGACTGGCGAGCGTCAGCACTCATCGCCGCCGGCCCGCTGGCGCGTTCCATCGCGCATCCAGTTGCGTTCTCGCCTGGGCGCTCATTTGCGCAGATTCCGGCCGATGGCGAAGACGAGGAACAGGACCACCGCGCCGGCCATCACCCCGATGCCGATCGTCGGCCCGCCGATCCACTTGGTCGCGATGATGCCGGCAAAGAAGACGATGGCGATCGACGCGAAGACGAGCGCCGTCCGCAGGTTCGCGGACTTGCGTCGTGGGTCGTCGGGCTTCGTCGGTGCGTTGGTGTCCATCGGATGCGCTCCCGCGCCGATTTCGCTCTGGAGCCGGTCGCGTCACTTGACGATCGGCGGCGTCTCGAACGTGTGATACGGCGCGGGCGAAGGCACCGTCCACTCCAGGGTCGTACCGCCCTCCCAGGGCCTGGCCGGCGCGCTGGGGCCGCTCCTGATGCACTTCACGACCGTATAGAAGAAGAGGAGCTGCGTGAAGCCGAAGCCGAAGGCGCCGATCGACGCGACCATGTTCCAGTCGGCGAACTGCTGCGCGTAGTCGGGAATGCGGCGCGGCATCCCGGCGAGGCCGAGGAAATGCATCGGGAAGAACGTGATGTTGAAGAACACGAACGACAGCCAGAAATGGATCTCGGCGAGCTTCTCGTCGTACATGCGGCCGCACCACTTCGGCAGCCAGTAATACGTGCCGCCGAAGAACGCGAACAGCGTGCCCGCCACCATCACGTAATGGAAGTGCGCGACGACGTAATAGGTGTCCTGGATCTGCACGTCGATCGGCTGGATCGCGCAGACGAGGCCCGTGAACCCGCCTATCGTGAACAGGAACAGGAAGCCGATCGCGAACAGCATCGGCGCCTCGAACGTGAGCGACCCCTTCCACATCGTCGCGAGCCAGTTGAACACTTTCACGCCTGTCGGCACTGCGATCAGCATGGTCGCGTACATGTAGAACAGCAGGCCGGCGGTCGGCAGGCCGGTGGTGAACATGTGGTGCGCCCAGACGAGGAACGACAGCACCGCGATGCCGGCGACCGCGTAGACCATCGATGCGTACCCGAAGAGGGGCTTGCGCGAGAACGTCGGGATGATCTCCGAAATGATGCCGAACGCCGGCATGATGATGATGTACACCTCGGGGTGCCCGAAGAACCAGAACACGTGCTGGAAGAGCACCGGGTCGCCACCACCGGCAGCGTTGAAGAACGTCGTGCCGAAATGCCGGTCGGTCAGCAGCATCGTCACCGCGCCCGCCAGCACCGGCATCACCGCGACGAGCAGGTACGCAGTGATGAGCCACGTCCAGCAGAACAGCGGCATCTTCATCAACGTCATGCCCGGCGCGCGCAGGTTGAGGATCGTCGTGATGATGTTGATCGAGCCCATGATCGATGACGCGCCCATGATGTGGATGGCGAAGATCGTGAGATCCATCCCCATCCCGGCCTGGATCGTCAGCGGGGGGTAGAGCGTCCAGCCCGCGGCCGCGGCACCGCCCGGGACGAACAGCGAAGTGACGAGCAGGATGGCGGCGGGCGGCAGCAGCCAGAAGCTCCAGTTGTTCATCCGCGCGAACGCCATGTCGGGCGCGCCGATCTGCAGCGGGATCATCCAGTTCGCGAAGCCGACCGCGCCGGGCATCAGCGCGCCGAACACCATGATGAGGCCGTGCAGCGTGGTCATCGAATTGAAGAACTCGGGATGGACGACCTGCAGGCCGGGCTGGAACAGCTCGGCCCGGATCGTGAGCGCCATCACGCCGCCGACGATGAACATCGTGAACGAGAACCACAGGTACAGCGTGCCGATGTCCTTGTGGTTTGTCGTCGTGATCCAGCGCATGATCCCCGCGGGGTGGTGCGCGTGCTCTTCGTGCCCTTCGCCGTGGCCGGCGACGTGATCGTGGGGAATGCTGCTCATCTTTCGAGTCTCCGGTACGATTCGATCGTGCCCTACTGGCGGGCGACCTTGATTTCGGAAGGCTGCACCGTCCCGCCGGTCTGGTTGCCCCAGCTGTTGCGCGTGTAGGTGATGACCGCCGCGATGTCGGTGTCAGACAGCTGCTTCCACGAGACCATCGCCGTCGGCTTGCCGTCGCGCTCGACGCCGTTCAGTACCGTCTTGATCTGCACGGCTTTCGGGCCGGTCACGACCTTCGAGCCGTCGAGTGCCGGGAACGCCGGGGGTACGCCCTTCCCGGTCGCCTGGTGGCAGGCGGCGCAGTTGCCCGCGTACACCTTTTCGCCGCGTGCGAGCAGGTCCTTCAGGTCCCAGACCTTGTTCGGATCGTCGCCCGCGGCGGCGACCTTCGCCTTCTGCGCCTCGACCCACTTCGCGTAGTCGTCCTTCGACTTGACCTCGACGACGATCGGCATGTAGCCGTGCTCCTTGCCGCACAGTTCCGCGCACTGGCCGCGATACGTGCCGACCTTTTCCGCCTTGAACCACGTGTCGCGCACGAAGCCGGGGATCGCGTCCTGTTTGACGCCGAACGCCGGCACCCACCACGCGTGGATCACGTCACCGGCCGTGATGAGCAGCCGGATCTTGGAATCGACCGGAACCACCAGCGGGTTGTCGACTTCGAGCAGGTAATGCTCGCCCTTCGGCGCGCGGTTCTCGATCTGCGCGGTGGGAGTGGCGAGATTCGAGTAGAAGCCGAAGCCTTCCTGCAGATAATCGTAGTTCCACTTCCACTGGTAACCGGTAACCTTGACCGTCATGGCCGGCGCGCTGGTGTCCTTCATCGCGAGAATCGTCTTGGTCGCGGGAAAGGCCATGAAGAGGAGGATCAGGAACGGGATGACGGTCCAGATGATCTCGACCGTGGTGTTCTCGTGGAACTGGTGGGCCTCGTGCCCGACCGATTTTCGGTGCCTGAAGATCGAATAAAACATCACGCCGAACACGGCGACGAAGATGACCACGCAGATCCAGAAGATGAATGTGTGCAGGTCGTCGATCTGCTGCGCGATGGGCGTCACCGGCGACTGCAGGTTCCACTCGAGTGCGGCCATCGCCGCCCCGGGACCCAGCAGCACTGCGGCGACCATTGCCTGCAAGAGCCGGCGGCCGGCCCGGTTACCCGTCTTGATGCGCACCATGCTTCCCTCGATTGCGTCTTGAGATTCACCCACCCCGGCCGGCTGCGCCGGGGCCCTACCGCAGCGGAAGGAGCCGCCGCAACGTCCGCGCCACCGCCCGCCGCTCGGTGGCGGGAAGGGCTGCGCCGAATTCCCAACTCTCGCCGGCGAACCGCAATGCCAGCCGCGCTTCGGGACGCAGGCCGTCGCGCTCGGCGAGTTCGACCTGTACCCAGTACCGATTCCACTCCCGCCGCGCCTGCGTGCCGCCGCGACGGCGCTCCACGATCACCCGATCGCCGCTGACCGTCAGCCGCTCCCAGTCCCGCGCGCACCGGCCCGTGTACCAGAACGCCCACGCCAGCGCCGCGACTTCCAGCACCGAGTACGGCAGCACGAGCCACGCACCCGCCGCCGCGAACCCTGCCGCCAGCGTCAACGAGACCGTCGCCAGCGCCGCGAAAACGACCCAACGCTCCCTTGCCGCGAGCGATTGATGACGCCGCGACACGACGCAGTACTCGGGATCGACAGACAACGGCGGCAGTTCTGCGACCGGCATCGGCTCACTCCCCCGTCGAGCCGCCGGCAGCAGGCCCCTCGCATTCGCGCCCGCGGCCGCCCGGCAGTGCCGCTAAAGCCCAAAAGCTTAACATGGATCAATATTTCCGCGGTAGAGGTGGGGATACCTCCGCGCGCCGCACCGCCGTGCCGCCCGCACTGGCGGTTCATGGGCTCGGCAGGCCGAGCGCCGCGGATGCCCGTGCGCGAATCGCGGAAGTCGCGTCGGCCCCCCATGCCAGGTCGGCGAGCAGCGGTGCCGGCAACCGCGCGGCGAGGGCCTCGACGTTCTGGTCGCCAGCCGCCATCGCGTGATCGATCCGGAAGGCAACCCAGCCGGACAGCACGAGACCGCGCGCCGCGATCGCCAGCGCCGAGAGCAGCGCGTGACTGAGACAGCCCAGACGAATGCCCACCACGAGCACCACGGGCAAGCCCAGGCACGCCGGAATGTCCAGCATGTCGGAACGGGGCCCGAGCGGGACGAGCGCGCCGCCGGCGCCCTCGACCACGACGACGTCGGCACGTGCGGCCAGCCGGGCGTAGGCCGCGGCGACCCGCTCGAGGTCGATCACGGTGCCGGCCCATTCGGCCGCGAGATGCGGCGCAACCGCGGGTGCGAACGCATAAGGATTTACATCCGTCAGCGGCGCGACGACGTTGCCGGCGGCGACAAGCGCGGCGACGTCGGCGTTCATCCCCGACCCGGGGTCGACGCCGGCCGCCACGGGCTTCATCCCCGCGGCGCGCACGCCCGCCGCCGCGAATGACCGTAGCAGCGCGACCGCGGTGACGGTCTTGCCGACGCCCGTGTCGGTGCCGGTGACGAAGACGCCGCGTGCCATCGTCACGCCGCCGGCCGATCAGCGCCGCGCCTGCCGTTCCACGCGGACGATCGCGCGACCGTCGGCCGTGTGCGTGGGCGCGGCCTTCCACGCGTGGCCGTGGATCACTTCGAACGTTGCGGCAATGCGGCCATCGCGCCGCGTGGCCTCGAGCGCATCCATCGCGCGGCGCCATCGAGCGCGGCCCATGAGCCCCGGGGCACGGCCGGTCGCGGCATTCGTCGCGCCGATCGCCTTCAGGTCGCGCACCATTGCCGCGGGCTCGGCGTAGGTCAGCGTTACGTACTCCATCTGCAGCACCGGATCGGCAAACCCTGCGTGGACGAGCAGATCGCCGACGTCGTGCATGTCGGCGAATTGGTTGACGTGCGGGGCGGCATCCACGCCGGCGAACGCTGCACGCAGTTCGCGCAGCGTGTCCGGCCCGAACGTCGTGAACGTGAGCAGCCCCCCGACGTCGAGCACACGATGAAACTCCGCGAGCGCGCGGGGCAGGTCACCCGCCCATTGCAGCACGAGATTGCTCCAGACCAGGCCGAAGGCGCCCGCCCGAAACGGCAGCGCAGCGACGTCGGCGCAGACGAAGTGCACGCCGCCGTCGGCGGGCGCACCGCGCAGCGGCGCGAGCAGCCGGGCGGCAAGCGAACGCTGCTGGCGCACCTTCGTCCGCGCGGCCGCCAGCATCGCCGGCGCCACGTCCAGCGCGACGCGTCGCGCCTGCGGATAGCGCGCGGCAAGCTCACCGAGCGCCGCACCCGTGCCGCACCCCGCATCGAGCACCGCCGTCGGCGCCAGGCGCACGACGTCGAGCCGCTCGGCCATTCGCGTTCCGATCTCCTGCTGCAGCACGGCGGCGGAGTCGTAGGTCGCCGCCGCGCGCGCGAAGTGCCGCCGGATCGCCCGCGGATCCAGCGATTGAGCGGCATGCGACCGATCAGCGGCCATCGAGAAAGCCGTCCAGCGCCGCGCAAAAGGCGTCCGGGTGGGAGAGGAACGGCGTATGCGAGGCGCCGGCAATGAGCTCGAAGCGGGCATCGGGCAGCGCCGTGGCAAGCCATTCCCCGGCCGCCGGCACGGCAAGCGTGTCGCGGCCGCCGGACACGACGAGCGTCGGCGCCCGCACCGCGCCCACTTCCGCACGCAGGTCGGTGCCCGCGATCACCTCGAGCGCCTCGGCGAGGGTCCGCGGCTCCGGCTCGCCGCGCGCGAACAGCTCGTGGCGAAGCGCCGCGAGTGCGCTCCGCCCATGTTCGCTGCCATGCACCTGAAGTCCCAGAAAGCGCTGTACCGTGAGCTTCCACGCGACGTGCAACTCGTCGCCGAAGCGGGCGAGTGTCGGCGCCGACATCGCGTGCGGCCAGTCGTCGCCCGCGACGAACCGCGGCGACGTGCACACCAGCGCGAGCCGGGCGAAACGCCCGCTCACGGCCCGTGCCCAGCGCATCGCCACCAGGCCGCCCAGCGACCAGCCGACCACCGTCAACGGCTGCGTCTCGCGCACGAACCTCCTCTCGAGAGCGGTCACGACGGCGTCGAGCGTGAAGGCCGGCAGCGGCGCACTGTGTCCGTGCCCGGGCAGATCGACCGCGTGGACGCGGAAGCGCTTCGCCAGATGCGGCACCAGCGGCCCCCACACGCCGGCGTGCAACGCCCATCCATGCAGCAGCACCAGCGGTGCGCCGTGGCCGACGGATTCGACGTGCAGCGCGGCGGTCATCGACGGTGTCCGCGCGCGCAGGCGGGCGCCAGCGCCGCCAATGCATCGGCGAGGGCGTCGACGTCGGCGCGCGAATGCGCGGCGGTGAGCGAGATGCGCAACCGTGCCGTGCCGGCAGGCACCGTTGGGGGTCGAATCGCGGGCACCCAGAATCCCCGCCGCCACAGCGCATCCGCGAGCGCGACAGCGGCCTCGTTGGCCCCGACCACGAGCGGCTGGATCGCCGTCGCCGACGGCGGCAACGTCCACGGCAGCCCTTGCATCCGTGCGCGAAAACCTGCGATCAGCGAATGCAGGTGAGCGCGTCGCGCGGCGTCGTCGCGGATCACGACGAGCGCGGCACGCAATGCCGCGGCGAGCAGCGGCGGCGCGGCCGTCGAATAGATGTACGGACGCGCCGTCTGCATCAATGTCTCGACGACGGCGGGATGCGCCGCCACGAAGGCGCCGGCCACGCCGGCGGCCTTGCCGAGTGTCCCCATGTAGACGATTCTTTCCGACGCGAGACCGCAGTGCGCGAGTGTGCCGCGCCCGTCTCCGAGCACGCCGAAGCCATGGGCATCGTCGACGACGAGCCAGGCATCGAATTCCTCGGCGAGGGCGTGCAGCGCCGGCAGCGGCGCGACGTCGCCGTCCATGCTGAACACGGCATCGGTCGCGATCAGCTTGCGGCGCGCCGTCGATGCCGCGAGTCGCGCGCGCAGCGCCGCGGTGTCGCCATGCGGGTACCGCACCAGTGTCGCTCGCGACAACTGCGCGCCGTCGTTGAGGCACGCGTGATCGAGCCGATCGGCAAAGACCGCGTCGCCGCGACCGGCCAGCGCGGTGAGGATCGCGAGGTTCGCGAGATAACCGGTCGAAAACGTCAGCGCACGGGCCCCCGGGCACGGCGCAACAAACGCGGCGAGCTCTTCCTCGAGCGCAGCGTGTGGCGCGAAATGGCCGCTCAGCAGATGCGACGCCCCGGCTCCGACACCCCAGCGGGTGGTCGCGTCGCGTGCCGCAGCGAGGACCGCCGGATGGCTCGCGAGACCGAGATAGTCATTGCTCGCGAAGGCGACGATTTCGCGGCCCCCGACGACGATCCGGGCACCCTGCGGCGATTCGACGATGCGGCGCTGCCGCGCAAGGCCGGCCGCGGCCCGTTCGGCAAGCTCGCGCTCGAGGACGGCGATCAGCGTTGACGGCACGCAGGCGGCGTCAGGGGACCGGTGCGTCGGTCGCGACCAGGCCGAGCGACGCGAGCAGCGCACGATCCGCGTCGACGTCGGGATTGCCGGTCGTCAGCAGCTTCTCGCCGTAGAAGATGGAGTTGGCGCCGGCGAGGAAGCACAAGGCCTGGACCGCGTCACCGAGCTCGCGACGGCCGGCGGAGAGCCGGACCGTCGCACGTGGCATCGTGATGCGCGCGATGGCAATCGTGCGCACGAACTCGAGCGGATCGAGGGCATCCCGGCCGCCGAGCCGGGCATGGAGCGGCGTACCTTCGACCTGGACCAGGTGGTTGATGGGGACAGACTCGGGATATGGATCGAGATTGGCAAGCTGGGCGATCAATCCGGCGCGCTGCATTCGCGACTCCCCCATCCCGACGATCCCGCCGCAGCAGACGTTGATGCCGGCAGCGCGAACGCGCTCGAGCGTCTCGAGCCGGTCGTCGTAGTCGCGTGTGGTGACGACCTCGCCGTAGAACTCGGGCGCGGTGTCCAGATTGTGGTTGTAGTAGTCGAGGCCGGCCGCCTTGAGCGCCTCGGCCTGACCCTCCTTGAGCATGCCGAGCGTGCAACAGGTTTCGAGACCGAGCTCCTTCACCGCCTGCACCATTTCGAGCACCGGTTCGAGGTCGCGAGCTTTCGGGCCGCGCCAGGCGGCGCCCATGCAGAATCGCGACGCGCCCGCCTCCTTGGCCGCGCGCGCCGCCTCGATGACGTCCGCCAGCGGCAGCAGCGCTTCGTCGCCAATCCCCGTGTGGTGGCGTCTTGCCTGCGGGCAGTAGCCGCAGTCTTCCGGGCAGCCGCCGGTCTTGATGGACAGCAGCGTCGAAAGCTGGACCGTGTTCGGCGCATGGTGCGCGCGATGGACGTCCTGCGCCCGAAACATCAGATCGGTGAAGGGCAGCGCGAACAATGCCTCGACCTCGGCCGTCGACCAGCGTGCCGCCGTTGACGGTACCCGGCGTTGCGGTCGCGCGCCGACCGGGTCCGCAATCGTCCGTTCGGTGGATGGCATCGTGTGCGTTTCCGGTGTCAATTGGGGATCGGGACAGCGTCCGGTGAAGTGGTTCGTGCGACCGCCGACGCGGAATCCGCGCGGCGTCTACAATCGGCGGCGAGTGTCGAGGGAGGTCAACGGCTTGTCAAATCCGCAGGCGCATTCGTTTGACAGCGTCGTGTGGCACGCGCTGTGCCGCGGCATGGTCCGAGCCGCGCGCGCAGCGCTGCCGCAACGATGCGCGCTTTGCGTCGCCCCGGCGCGCGACGCTCTCCTCTGCCGCGATTGTGCGCACGCGCTGGCGCGTCTGCCCGCCGCCTGTCCGCGGTGCGCGCTGCCGACCCCCGGCGGTGCCACCTGCGGCGCGTGCCTGCGTGCACCGCCGCCTTACGTCGCAACCGCGGCGGCGCTGGTGTACGCGTTTCCCGTCGACCGGCTGCTGCAACAGCTCAAATACGGCGGCCGGCTCGCGCTCGCGGAATGGGCGGCGCAGGCGCTGGTTGCGGCAATCGCCCCCGCATTCTGGCGCCGCATCGACGAGGCGCGTCCGGATCGGCTCATCGCCGTTCCGCTCGCGCCCGCACGTCAACGCCATCGTGGATTCAATCAGGCGCGCGAGATCGCCGCTCGCGTCGCGTGCGCATTCGATCTTCCCGTGGCTGATGTGCTGCAGCGGACGCGATGTGGCCCGCCGCAGGCATCCCTCCCATGGTCGGCGCGCGTAACCAATGTGCGCGGGATGTTCACCGTCGAGGGCGACGTGTCCGGCGCGCGCGTCGCCCTTGTCGACGACGTCATGACAACCGGGGCGACGCTGGCCGAGGCCGCCGGTACGCTCATCCGCGCCGGCGCCGCCGAAGTCGAATGCTGGGTCGTCGCGCGCACGCTCCCCCCATCCGGCCGATGAAACCAGCCGCCGGATTCGCGGTCGTGCTGGTCCACCCGGAGATTCCACCCAATACCGGGAACGTGATTCGACTGACGGCCAACACGGGTGCCGAGCTGCACCTCATCGAGCCGCTGGGCTTCCGGATGGACGACCGGGAACTGCGGCGCGCCGGCCTCGACTACCACGAGCACGCACGGGTGCGCGTGCACGCCGATTTCGCCGCCTGTCGCGCCGCGATCGATGGCGGGCAGCCGCGGCGCTGGTTCGCGTTCACGACCCAAGGCGCAAGATCGCTCTACGACGCGCACTTCGCGGCGCGCGACGTGCTGGTTTTCGGCTGCGAGACCGCCGGATTGCCCGACGCCGTGCTCGACGGCTTTGCGCCGGAGGCACGGCTGCGGATCCCGATGCGCGCCGGCGTGCGCAGCCTGAATCTGTCGAATGCCGTCGCGGTCGCCGTCTACGAGGCGTGGCGGCAGACCGGACTCCACGGTGCCGGATAGTCTCGGCACGCCTGCGCCGCACAGAAACGGACTTAAGCCCCGGGCGCTAGTGGCGCTCGGCCCGCGGCTCGCGCTTCAGGAGCGCCTCGACGGCCTGTTTCGGCGACACTCCCTCATAAAGCACCCGGTGGACCGCATCGCAGATCGGCATGTCCAAACCGTAGTGCCGGGCGAGTGCGCGGACCGCCACCACCGCCGACACGCCCTCGGCGACGTGCCCGAGCTCGGTGAGAATCTCCCCCAGCGTGCCGCCGCGTGCAAGGGCGAGGCCGACGCGCCGATTGCGCGACAGGTCT
>Ga0105106_10003985_pt1 | contig 10515 bp, 8 predicted proteins | sample PPLLaktember2015_5_FD_79109 | JGI IMG/M metagenome (GOLD analysis project Ga0105106, IMG submission 79109) | Freshwater sediment microbial communities from Prairie Pothole Lake near Jamestown, North Dakota, USA - PPLs Lake P8 Core (1) Depth... | ecosystem: Environmental > Aquatic > Freshwater >... | reverse complement strand
GAGGACCGGGAGAAGATCTTCGAGCCGTTCCACACTACCAAAGCCGACGGCACCGGCCTCGGTCTCGCCATCGTGCAGCGGGTGGTCGAGGCGCACGCGGGGGCCGTCGATGTTTCGAGCGAAGAGGGAGAGGGAAGCTCTTTCCGGCTGCGCTTCCCGTTAGGTTCCGATGAGCGTCAATCGATCCCGACAACTCGTTGAAGAGGCCGAGGAGGGCCGGGCCCCGGCGGTCTCGGTGCTCGTGGTGGACGACCAGGCCGCGATCCGGGAGTCCATGGTCATCACTTTCCGGCGCGAAGGCTACGCCGTCGAGTCCGCGGAGAGCGGCGAGGAGGCGCTCGACCTCCTCTATCGCAAGCCGTTCGATCTCGTGGTGACCGACCTGCGCCTCACCGGGATCAACGGGCTCGAGGTTCTGCGGCGGACGAAGGAGCTCTTCCCGGACACCGAAGTGGTGGTGATGACGGCCTATGGCACCATCGAGGGCGCCGTCGAAGCAATCAAGGCCGGAGCCTACGACTACCTCACCAAGCCGTTCCAGCCCGAGGAGCTCACGCTCGTCTCCCAGCGGGCCCTCGAGCGGAAGGGGCTCACCCAGCGCGTCCGGCTCCTGGAACAGGCGGTTCGCGCACGACACCCCTTCGAGGAGATCGTCTGCGCCTCGTCGCGCATGAGCGAAGTGCTGAAGATGATCGAGCAGGTGGCTCGGCTGGACTCGACGATCCTCATCACCGGAGAGAGCGGCACCGGCAAGGAGCTGGCCGCCCGCGCTCTCCACGCGCTCTCCCCACGGAAGGACAAGCCCCTGGTCATCGTGAACTGCGGCGCCATTCCCGAGAACCTCCAGGAAAGCGAGCTGTTCGGACATTCCAAGGGCTCCTTCACCGGGGCGCACGCCGACAAACGCGGGCTCTTCGACGAGGCCCACGGAGGAACCGCCTTTCTGGACGAGGTCGGAGAGCTCACTCCGATGGCCCAGGTGAAGATGCTGCGGTTCCTGCAGAACGGAGAGGTGCGGCGGGTGGGAACGACGACCAGTCGGAACCTCGACGTGCGGATCATCGCGGCGACCAACCGCGATCTCGAGAGAAGCGTCAAGGACGGAAGCTTCCGCGAGGACTTGTTCTACCGGTTGAACGTCATTCCCATCGAGCTTCCGGCGCTGCGGGAGCGCCCCGAGGACGTTCGGCCTCTGGCGCTCCACTTTGCGAGGCGCATCTCGGATCGGATGGGGACCCCTCAACCTCCCGCGATCTCACCCCGCGCCATGGACGTGCTGAAGAAGCAGCCGTGGCGCGGCAACGTCCGCGAGCTCGAGAACGCCATCGAGCGGGCCGCGGCCCTCGACCGCGACGGGATCCTCGGGATGGACGATTTTCCCTTCGGCGACTTTCAGCGGAGCGAGGACCGCATCATCGATCGGGCGCGCAAGGGGGCCCTGAGCCTCGCGGAGCTCGAGAAAGAGTACATCCTGGAAGTCCTCGCCGAATGCGGAGGCAGCCGCAAGAACACGGCGAAGCGGTTGGGGATAACTACCGCCACTCTCTGGCGGAAACTCAAACAATACGAGAAAGAGCCTTCGCTGACGTAGGCGTTGCGTTGCCGGTTTCCAGTTGCCCGGGCGCTTCGCGCTCGGAACGCTGCCCACTGGTAACTGTCAGCCATCTGACTCACTCCTCAGGCACCTTCGCCATCGGGTCCACGGATTTCGCCTGCTCGAAGGCTTTTCGCGCCCTGAGGTGCAGACCGACCTCCTGGTAGAGGCTTCCGAGCGCCACGAAGTAGTCAGCCTTCCACGGATCCAGGTTCGTCGCGATGCGTAGATTCTTCTCCGCGTCCTGTCGCCACTTGGGATTCTTCGAGAGCGCGAGGCCGAGCAGGTGATAGATCTCCGCGCGCTCTGGAGCGTGGTCGATGGCCTGGTGGCAGAGCTGGATCGCGTTCCAGAAATCCGACGCCTGAAAAGCCTGCTGCGCGCGCCGGAAGAGCGACGTCGCCTCGGCCGCGTCTCCCGCGGGGCGGCCGGCGCCTCCCCGCGAAGGGATCGAGGATTTCCTCGACGCCTCGTAGAGACCTTCCTTCTCCGCGAGCGCCTCGTATCCGCTCCGCGCCGAGGAGGTGAGGATCTCCTTCGCTTCGGTGAAGCGGCGAAAGACGTACGAAAGCTTCTCCTGGAAATCGGGCGCGGGGATGCGCCGGAAGCGGTCGGGGTGAAACCGCTTGGCCCCCCGAAAGAAGGCCTGCTGGATCTCCTCGAGCCCCGAGCCCTGGGGGATCTCGAGGACCTCCCAGTGATTGCGCGAAGGGAACTCCTGGAAGAGCCTCTCGACCTCTTCCCGCTCCGCGTCGGCCCCGCTCGGGGCCGGCGCCTCCACGGGCGCGGGCTCCGCCGCGGCTCGAGGGGAGCTCGGCTTTTCCCTCGGCTCTCTCTGCGCCTCGTCGCCTTCGGGCTCGATGAGCTCCGCTTTGAGCAGCCCGATCAGCGTGCGCCCGGTCATCTCCTCGGAGAGCGGGCTCACGGCGAAGATGTCCTTCGCCGTCTGGGTCCCGTCGACGCGGGAGAGAACGAACGCTTCCTCGGGCTTCAGGTTCACGTCCTGGAAGCGCTTCAAGGGGTCCTTGGGAAATCCCAGCTTGCGACTGTCGCTCAGGAGAGACTCCGTCTCCTTTTCGAGCGACGGCGCCCGGCGAGCGGCCTCCATCAGGATATCGGCGACGGAGAGCGGCGCGCCCACGTAGCTGTCGACCGTGGTCAGGTTCGAGAACGAGAGGCGTTTCGGCGGAGTGATGAGCTGCGTGCAGGCGATGTCGAGGAGCTGCAGTCGGACGAACGTCTCGACCTCTTCCTCGCCGATGATGTTGAGCTCCGCCAGGATCTCGCCGAGCTTCCATCCGCTCTTGATGAAATGAGAGGCGTCCTCGAACTGCGCGCGGGTGATTCGCCCGTACCGCATCATCACCTCGCCCAGCCGGTCCTCTTCGAGGCTCGAGCGCGCTCCGACGACGAAGCCCGAGTTGAAAAAGACCGCGCGGCGCGCCTGCCCGGCTTCGCAGGTCAAAACACCCGTCCGCTTGGTGAAGCAGAGCTTCTTGAAGGCGTCGGCGACTTGGTGGTTCACGGGGATGGAAACGCGCGCGAACGGCCGGGCGACCTGCGGCCGCCCCAAGGGACCGGGTTCATCGTTCCAGGTATGAGGAAATGTTAGCAGATTCCAGGTCTGCCCATCACCCGTCCCTTCAACTACTTCACGTTGAAATCGCGTTTCATTATTAAATACAGACTTTCGACGGAAGGATTTCATTTTTGAATCAGACTCCTGTTTAGTCTCGAAGGCGTCGGCAGTAAGTGCCTGAATCTAAAAGGTCATCTATTCCGCGAGACGAATGGCACAGACCTTGCTCTTAGAAGAAACCGAGAACGCATTGGCGTCGCTCCCCAATCTCGACGCCAGCCCCGGGAGGTGCCCCCCGCACCGCCTCCCGGGGATATTTTTTTGTCCCTGCTCTTTCCCACGAAGCCACGTTCTCGTCGACACGGTTGAAGCTTCAGGAGCTCGGGGACCGTCTGCTTCATCCCTGATAGTGCTCGCCGTGGTTCCGTCCACCGGACGCCAGGATCTCGGCGCTTCGGGATCGTTCTTCGTTCTTCGGGGAAAGGATCTGGATCGCTCGCCGGATCTGGTCTTCGCGCCCGATTACCGGGTCGAGCTTCCCCTGGGACGCGAGCCTCGTCAGGTCGCGGCATACTACTCGAGCGCTTCGTAGAATATTAGCGTGTTAGAGTCATCCAATTTAATGGCTAGACACTTAAATTGTTGTTGACTCTTCATTCCAGAAGGTCTATATTATCGTCGTAGGCCGCCGGGTAACGCGGCTTGAAACTATTGCAAACACAAGGAGTGGCGACAATGGCGAAAGCAATCGGAATCGACCTGGGAACGACGAACTCTGTGGTCTCGGTCATGGAGGGCGGAGAGCCCGAGGTCATCGTCAACTCGGAGGGCGACCGGGTGACCCCGAGCGTCGTCGCTTTCGGCAAGGACGGCCAGCGCCTCGTGGGCCAGGTGGCCCGACGGCAGGCCATAACCAATCCCGAAAACACCATCTATTCGATCAAGCGGTTCATGGGACGGCGCTACGACGAGGTGAAGAAGGAGATTTCGATGGTGCCGTTCCACGTCGAGTCCGGCCCCGGCGGCGACGTCCGGGTGAAGGCCGGAGGAAAGCTTCACTCCCCCCCGGAGATCTCGGCGGCGGTGCTCTCGAAGCTGAAGCAGGCGGCGGAGGACTATCTGGGCGAGAAAGTCGTCGATGCGGTCGTCACCGTTCCCGCTTACTTCAACGACGCGCAGCGCCAGGCGACGAAAGACGCCGGCAAGATCGCGGGGCTCAACGTGCTCCGCATAATCAATGAGCCGACGGCCGCGGCCCTCGCCTACGGCCTGGACAAGAAGAAGGAAGAGACCATCGCCGTATACGACTTCGGCGGCGGTACGTTCGACGTCTCGGTGCTCGAGGTCGGCGACGGTGTCATCGAGGTGAAAGCCACGAACGGCGACACCCACCTCGGAGGCGACGACCTCGACCAGCGGATCATCGAGTGGATGATCCAGGAGTTCAAGAAGGACCAGGGCATCGATCTGTCCACCGACAAGATGGCTCTGCAGCGGCTCAAAGAAGCGGCGGAGAGGGCGAAGATCGAGCTCTCGAGCTCGGTCGAGACCGAGATCAACCTCCCGTTCGTGACCGCGAACGCCTCCGGTCCCAAGCACCTGCAGATGAAGCTCACCCGCTCGCAGTTCGAGAAGCTCGTGGACGACCTCTTCGAGCGGACTCTCGAGCCCTGCCGGCAGGCGCTGCGCGACGCTGGAGTCGAGCCCAAAGACATCGACGAGGTGGTCCTGGTCGGAGGCTCGACCCGCATCCCGAAAGTCCAGCAGATCGTCGAGTCTCTCTTCGGCCGAGAGCCCCACAAGGGAGTCAACCCCGACGAGGTGGTCGCTATCGGCGCCGCCATCCAGGCCGGCGTCCTCCAGGGAGACGTGAAGGACGTCCTGCTCCTCGACGTGACTCCGCTCTCGCTCGGCATCGAAACGCTCGGCGGAGTCGCGACCCGGCTCATCGAGCGCAACACCACGATTCCCGTGAGGAAAAGCGAAGTGTTCTCGACGGCCGCCGACAGCCAGACGACCGTCTCCGTCCACGTGCTCCAGGGCGAGCGGGAGATGGCTCGCGACAACCGGACCCTCGGGCAGTTCCAGCTCGTGGGCATTCCTCCGGCTCCGCGGGGAGTCCCTCAGATCGAGGTCACGTTCGACATCGACGCCAACGGCATCGTGAACGTCTCGGCCAGGGATCTGGCGACGGGCAAGGAGCAGAAGATCACGATCGAAAGCTCGAGCGGACTGAGCCAGTCGGAGATCGACCGCATGGTGAAGGAAGCGGAGTCGAACCGCGATTCCGATCGGAAGAAGCGCGAGGAGATCGAGGGGAGAAACCAGCTCGACAACGCGGTGTTCACGACCGAGCGCACGCTGAACGAGAGCCGCGCCGAGCTCGCCACGACCGACGCTACCCTCGTCCGCGAGGTCGAGGACGCTCTCGCGCGGGCGAAGCGGACGCTCGAGAGCGAAGACGCGGCCAGCTTCCGAAGCGCTTTCGAAGCGCTCACCAAAGCCGCTCACCGCATGGCGGAAGTCCTCTACCAGAAGAAGGGGAGCGGCGAAAAGCCGTCCGGGAGCGGAGCCGCCCCCGGACCCGGCAAGGCCGCGGAGGACGTGGTGGACGCCGAGTTCACCGAAGTCAACTGATACTGTGTAAGAAAAGGGGATGACGGGAGCAGATGGGATTCTCCACATCCCCCTTCTTACACGCCCCGGATTACTCCGTGCTTCTTCCCCACCCGGGTGAAGGCCTCGATGGCTCGGTCCACCTGTTCGCGCGTATGGGCGGCCGAGAGCTGCACCCGTATCCGCGCCTGGCCTTTGGGGACCACGGGGTAGCTGAAACCCACGACGTAGATTCCCTCGTCCAGCATGTCCTTCGCCATGTTCGAAGCGAGCCTCGCGTCGCCGAGCATGACGGGGACGATAGGATGGCTCCCCTCGACGATCTGGAATCCCCGCGAGGCCATCTCTTTGCGGAAATGGGCGGTGTTCTCGAGGAGCCGGAGACGGTGCTCGGATGTGGTCTCCAGGAGGTCGAGGACCCGGTTCGCGGCGGAAACGATCGAAGGCGCGAGGGAGTTGGAGAACAGGTAGGGCCGCGAGCGCTGCCTCAGTAGATCCACGATCTCCTTTCGCGCCGAGGTGAATCCGCCCGCGGCGCCGCCAAGGGCCTTCCCCATGGTCGAGGTGACGATATCCACCCGGTCCTGGACCTGGAAGAGCTCCGGCGTCCCCCGGCCTTTCTCCCCCACGAAGCCCGTCGCGTGGGAGTCGTCCACCATCACCATCGCCTGGAAGCGCTCCGCGAGATCGCAGATTCCGTCGAGGGGTGCTACCGTCCCGTCCATGCTGAAGACACCGTCGGTGGCGATGAGCTTGAGGCGGCAGGACGAAGCCTCCTTCAGCTGCTTCTCCAGATCCTGGAGATCCCGGTTCTGATAACGGAACCTCTTCGCCTTCGAGAGCCGGATTCCGTCGATGATACTCGCGTGGTTCAGGGCGTCGCTCACCACCGCGTCCTCTTCCGAGAGCAGCGTCTCGAAGAGACCGCCGTTGGCGTCGAAGCAGGAGCCGTAGAGGATGGTGTCCTCGGTTCCCAGAAACCTCGAGATCTTCGCCTCGAGCTCCTTGTGGATGTCTTGGGTTCCGCAGATGAAGCGCACCGAGGAGAGGCCGAACCCGCGGGCGTCGAGCCCCTGGTGGGCCGCCTCCAGGATCTCGGGCGCGCTCGAAAGGCCGAGGTAGTTGTTGGCGCAGAAGTTCAGCACCTCTCCCGAGGCGACGTCGATCCGGGCGCCCTGCGGCGAGCGGAGGATCCGCTCGCTCTTGTAGAGCCCGGCCTCCTCGATCTCCTTCAACGTGGAACGGTAGTGCTCTCGAGCTTGATCGAACATGGTCTCAGGCCTTTTGATCGCGCGAGCGCTGCTGCCGCCTCAGGCTCGCGACCAGGTCACCGGTGAGGAGCAGGAAGACCTTGATCGGATCCTCCTCGCTCTTCGCGCCGCGGGCCCCTCCCGCGAGCGGCTCGTACCCCAGGAGCGCGTCGACCGAGTGCAGGAACAGCGCCTGGTCCGACTCCCGGACGCCGGAGAACGAGAGGAACTGCTCCGGCCGGAAATCCCTCAGGAGGGTCTTCACCCGCTGGAGCTGGTCGACCCGGCGCCCTTCGTCGAACTCCTTGACTCGATCGAAGAGGTTCGCGAGCACGTCGAGGAGCTGACCGATGTCGAGGACGTTCTCCAGGTCCCGCTGGAAGAGCCGCTGCCGGGTGAGGGCGGGGTCGAAGATCGCCAGCTGCTCGAAGAGCGAAGCCGACAGGGTCTCGTGGATCTCGCGGATCCGGAGACCGAGCTCGTCCACCACGGCGTCGATCCGGCCCTCGAGGAACTCCCGGTCCACTTCCGAGCCCTGGGAGCGGCTCTGAGGCTTGAGGGGCACGAACCGGCGCACCCAGCGCGAGAGCTCCTGCCTCATGAACCGCATGTCGCCCGCGAGATCCCGCACCCGCTGTCCGTAACGCCCGCGAAGCTGCTCACCGCTCCCGCTGAGCGGGCAGCTCGCCATGAACTGCTCGAGCTGATGTAGGCGCCGACTGAGAGCGAAGACGTGCTGCCCGAGCTTCTCCACCTGGCGGTCGTAGCGCAGCCGGGCAACGGCCGCTTCCTGATTCCCGTTCCGGCTCGAGAAGAGCTTCAGCTCCCGGCGGATCTCCTCGATGCCGGTGAAGGCCTCCGACGACAGGAGGGCGGCCTTCATGAACAACTGCTCGACCAGGTTCTCCGTCATCTGCTGGTCGGGAATGCGGCGGATGCATTCGTTCAGGACCTCGAGCGAGGTTTCGCGGGAGAGGAACTCGAACGCCGCCTGGTCGCGGCCGTTGTTCAGCCGCTCCATCAGCGGCTGGCATAGAAGTCCATGGCGAAGGAGCTCTCCCGCCGTCGCGGACCGGGCTTCTCCCGTGGACAGCGAGCCGTCGGGTTCGGGATGCAGGGGATCCATGGTGTGCTCTTCTCGATAGTACTTCTATAACAAGCGCCCGTGAGGGGTGTCAAAACGGCGCGTTCCGTCAGTCCGTCTTGACGCGAATATGGCCCAGTCGGCTCACGAGAGTCTCGCGCAGCCGCCGAAACTCCTGGAGCTCTCCCCGGGTCAGTGCAAGGTGGCAGGCGTCGAGCTTTTCCACCAGCTCCAGGAGCTGGCGCCGCTCAAGCTCCGCTCTCACCGCGCGAAGATCCGCCTCGATCTTGTCGAGCGCCCCCACGCCGAGGTGGTTCAGAGTCGCGATAACGCTGTCCAGGGTCTCCACGGTTTCTCGTCCGCGGCTATTGTATATCTTCGCGGCGGACGACCATGACCTTGGACGGAAGGAGAATCGACGAGCTCCGGGAGGAGATTGCCGGGAAGGCGAAGGCAGCGGGCTTCGACAAGGTGGGCTTCGCGCCGGCGCGGCTCCCTGAATCGCGCGAGCTTTTGAAGGAATGGCTCGAGCGCGGCTACCAAGGGGAGATGGCGTGGATGGCGCGCGCCGCCGAGCGGCGCGCCGACGCCTCCCGCAGCCTCGAAGGGACGCTCAGCCTCGTCTGCTGCGGATTGAACTACTACCGGGGAGCGCCCGTCGGAGCTCCCGCGGGGTTCGGGGTCATCTCGAGCTACGCCCAGGGCGAGGACTACCACCGGGTGCTCGAGGGGAAGCTGAGGGAGGTGGCGGCGTTCATCGAAGCCCGCGCCTCGGTCCCGACGAGAATCTACGTCGACACCGGCCCCCTTCTCGAGAAGAGCTATGCCGCCGCCGCCGGTCTGGGCTGGGTCGGCAAGCATTCGAATCTCCTCTCGCGCGAGGGAAGCTCGTGGTTCTTTCTCGGTGAGATCCTGGTCCCGCTCCCGCTCGCTTGGTCGCCCGCGGCTCCCCCCGAGCCGAACCGCTGCGGCACCTGCACCCGCTGTATCGAGGCCTGCCCCACGGGGGCGATCGTCGAGCCCTACGTCGTCGACAGCCGCCTCTGCATCTCGTACCTCACGATCGAGCTCCGGGGGTTCGTCCCCCGCGAGCTTCGTCCGCTCATCGGGAATCGCATCTACGGATGCGACGACTGCCAGGACGTATGCCCCTGGAACCGCTTCGCCGTGAAGAGCGCGGTCCCGGAGTTTCTTCCCCGAGAGCCCCTCGCTTCGATGGACCTGGCGCGGATTCTCCGAATGAGCCGGGAGGAGTTCCTGGACGCCACCCGCGGGAGCGCGATTCGCCGGGCGCGCTACGGGGGTTTTCTGCGAAACGCGGCGATTGCGCTCGGAAACGCCCGAGACCCGCGGGGGGTTCCAGCGCTCGTCGAAGCCCTCGGACACGAGGAGGCCCTGGTCCGCGGTCATGCCGCCTGGGCGCTCGGGGTCATCGGGGACTCCCGCGCGCAGGCGCCCCTGGAATCGCGGCTCGACGGCGACGGCGACCCCCGGGTGAGAGAGGAGATCGAGTGTGCTCTCTCCGAGCTCAGTCGAGAGGCTCCACCGCCACGTCCGCGAGCCAGCTCTTGATCCGCGGCCCGAGACGCTCCTTCACGAATCGGAGCCACTCGTCGTGCGCCTGGGGGTTCTCGGCGACCACTTCCTCGAACCGCCGGTAGCCCTCGGGGTTCGCGAGCGAAGACGCGAGCTCCCGCCGCGCGTCCAGAGGGCCGAGCGACGCGACGAACTCGCGAAGCTCGTGCGCGGGCACCAGCCGGCGCGCGTGCGGGATGAGAACGTAGCGGTTCTCGGCGGTGATGGCGCGCTCGTCTTCCTCCTCGTCCTCGTTGTCGAGATAGGACGAGAAGAAGTGGACCGCTCCCGTCTCCCGGTCGAGGTAGTACCGGTGGTCGGCGGAGCTGTCGGCGAAGGCGTCTTCGAGCTCTTCCCAGTCGACGCGGATGCGCCGCCACTCGAGATCGCTCATTGCTCGTAGTCGAGGGTGCTCACGTCCCAGTAGTCCTCGTAAGCTCCCCGGTCGAAGAGCTCGAGGAAACGGCCGATCCTCTGGCGAACCAGAGTGCTGCGATGGCCGGCGAGCGACGCCGGGTGGGGATAGCCGTAGCTGAAATAGGCCCGGATGAACTGGCTCGACTCCGAGAGCGGAAGCGCCCGGACGTTCTCGACGTAGCTCGGGAAGACTCCGCTCCGCAGAAGGTAGAACTCGACGTTCGATACATAGAACGCGGTCACGGTCTCGCCGCGCTCGCGGGCGAACTTGCCGACCGCTTTCAATGCGTGGGGCCCGGCGAAGTCTCCCACGACGGGAACCAGCCGGCCTTCGCGCGCGAGCTTTCGAACGTGGTCGTAGTCGTCGGGCCGGGAGAGGAAATGCGCAGGCCCTCCGTCG
>Ga0105106_10003984_pt1 | contig 10516 bp, 7 predicted proteins | sample PPLLaktember2015_5_FD_79109 | JGI IMG/M metagenome (GOLD analysis project Ga0105106, IMG submission 79109) | Freshwater sediment microbial communities from Prairie Pothole Lake near Jamestown, North Dakota, USA - PPLs Lake P8 Core (1) Depth... | ecosystem: Environmental > Aquatic > Freshwater >... | reverse complement strand
CGCGTTGGTGCCGTGCAAATTCGGAGCTCGCGCTGGGTCGGGCTCCTGGATGACGCTCCACACCGACGGCGTGCACCAAGAGCGCGTGAGGGGCATCATGGCACGTAAGCGGACCCTGAAGCCAACCGGCTGGGTCGTGGATATGCGTCATTACCTCGACGAAGAGACGGGCGACCTGCCCGACGCCATTCCGGAACGCGTCCTGAGTCTCGCCATCTTCTTCGGCGCGATCGTGGCGTGGGTCACCGACCATCTGCCAGAGGGCGAGGAGTACACGAACGTACCATGCCGGCGCAGCCCAGGCCGTCGTCGTTGTCGCGGCGAGATTATCGCCGTCCTGGACCGCATGTCAGCGCTCACCTGAAACCGCGTAAATCTGGACCGACGTCGAATCTGGCCCTTCATCTGACCGGCGGCCATCGAAGAGCCCTGCAGGCGCTCGGCGGCCGTCGAGATCACCCCAACACTACGGTAATAGCTGCCGCCGAGCGCCCCGCCGAATCAATGGATTGCTGTTAGGCTGACGGCCTGATGGCGGATTGAGGTGAAGGCCTGGAGCTTGACCCTCCAGGCCTTCGGTGACCGGGTGCGGTGATTGACGCATCGGCCGCTGGCGTTCAGGCAACACTTCTTGTAGTTCCTCCCCCGACCCACACGAACAGGGATCTCCCATGAGAAGACCCGATGGCCGCGGAAGCGCGCGGCGTTGCGTGATCTGCGTGCCTATCTGATCGAGCAGGATGGGCTCAGGCGTGCCGATCTGCGGCGTACCGTGGAGCACGCTGTTGCCCGAAAGCGGGGGTCGCGAACATTTCGATGTCGCGCCGGCCCGGTGCCTCGCCGTGTCGGGCGGGGATCGGCGTGCAGGCAGCGTTGACCGCCGCGATCGTCGGTCAACTCACATCAAGCCACGGACGGACATGGCGCCAGCCCTTCATCAACGTTGCGAATCGATCGAAGTCGCCGTCGTTGGTGACCAGGGTGATCCCGGCCTCGCGGCAGGAGGCGGCGAGCAGCGCGTCGTTGAGGAGCGATGGGTTGTCGTAGACCGCCGCCCAGCCCTCCCTCGCCGCCACCGCCGCGACCAGTCGTCCACTGTGAACAAACGCCGTCGCCATGGGGGCGAAGACGCGACGGCGGCGAACGAACGGCTGGAACACCGATCGCTCGAGCTCGCGTGCTTGCGCGGGCGTCTGGGCTCCTGCTGCGAGTTCCTGCATGACGACAGCGCTCAGGAACGTGAACGGAAGCGCACGCTCGATGAAACGGAGGAGCACCGCTTCAGCAGCGGGATCGCGAAACGCGTCGACATAGATGTTGGTATCGAGCGCGAACTTCACGGGCGGCGGCGAGACTCGAACACATCGTCGATGCCACCGGCGCGTCGCATCGCCGCGAGCCCCTCGGCGACTTCACGACGGAACGCCACGAAATCGAGTGCGAGATCGATAGCTTCCGTCTCTGTGTCGACGCCGAGGGTGCGGCGCGCGGCGTCGAGCTTGCGCTGATCCATCACCACGTTCTTCCGGACCCACCCTGCCCGTCTCCCGCGCGTGCGTGTCGCGGGACGAGTGCCGCGCTTCTGCTGCCGCACGACGAGTTTTGCCATTCGCTTCTCCATCTGTATGAATGGTAGTATACATCTGTATAGAGATGGATTCGGCCGGCTGTGGAACACCCGACCGTGCGCAGAGTGCCGCTCGGTAACCTTGATGGAACTGTACCCAAAGCTCCGAAATGGTCGGTTCATCAGTGCGGGCAATCGCGGGCAAGGCGCCACGGCATCGCCGGCATTGACGGCAATGTCGGCACTCTAGAATCTGCAACTTACAGAATCTAAATGGTCATGGTGGGTTCGAATCCCACCCTCTCCGCCAACCGCCTGCGCTCGCGTCAGCATGTCAGCGCGAGATACGGCTTGATGTCGCGCCAAAGCGGCGGGAGCCGCGAAGGCGGACTCTATCAGTACAGCCTGCGGCGATTCACGGTGAAATCCTGGAGCAGGGTGCAGCACCAGCTACTCGCGGGCGGAAACCGCGCGCCATTTGGCTCCGCGACCGCGCCCTTCGACTTGAACGAGACCTTCAGATCGCATCTGGCGCAGGACGTGACGCACCATGTCTCGGCTGACGCCCGGGCAGTCATGCTCGAGATCCGCGATGCCGAACGCACCGAGACGACGCGCCACCGCCGCTCGCACCTGATCGGTCTTGGATCCCTGGAGTGCGGCGACCCGCATCTCGAATTCGTCGTACGCCCGAATGAGCACACCCCAGAAATAGTCCAGCCACGGATGGGCATCGTGCTCGTCGGTGTGCCATACGCGCGAACTGCGCTCGAGCGCGTCATAATACGTCTCGCGAGATTCCTCGATGATTCGCTCGAGGCTCACGTAGCGTCCCACCTGGTAATCGACGTGATACAGGAGTAGCAGTGAGAGAAGTCGTCCGATGCGTCCGTTCCCGTCGCTAAATGGATGGATGCACAGGAAGTCGAGGACCGCGAGCGGCACCAAGACGAGCGGATCGGCAAGCGAGCCGGTGATAGCGGCATGATAGTGGGCGATCAGATCCGCCATGGCCTGGGGCGTGGTCACCGCCGGCGTCGGGGTGAAACGGACCCGCGTGATGGTGCCGTCTGCTTCGCGCTCGACAATCTGATTGTCCGTGCTCTTCCAGCGTCCGCCTGCACCGGGCTGGTAGCGGTACAGCGTGTGGTGGAGCTGGAGCACGATGTTCTCGCCGAACCGCATGTCGGCGTGCGATTCGTGAATGAGTTGCAGGGCATCTCGATAGCCGGCGATCTCCTGCTCCGACCGGTTGCGCGGCTCTGTGCGCCGGACGACCAGGTCGGCCACCCGGCCAGGCATTGCGACGACGCCTTCGATCCGGTTGGACGACTCCGTGGATTCGATGATGGCGTGCGTGCGCAGCGTGTCCAGTTGCTCCGGGAACTGGCGTGTGAACAGATCCTGGCGCCCACGTACTTCGCCGAGGCGCTGGATGGTGCTCAGCTCGGAGGCCCCGAAGCGCAGGCTGGCCAGATAGGCCGGTTGAAGTGATGGCATTGCGGGTCGCAATCAGAAAGAGGTAATAGCTGGTCAATGTTACCCCTTTTCAGCGGCCGATTACCTCCTTTCGACCTCCTGATGGCGCTTTACCACTGTCAGCCGAACCCGACTCGCGAACGTCGTAGAGCTGCGATTCCGAATAGCGGCCGACGGCAGCGCGAGCATTGTTCCAAGACAAATGCCGATCGCAGCCATGCCGGCTGCGCCGCACAAAACTATTCGGAGCACAGCGCGGCGGTCGGCACCGAGTGCCATGCGCACGCAGATCGCACGCGTGCGGCGGGCAACGGAACGTCATTAGGCCGTACAGTCCGATGGCGCCGAGCCCGGTCGCCAGCAGCCCAAAGGAGAGCGCAGTAGACGATCGATCCGTTCGTCGATCATGACGTGGCCGATGACCGGGAGTTCCGGTCCTGCCGCTAGCGACCTTGCGACGCTCGGGGCCGCCGCCGGTGTGCTGGCGGCCGTGGCGCTCGCGTCCAGCTCGGCCGGCACGACGCGCCAGCCGCGTCAGCTCGGGCCCCGTGCCGTCGGTGGGATGGAAACCCACGCCGAGGCATGGCTGGCAGAGCGTGTCGACTTACGAAACACCAATGCGTGATTACGAGTTGCCTGTCGCCGTCCGACGACTGAGCGCAGGCCGGATTGCGTGGCATCACAGGATCCAGCGCGCGCGTGACAACCGAGCAGGTCTGGGGCCGTGGATTCCCTGAGTTGAGCTGGAGCTCGGTGAGCGATGTGCAGTCAACCGTATCGGGTGTGGGTCTTCTGCCGCCGCCGGCCTTCACGATAAGCGACACCTACTTAGCTATCTGCCCTGCCTCTATGGGACTGGCGCGGGACCGCCGAAAAGAAAAATGGATCAAGGAAGGCAAACGGGCGTCGGGTGTGGCCCCTGCCGAGATTCGGCGGCAATTGGAGATGCCGGTTATGAAGGGAGCGGCGATGCGACGCGCGTTACTGGCCCCGTTGATGGTCGCCGCACTTGCGTGCACGCAGGATAGTGGCGGAGGCGCGACGAATCCGCTTGGACCGAATCGGGGTGGCGAACCGTCGGACAGCGACTGGCTGGCACTCGTCGGCGAGCTGGCAGCCATCGGAGCGGATGGGATTCAGGCGGCCTACGTCTCGTCCGGCGTCCTACAGCTGGCTGCGCCGCTCGCGCTCACGGCATCGACGAACGGCCTCACCGCGCCCTCGTCATCGATCAGCGGAAGTACCACGTATTTCTGCTGCGGAGGCTCGCTCGCCCGCGACCTTACGGTCGCCAGCACTCTGACGGCCGCCTCTGGCGGTTCGGCGGCACTGGTGCAGGCGTTCGCCGACACCAACGTCGAATGGAAGCTGGCGACGAACGGTACGCCGACGTCCATCGAGCTCTCGCTGTCCGGCGTCACGCTCACCGGAAACCTGACGATGACCGACACGGTCTTGAATGGCGTCCAGCAGCTGCGGCTTTCTGGGACCGTCACCTACACCGTCAGCGGCGGCGAGGTGAAGACGTCCTACTTCGAGGTCTATTACGGTTACCAGAACTACCCGTCTGGGATCCCTACCGCAACTGGCCAGGCCGGCCCCGCGAGAGCCAACGGCCCGCTGCCGACGCCTCTTGCCAGCCGCTGCACCAAGGTTCCGAGAGAAGGCTGCGGTCCGTGCAGGGCTGCACCGTGCGGCGACGCTCCCTGCGGGAAATGGCCAGCCTGCCCGAAGTAGGCAGCGCGCCGCCGACGGCGTTGGCGGCGATGATGTAGTTGTGCTGCGTGCAGTCCGCGTCAGCTTGACACTGCCTCCCAAACACGGCCGATAATTCGTCGTCTTTACTCCTTGGCCGCGCCTCGGTGGTTCGTCTTCGCAACAGGGGGCACCATGACACTGAGGGTGTGCGTAGGCAAGTGGGCGCTGATTGCGGCGCTGGGCCTGTCTCCCCTCTTCTGGCCATCGGCGGAGACGAGCGCGCAGTCTGCCCTCGCGGGCCCGCAGTTCGAGGTCGATCCGTTCTGGCCCAAGCCGCTGCCCGAGCGGTGGGTCACAGGAGAGCTCGGCGGCGTCTGCGTCGATGAGAACGATCACGTCTTCGTCCTGTCGCGCGCGAACTTGTACCCGGGGATTGCGGAAATCGCGCAAGCGGCGCCGCCAGTCATGGAATTCGACGAGGCCGGCAACGTCGTGAGCTCCTGGGGCAATCGCGAAGTGATGCCCGAGGCGCTGCACGGATGCTCCTTCGATGCTCAGGGAAATATCTGGATCGCCGGCAACGGCGACGGCTTCATCCAGAAGTACTCCCGTACTGGAAAGCTGCTGCTGCAGATCGGCGTAAAGGGCAAAGTCGATTCCGAGAACGGCACGCTGAAATCCCGCTTCCTGAACGCCAGCCCTGTCGCGTTCTATTCGCCGACGCAGATTGCTGTCGATCCGGGGAACGGCGACGTGTTCGTTGCAGACGGCTACGGAAACAAGCGCGTCGCGGTTTTTGACAAGACCGGCAAGTTCCTGCGGCAGTGGGGGCGCCAGGGCACGACGGCTGACGCCGCCGCCGGCGTGGGCGGCGCGTTCGTCAACATCGTGCATTGCGTCGTGATGGGGAATGACGGCCTGCTGTATGTGTGCGATCGCAACGGCGATCGCATCCAGGTCTTCGACAAGGTGGGCGCTTTCAAGCGAAACATTCCCACGCCGGTTCTTTTCCGGGCGCCGTATACGGGCAACGGCACGGCCGGATCGCTCGCCTTCTCTCGTGACGCCTCCCAGAGGTACATGTACGTCGGAGATTTCAGCGACAAGGTCATTCGAGTCTTCGATCGAGTTTCGGGAAAGGAACTGTCGCAGTTCGGCCGCCCGGGCAGCCACCAGTTGGGGGGCATCGCCAGCCCGCACGGTATCGCCGTCGATTCGAAAGGGAATCTCTACGTTGCGGAGTCGCTCGACGGACGACGGATCCAGCGGTTCAAGCAGGTCGGCGGCGAAAAGCCCACCGCAGGCCGTTAGATAGAACCGGCCAATTTTGGGCCGGATCTCGTCTTCATCTCACCTTCAATATCGTTGCAGTACAACAGCCGGGAAATGCTCTGCGTGCGTCTCTTCCGACATCCATTGCTCTGGGGCGTACTCTGCTGCGCCCTCGACCTGACGTCGGCCATTGCACAGGAGACCGGCGACCCGTCGGGCCTCCGCACGCTGACGGCCGTGCGCCTGGGATCGGACGAGCATCTCCAGATCGACGGCGTCCTTGACGAACCTGTGTGGCACCGCGCGACGCCGGCAAGTGGGTTCGTGCAGCGCGAGCCCAACACCGGAATGCCCGCCACCGAAGCCACTGACGTGCGCGTCGTGTATGAAGTCCGGCGTGTCGTGCTCGGCGTGGTTCTGCACGACAGCGAGCCGAATGCGGTTCTCCAGAACCAGATGCGGCGCGACGGATCATTTGATACCGACGACAGCTTTGCGTGGATTATCGACAGCTTCCTCGACGGGCGCACCGGCTACTTCTTCGAGATCAATCCTGCCGGAGCGATGGGCGACGGGCTTGTCACCCTATCCGGCGGTGGAGGTGGGGGTGGCGGCGGCGGTGGAGGTGGGGGCGGCGGCGGAGGCGACGGCGGTGCTATCAACCGCTCGTGGGATGGTATCTGGACGGCGCGAGTGCGTCGCACGGATACCGGGTGGAGTGCCGAGATCGAGGTCCCCTTCCGAACGCTGAACTTCAATCCGGATGTGACGAGCTGGGGCATCAACTTTCGGCGCACGATCCGTCGCAAGAATGAAGAGAGCCTCTGGACCGGTTACGCGCTCAACCAAGGGCTCGCCCGCGTCGTCAGTGCCGGGCGCGTCGAGGGACTGAAGGATGTCTCGCAGGGACTCGGCCTCGATTTGAAGCCCTACGCCGTAGGACACCTGTCGTCGGCGCCGGCCGCTGGCAAGCCGGCCGCGGTTGCAGACGGCGATATCGGGCTCGACGCGTTCTTCAATATCACCCCGGCGCTGAAGCTGAATCTCAGCGTCAACACCGACTTTGCGGAGACCGAGGTCGACGAGCGCCGCGTGAATCTCACGCGCTTTCCGCTCTTCTTCGAGGAGAAGCGAGATTTTTTTCTCGAAGGCTCGAGCTACTTCGATTTCGGACGCATGCCCGGGCGCGCCGTCACGCCGTTCTTTTCCCGACATATCGGCCGAGATGCCGAAGGCCAGGCGCAACGGATCGATGTGGGAAGTAAACTCACCGGCCGATCCGGTGCATTCGATATCGGCATCCTGCAGGTGCGCACGGGGCACCGCCCGCAGGACGAACAAATCGGCGAGGATTTCTCGGTGGTGCGGGTCAAACGCCGGATGTTCGCGCAGTCTTACGTGGGGGCGCTTTACACGCGCCGCGACCCACGGGAGGGGGCGGACCGGCACACGGCCGGACTCGATATGGCGTTCAGCACGTCGAGGTTCCGAGGTGATCAGAATCTGGATGTCAGCGCGTTCTTCCTCTGGACCAGCAATCCGCTCGGCCCGGAAGGGTCGTCCGGCTTTGGTGCGACGCTCAGCTACCCGAACGACCCGTGGACGGCCAACTTCTCGGCTTTGGAGCTTCAGCCGGGCTACGACCCGTCGCTCGGATTCGTGGAGCGCCGTGGCATCCGCCAGTACCAGCCGGAGTTCGAATGGTCGCCGCGCCTCGACAATCATCCGTGGATTCGAAGCATCGACATGGGCGTGGAGGCGAACATCCAGGCAGACATGCAGAACGTTTTGCTGAGCCGCGAGGTGGAGCTCACGGTGCTGCAGATCAACCCGCACGATGGCGCCCGCTATCAATTCAGAGTGACTCCGCAGTACGAACGCCTCGACGAGGACTTCGAGATTTCAGACGGCGTGGTGCTGCCGGCAGGAGGCGTCTATCAGTTCACGCGATACGAGGTGGATGCGGAGACACCAGAGCACTTCCCGGTGTCGGTCTCGACGGAAGTGGAATGGGGCGATTTCTTCTCGGGACGCCGGCGCGATGTCGGCGTGCGGCTCGACGTGCGACCGCGGCGCGGCGTCTCGCTCTCGCTCGAGGCGGAACGCAGCTTCCTCGATCTGGCCGAGGGGAGTTTCACAGCGGACGTCTACCGGGCAGATGCCAGCACTCAATTCAGTCCGTGGGTGTTCCTGGCCAATCGACTGCAGTACGACACAGTGAGCCGTGAGCTCGGGTGGCAGATTCGATTCCGCTGGATCCGGCGTCCGGGGAACGACGTGTACTTCGTCTACACTCACAACTGGGAGGAAGTCGGCGTTGTTGGCGGACGGCGTCGCCTTACCACGCTCAACAATCAGCTTGCGAGCAAGCTGGTATACACCTTGCGCTTCTAGGCAGTCGGTTCCACGTTCCTGTTCCGCGTTCCAAGGGTTCGAGGTGGGCGGGCGTCCAGGCGCCACCGCGAACGAGGAACAGGAACCGACGCGAAGCGTCGTCGAGCCTGGTTCGCGGCGAATCCGCGCGAGCTACGGCGCGACGGCTTCCACCACGAGCACACCCGAGGGCGACACCATCACTTCCGCGCCAGATGCGCCACCGATAATCACCTCGCCGCCTGCCCGATCGATCCGCACCGGCTCGTTGGGGCGCAGGTTGAAGATCGCATGCCGGGCGCCCGCCACCGCCGGTTCGCGGTAGCGCAAGGGGAACACCGGCGATTGGCCGCGGTCTTTCAGCCACATCAAGAGCCATGGGTTCGTCGGACTTTCCACGATGGCGCCAATCCAGGCCCCATCGGCGCTGGCCAGCGGCCTGGCCGGGGTGGGCGTTCCGAGGGTCTGCGCGTCGCCAGGCTGGAGTACGTGGAGAAACACGTGACGGCTCGTGCGATCCAGTGGCCACGTTTCAATCCGCCCCCATCCCAGGTACTCGCGCGCTCCGTCCGTCATCGCTGGTGTGCCGAATGGCATGGCTCCATTGAGATCCTGGAATTCGCGGTCAGGACCGCCGAGAATCCGCATACGGACGCGGTCGGGCCACACCGGGGTCACAAACAGCGCACCATGCGTGTCGGGAGACTCGAAATAGTCGGTCTTCAGCCCGCTGCGTTGATTCACGACTCGTGCAACAGGCCGCCCGGACGCCTCCCAGATGCCGGCCTGCTGGTTTCCCGTTGTCTGGTTGCCGGCGAAAAAATTCGATTCGGCAGCGGTCCAGACCTTCCAGACGGGCACGTCCGCTTCGTCGCGAAGAACGACCCTGTCGAGCACGACGACGAACTCGCTGTCGGTGGCACCGCGCAGATACACCAACTCACGCTCGACAGCATCTCCGCGCTCTGTCCAGTTGAGTGAGGCATCGAAGGCCACATAGTCCAGCAGTCCTCCAATCTCGTCGGCGATGAGCGCACCGCGCAGCTCGATGCGATCGAGTCCACGCTCGAGCCAGAACGGGTCAAACGTTTCCGTCGGGGAGAACTGTAGAATCGCCTCGGATCCCCGCCGGATACCAATCACGTTCCGCGCCAGGTTCGTGCCGACGAAGTTGTCGAGATCCCCTTCGCCGCTCTTGCCGTTCCCCGCGTGCACGATCAGGTTGCCGAACTTGTGCAGCGTGAAGTGTCCGGCATCCGTACGGGGCTGATGCCCGTAAAATTCCCACGGCGTCGCCCAGGCGACGAGCTGCGTGGCGGCCGGAGTCCAGTCGCTGCGAAATACGTACTCGCCAAGACCCAGCCGCAGACTTGTCGGGACCACCGCCTGTGGCGGCGTGGCTTCGACGTGACGATCCCCGAACAGGAACCAGTAGAGTCCGGCGTTGACCCATAGCTCTCCGCGGCGACGCATCTCGTCGGCGCACGATCGCTCTTCGTGCTCGCCAAGATGCAGCCATCGGGCCACGCCGGCACGGATGTCGCCAGCCCGGGCGAGCATGCCCCCGGTCAACTGGAGGCCGCGGCACCCGATGCCCGATATCCCGCCGCTGATTACGCCCCAGCGCTCCAGATAGCGCCTGCCGTTAGCTGACGATTGTCCATGCGGCTTGATATTGGCCGCCACGAACGCCGGATACTGCGCGAAGAAGGGCTCGTCGACGAAGTAGTTCGATCCCAGGGAGGAGGAAATCAAGGCGAACGGCAGCCCTAAATTCAGGTGACCTTCTTTGAGGTACCCACCAGATCCCTCGTGCCAGCCCGTACCTGGAGCATAGAAATACCTGAGCTCGTCCAGGACCCGGCCCAGCCATACACGCTCGAACGTGTCGAACAGTTCGGCCTGCGTCGATCTGTCGGGGTAGCTGTCGCCGTAGAACGCCAGAATCCCGAGCACGTCGTGAAGGTCTGCCGATGCAATGTTGTTGGCGACCATGCCGTTGACGCCGCGCGCGGTCAGCGGATCCTTGCCGCGCCAGTTCTCGGCCCAACTGCTGATGAAGGCGTCGGCGACCAGCCGCCGTTCGGTTTGGCTCCACTGCGCGGCACACCAGTCGTAGGCCGCGAT
>Ga0105106_10003983_pt1 | contig 10517 bp, 9 predicted proteins | sample PPLLaktember2015_5_FD_79109 | JGI IMG/M metagenome (GOLD analysis project Ga0105106, IMG submission 79109) | Freshwater sediment microbial communities from Prairie Pothole Lake near Jamestown, North Dakota, USA - PPLs Lake P8 Core (1) Depth... | ecosystem: Environmental > Aquatic > Freshwater >... | reverse complement strand
ATCTGCGGCCTCGACCGGTCCGTAACCGAGCAGGTCGGTGAGCACGAACGACACGCGCACGCCGGGCGGCAGGCAGCACAGTGTCGAGGTGAGACACGTGCGCTTGAGTTCCCAGAGGATCACGTGCAAACGCACCGGATCGCCCCCCAGCGGCCCGCCGGTGAGGTCGATGGGCCGCGTGATGTCGCTGCGCAGCGTCTCGTCGAGCTGCTCGAAGGTGTGCTCGGACTTGCGCCCCAGCGACTCCTCGAGCGAGCGCGCCATCATGCCGAGCAACGTGTCGCTCGGCTTGTCGGTCGCGAGGATCTTGTCCTCGCCGTAGGCCTTCGCATCGGTGACGAGCTGGCGCACGGCACCGAGCGCCTCTTCTCGATTCCCGCACATGTGGAACGCGAATGCGTACAGGCGGGGCAGCTCGCTGCGGAGCAGGTCGCGGAACGTCGTCGGTCGCTCGGACATGGGGGATCTCACGCTACAGTGTCATGTCTGGGCGCGCAGGCCAAGCTTCGATTCGACACCGTCCCAGAATCTCGCCTGCATCGTCATGTCGCCGGTGAGCCGACCGAGTCGGTTGATCTCCTGCATCCCAGTCGGGCTCGTGACGTTGATTTCCGTGAGTCGTCCGCCGATCACGTCCAGGCCCACGAACAGCTGGCCCATCGCACGCAGCATCGGAGCGACGGCCGAGCAGATCGCGCGGTCCTGGTCGTCGACGTCCGACGCCGCGGGCGACCCGCCGGCGTGGAAGTTGTTGCGGATCTCGCCGCTCTTCGGGACGCGCAGCACGGCGCCGATGGGCGCGCCGTCGACCAGCAGGATGCGTTTGTCGCCCGCCGTGGCCGCCGGCAGGTACTCCTGGGCGATCGTCCATTTGGTGCCCTCGCCGGTCGCGAGCTCCAGCAGGCTCGCGAGATTCGGATCGCCGTCACGCGCCAGCAGGATCTCTCGGCCACCGTAGCCGAGCACGGGCTTGAGGATCATCTTGCCGCCCAGCTCGGCCAGCCATCGCCGCAGCTCCGCGATGTCGCGGGTGACCATCGTGCGCGGGACGATCGCGGGGAAGGCCGTGATCGCGAGCTTCTCGTTGAGCGCGCGCAGGCCGTGGGGCGCGTTGAAGACGGGCGTTCCGGCGTGGTCGAGGATCCAGGTGGCGGTCAGGTACGCCGCATCGAACGGCGGATCCTTGCGCATCAGCACGGTGCCGAAGCTCGCCAGCGATCGCGCCTGCACGTGCTCGCCCCGTCGCGCCTGCCAGCCCCGCTCGTCGTCGCCCTCGAGCTCGATCGGGCTCGCGGCATCGGTCCAGGCATCCTTCCCGCGCAGGCCGAGCTCGCCGACCATCGTGCAGTACGGGCGATGGCCGCGGCGGATCGCCTCGGCGATCATCACCAGGGTCGTGTCGGCCCGGGGGCTGAAGCTCTCGGGAGGGTCGCAGACGAACAGGACGTCCATGAGCAGGGGGGAGGATAGCCAGAGAACGCCGGCGAGCCCTCCGGCGGTACGCCCGGCCGAAACTTGAGGGCCTCGACGTCGGCCGGGTAGGATAGAGAACTACACCGCCCCTCGCACCGACCCGCGCGACGAGAACGGACTTTGGCCGCCACCACGAAGAAGCCCCCGCGACCCGAGCCCCGTCGTCGGCCGCCGCCGCAGGCGGCGAGCGGGTCGGCGGGTGGATTGCGACCGCCGCGGTGGCAACGCGTGCAGCGGATCCAGCTGATCCGTCGCGAGGTCCGCGAGTCGCTGTCGAGCGGCGCCCTCGATCTGTTGCTCGCCCAGGCCGAGCTCGTCGTCGAGGGCAGCGGCGAGATCGCATCGCGCGGGCCGGCGCCGACGAGTGCCCGCGGATCGGAGCGCGTGTACGCGACCGTGATGTGGACGATCGATCTCGGGCGCGTCGCCGATCGCTTCCGCGAGCCCGCCGATGCGGCGACGGCCGAGCGTGTGGCCGAGCTCATGCGCGCCGAGCCGACGCTGCGCGAGCGGCTCGTCGCGCTCGCGCGTCCGCGGCTGGCCGCGCTCGCCGGTGTCGCGGAGGACGCACTCGAGATCTCCATCGAGCCGAACGTGCGCGCCGACGGGGTCCATGTCCTGGTGGACGGCGACGCGGTGGCCTGGGAACGCCCGAGAACCCGCAAGCCCGGCGGTCCACGCTAGAGCGCCGCCCGTCCACAGCCGAGGGTGTTAGCTTCGGAGCTCCGCATGACCGCCGACGGACATCAGCCCCAAGAGCACGCCGAGGTCGGTTACGCGGTGCGCGACGTCGCTGGTCTGTTCGCACTGCCCGAGCACCGGCTGCGGTACTGGTCGCAGACCGGATTCATCGTGCCGTCGCTGCGTCGCGAGGGCCGATCGATGTACAGCTTCCGCGATCTCGTCGCGATCAAGGTGGCGAAGGCACTCGTCGACGACGGGGTCAGCCTGCGACGGATCCGGCGGTCGCTCGCGCTGTTGCGGGCGAACCTGCCCGGCATCGACACCTCGCTCGCGCAGCTGCGCGTGCGCTGCGATCACGATCGTGTCGTGGTCGTCGAGGGCGAGCGCAGCTTCGAGGCCGACAGCGGCCAGCTGGTGCTCGACTTCTCCCTCTCGTCGTTGCGCGAGCAGGCCGTGTCCGTGGTCGCGCTGCCGCTGCGCGAGCCCGAGGACGAGGGTCCGCGCACCGCCCACGACTGGTTCCGGCGGGGCTGCGATCTCGAGCAGGAGCGGGCCGGGGCGCCGGCCGATCTCGCCGGGCTCGCGGCGGCGCGGCACGCCTACGAGACGGCGCTCGGCCTCGATCCCTCGCTCGCCGCTGCGTGGACGAACCTGGGCGGGCTGCTCGCGGAGCTCGGCGATCTCGAGGGCGCGCGCGAGCACTTCGAGGAGGCGCTGCGCTGCGATCCGGATCAGGTCGAGGCGCTGTGCAATCTCGCCGAGCTGTCGCTGCGCGAGCAGGAGTACGAGTCGGCGATCTCGACGTATCGGCACGTGCTGCGCACGCATCCCGACTGGATCGAGGCCCACTACGGCCTGGCGCGGGCGCTGCTGGCCGTGGGCGGCAAGCTGCAGGCCCTCGCGCATCTCGAGCGGTTCTGCTCCGCCGTCGGGGCGATCGCGCCCGAGGTGCGGGACCCGGAGCTCGACGATCGCCGGGGGCACGCGCTGCGGTTCGTCGACGAGCTGCGCGTGCAGCTCGGGCACACGCGGCGCTGAGCGGAGCGCGAGTGCAGACGGCCGCCCGCGAACACGCGTTGCGCCGGGTGCTCGAGCACCTGGGCAGCTCGCGGGTCGGACAGACGTTCGGCCTGGCGAACATCGACTCCTTCGCGGACTTCCGCGCGAGCGTGCCGATCCTCGATCGCGATCGACACGCGCGCGAGGTCGAGGCCGTCCTCGGCTTCGGGGTGGCGGATGTCCGCGAGGCCGCGGCACACGAGCTCGCCGGCGCCGACGAGGAACGCGGGCTGGCGATCGCGGCGTGGCGCGCCCGGCTCGGTCGCGAGGAATCGCCGCGCGTGGCGGTGCTGCGCGCCGATGGACCCGATCCGCTGTCCGCTCGCACGCTGCTCGCCGACGTCCGCGGGTTCGCGACGGCGGTGCTGCACGAGCCGGCGATCGACGATCCGAGCACGACGCTGGCGCAGCTGCGCGCGTTCGATCCCGAGGTGCTGGTCGTGCCGAGCGCGATGACGTGCGCGTGGCTCGAGCGTGCGCGGCGGATGCCGCTCGAGCACGGGCTCCCGCGGCTGGCGCTCGTCCTGTGCGAGCACGACATCGGTCGACCGCTGCGCTCGCGCGTGCCGCTGGCGAGCGCGGGATGGTTCTGGCGCGGCGTCCGGGCCGGCGTGCCGAGCCCGCGTCCACCGGCGGACGCGATCGCGCTGGCGGTCGGCACCCTGCTGGTCGAGCTCTTGCCGTACTCGAACCCCGAGGACGACGGCCGGCGCGTGTACGCCGATCGCACCGTGCTGCCCGAGGATGCCCTGGTCGGTCATCGCTACGAGGTCGTGTGCTCGTCGGCGCTCGGGCTGTTGCGCATGCGCACCGAGCAGCACGTGCGCGTGGTCGGCTTCGATCCGCCCACGCCGCTCGCACCCTTTCCGCGGCCGCGCGTCGTCCGGCTCTCCACGCCGCCGGCCGACGTGGCGCTCGAGGGCTGCACCGTGGCGGGCTCGTGGCTCACGGCGTCGGTGCGGCAGGCGCTCAGCCGCGAGGATCCGGCGCTCGTGGGCGCGGAGATCGGACCCGATCCGCAGAGCGGCAGCTCCCGTGCAGGCCGGCGACCGACGACGTCGTTGCGCCTCGCCGATGCGTTCGGGGAGACCGAGCTCGACGCGGGCGGCACGAAGACCGGGATGAAGCGAGTCGAGCTGCGACGGCCGCGTGCATTGCTGTGCCGCATCGAGCTGCAGGGCTTCGTGCGCCGTGATCTCGCGGCGCGCCTGTCCGAGCGGATCGACGAGAGCCTGCGTCGGCGCTCGCCGGCGTATGCGTGGCTGCGCGAGAAGGACGAGCTGGATCCGCCGCGGGTGGTGGTGCAGCCGGCGGGGGCTCGCGCGGCGGATCAAGAGGCGCGCCTGCTGGCGCTGCACGGGCCGGTGTGGTTGCCCGAGGTGCGCGTCGTCGGAGCTTGACCGCGCTCAACCGCAGCCGCCGCACAGATCGCAGCCGAACGCGCAGATCGGGAACCACTGCACCGAGCAGCAGCCCGGGAACAGATCGCAGACGCACGACTCGCACGAGCATCCGCCGCAGCCCGCCTCGGGGGCCGGCTCGCAGCCATCGGTCTGGCACGACCCGCAGTCCTCCGGACACCACTCGCAGCTCTCGTCGCCGCTGCACTGGCCGTCGCCGCAGAAGTCCATCCCGCACAGGCCGCACTCGAGGCACGCGTCCCAGCAGCAGTCGCCGATGTCGACGCAGATGTCGTCGCAGAAGCAGCCGCCCGGAGCGGCTCCGCCGCACGCTCCCGATCCGCACGCGCAGTCCTGCGGGCAGCCGAACTGATCCTCGCCCGGTCCGCACTCGCCGTCGCCGCAGTTCATGCACGAGCCGCAGTCCTGCGGGCAGCTGTCGCACGACTCCGCGACGAACGGATCGCACACGCCGTCGCCGCACGTCGCACAGCTGCCGCAGTCGACCGGGCAGCTCGCGCACGACTCTCCGATGCCCGGCTCGCACGAGCCATTGCCGCAGCCGATGCACGTGCCGCAGTCCGCAGCGCACGTCGTGCACGACTCGCCCGAGGCCGGCTCGCAGATGCCGTTGCCACAGCCGCCGCAGGAGCCGCAGTCCGCGGGGCAGCTGCCGCACGACTCCCCCGCACCGGGCTCGCAGACGCCGTTGCCACAGCCACCGCACGGACCGCAGTCGGACACGCAGCTCGCACACGATTCGCCCGCACCCGGATCGCAGACACCGTCGCCGCAGCTCGGGCACGCGCCGCAGTCCTCCGGACAGCTCGAGCAGAACTCGCCCGCGTTCGGATCGCAGAAGCCGTCGCCGCAGGACTCGCAGAACCCGCAGTCCTGCGGGCAGCTGAAGCAGAACTCGCCGCCCTGCGCGTCGCAGAAGCCGTCGCCGCACTCTCCGCACGCACCGCAGTCCTGCGGGCAGCTGAAGCACGCCTCGCCGGAATCCGGATCGCAGAAGCCGTCGCCGCACTGCATGCAGAGGCCGCAGTCGTCCTCGCAGGTCGCACACGACTCACCGACGAACGGATCGCAGAAGCCATCGCCGCAGAACTGGCAGAAGCCGCAGTCCTGTGGGCACTCGAAGCAGGTCTCGCCGGCGAACGGATCGCAGACACCGTCACCGCACTCGCTGCACGGGCCGCAGTCGTCGGGGCAGCTGTCGCAGAACTCGCCGGCGAACGGATCGCAGACGCCGTCGCCGCAGATCATGCACGGGCCGCAGTCGTCCTCGCAGCTGAAGCAGCTCTCGCCGGAGAAGAAGTCGCAGAAGCCGTCGCCGCATTCGCTGCACGAGCCGCAGTCCTCGGGGCACGTGAAGCAGAACTCGAGCGATCCGATCTCGCAGACACCGTCGCCGCACTGGCCACACTGGCCGCAGTCCTGCGCGCAGGTCTGGCAGAACTCGCCGGAGATCAGATCGCAGAAGCCGTCGCCACACTCGCCGCACGGACCGCAGTCCTCCGGGCAGGTGAAGCAGAGCTCGCCGGAGAACGGATCGCAGGCTCCGTCACCGCAGTCGCTGCACTGGCCGCAGTCTTCGGGACAGGTGAAGCAGAGCTCGCCGGAGAACGGATCGCACTGACCGTCTCCGCACGCACTGCACTCGCCGCAGTCCTCGAAGCAGGTGAAGCAGAGCTCGCCCGCGAACGGATCGCAGAAGCCGTCGCCGCAGCCCTCGCACGGGCCGCAGTCGTCGGGGCAGTCGTCGCAGTCCTCGCCGAGTCGCGGCTCGCACTCGAAGTTGCCGCAGCTCTCGCACGGCCCGCAGTCGATCAGGCAGCTCGAGCAGCTCTCGCCGTCCGCCGGCGAGCACGTGCCGTCGCCGCAGCAGTTGCCGCAGTCGAGGGGACAGTTGTCGCAGCTCTCGCCGTTGTCGCAGATCGCATCGCCGCAGATCGGCGTGGTGTCGGTGGTCGAGACGGTGGTCGAGACGGTGGTCGACACGGTCGTCGAGAGCGTCGTGGGGTCGCCGGTCGGATCGCTCGAGGTCGAGTCGGTCTCGACGCCGTCGGTGGTGTCGTGATCGCCCGTCGTCGCGACGGAGAAGTCCGTCCGGCCGCAGGCGGCGACGACGAAGCACACGAGGAACGCAGCTATCGAGGACCAACGCATGACGACACGGGCGGCCCCGGAACACACGAGGGCCAGCTGCCCATGCTAGCACGGGCGATCGGGCCGCGATCAAGAACGGGGCCCGGAGCGGGGGCGCGAGAACCATCGATTGCATGGGAGCGACGGCGCGTGTCCTTCATCGAGCGTGCCGATGCGCGGTGGCACTCGAGCGGACGCGCCAGGTCGTGGTGTCGGCGTCCCGGTTCGCGCGCGGCGGCGCATCGCGACGCGACGGCGAGGCGCTCGAACGCAGTGGTTTGCGCTGGGAACGCCCCCTGGCGGGCCCCATCCCAATGGCCGAATTAATGCATCAAAAAAGATAAATTACTTGCTGGATTTCCATCGAACGAATCATTTTAGAGGTATTATCCGGAGGTGGAGCCGCTGCGAACGCCGGCCGAGGTCGCGGCCGAGCTGGGTCGCCGGATCCGCGTCCTTCGCCTGGCGCGGAACTGGAGGCTCGTGACGCTCTCGGAGCGCGCCGGTGTGGGCATGGCGACGCTGCAGCGCTTCGAGACGACTGGGCGCATCACGTTGGAGAACCTGCTCAAGCTCGCCGAAGCGCTCGGCCGACTCGACGAGCTCGACAGTCTGTTCCGACCTCCGCCCGCGCGCTCGCTCGATCAGCTCGAGCGCGCGCTCGCGGAGCCGAAGCCGAGGCGCGGGCGAAGGTGAGGCGTGTCGACGTTCGGTTGCGGTGGGGCTGCGACGACGACATCGCGGTCGGCACGCTCGCCGAGGCGGCGCGTGGGCGTGTCGTCTTCGAGTACGACGACGCGTTCCTCGCCACCGGCCTGCAGATCTCGCCGTGGAAGCTGCCCGCTCAGCCCGGCTTGATCGAGCACACCGAGCGCGAGTTCGGTCCGCTCTTCGGTGTGTTCGACGACTCGCTGCCCGACGGCTGGGGCTTGCTGCTCATGGACCGTTACTTCCGACGGCAGGGGCGCGACCCGGGCGCCGTGTCGGCGCTCGAGCGCCTGCTCTACATCGGCAGCGGCGCGATGGGTGCTCTCACCTATCACCCGGCAACGGAACCGAAGGCGCCGGTCGCAACGATCGACTTGCGCGCGCTCGCGGACGAAGCGGAGCGTGTGCTGCAGGGCGCGGACGTGGACGTGCTGCCCGAGCTGCGGCGGCTCGGGGGATCGCCGGCAGGCGCCCGGCCGAAGGTGCTCGTCGGCGTTCGCGGCGACGAGGTCGTCTCCGGGATCGACGAGCTGCCCGCGGGCTTCGAGCACTGGCTGGTGAAGTTCCCGAGCGGGCCGCAGGCATTCGACACAGGACCGCTCGAGTACGCGTACATGCGCATGGCCGAGCGGGCCGGCATCGATGTCCCTGCGCATCGGTTGTTCGCCGGCGGCCGATTCTTCGGAGTGCGACGCTTCGACCGCGACGACGACCCTGGCAAGGGCGGGAATCGGCGCCTCCACATGCACACGCTCGGCGGACTCGTCCAGAGCAACTACCGCGTGCCGAGCTGCGACTACGACCTGCTCTTCCGGGTCGCGCGCCGCTTGACCGCGGATCGAAGAGCCGTCGCGGAGGGCGTGCGTCGGATGGTCTTCAACGTCGCGGCCCACAACCGGGACGACCACGTGAAGAACTTCGCGTTCCTGATGGATGCCCAGGGCGAGTGGACGATGTCCCCCGCCTACGACCTCTCGTATGCGAGGGGCCCGGGCGGTGAGCACACGATGACGATCGACGGCGAGGGTCGCGAGCCCACGTACGCGAGGATCGTGGAGCTCGCGGTGCGTCACGGGCTGAAGCGACGAGAGGTCCGCGACATCGTCGAGCGAGTGGACGAGGCAGTGGCACAGTGGCTCGACATCGCGAGCGACAGCGGCTGCGACGAGGCGCAGGCCGCTGCCGTGGCGCGTGCGCACCGATTGCTCAGCCCTCGGTGACGTTCACGATCACGAACTCGTACCAGTGACCGGGAACGTCGGTGCACTGCACGTTCTCGTACGAGCGGGCGATGTCCACCCGGACCTGGAACTGGCTCCCGTCGCCGACCAGCTCGGTCCGGCCGTCGTAGACGGACATCTCGTCCCCGCCCGCCGCGACGGCGATGGCCTCGCGCCGGTCCTGCGCGCAGGCGTTCACGTCGCAGACCGGCTCGAGCTCGCACACGCCCTGCGCCTCCGCGATCGTGACGTTGCCGTAGAACGGCTCGGGCAGCTGCGGTGCGACCGCGGGGTGCACGGCGCTCGCCCGCCCGCCGGCGAGCAGCAGCGGGTCGACGTCCTCGAAATCGAGCCGCAGCGAGAACCATTCCTCGTTCCAGAACGGAAGCTCGATGACGTGGCTGAACACGACGGCCGTGCCGGGCACGAGGTTGAGCGTGGTCGGCACGTTCGTCTCGATGGTGTGCACGGCGATGGCGTCGCCCATCGGGCAGTGCAGCGTGACGATCGCGGGCTCGTCGCCGACGACCGACTCGATCGAGCACGGTCGCTCGAGGATCTCGATCGGCTCGAGCTGCGCCGGCCGGCCGTCGATCACGAACGCGGCCTCGGTGTCGCCATCGGGCTGCGGATCGCACACGGACCCGCCGTCGCAGCCGTCGGTATCCGTGCCGCTCGAGTCGGCCTCGCTCGACTCTCCGTCGCTCGAATCCTCCTCGCCCGTCGTGGGCGTCGTCGCGGTGCCCGAGGCGGTCTCCGTCTCGCTCGTGCTCGACGTCGTCATCGTCGCGCTCGAGTTGCTCTCGGACGCGGTCTGCGTCCCCGAGTCGTCCCCGCTCTCGGACGAGCCGCCGTCGAGCTCCCCGATCTGCTTCGTCTCGCCGCAGGCGCCGAGCAGCAGGGCGATGGTCATTGCACACGAGCCAGCCTTGTTCGTCGTCATCGTCGTCTCCATCTATGGCCAAGCAAGCCGATGACCCCATGTGCCCGGCATCGGCGGCGTCCGTCAGGGCGCGGGTCGATTCCCGCACGGAGCCGCCGCGAGCGCGCGGGCGAGCTCGGAGTCCGGGGCGGTCGCGCGCAGGTCCGCGGCCGCCCGCGCGGCGTCGTCGCGGCGATCGAGGCGGCACAGCGCTGCGATCTCGAGCGCGCGAGCGTCCTCTTCGAGCGCGCCGCCCGAGAACCGGCGACGGTGCTCGCGCGCGATCTGCAACGCGTCGGCGAAGCGACCCTCCGTGAGCGCCTGCTGGCCGCGTTCGACGAGCGTCACCTCGCGCGCGAGCGGATCGGGGGTCTGCACCGGCGGGGAGGGCGGCGTCGGCGGTGCGATCGAGGGCGCGGGCACGGGTGCCGAAGGCGGCGGGACAGGAACCGCCGGTGCGGGTGGGGGATCGACGGCCCGCACCGGCGGCGGCGGTGCGGCGAGGTCGACCGCTTCGGGTCGTGCCTCGTCCGCGGTGCGGCGCCTCGCGATCGAGCCGGCGATGCCCCACACCAGCAACACGGCCGCCGCGATCGCGACGACGACGATCGCCGGGAGCCACGCGCGGTGCGGCGGCTCGATCCGTTCCTGCAGCCGCGCCCACCCGCGCTGCTTCGCCCCCGAGGGCGGCGCCATCGCGTCGATCCCCGCCTTCAACACCCGCTCGGGCTCAGGTCCCATGGCGTTGCTCCTCCTCGCGCATGCGCGACGCTTCGCGCTCGAACCGCGCGCGTGCGAGTCGCAGGCGCGAGTACACCGTGTTGATCCCCACCTCGACGACGCTCGCGATCTCCGGCGCGGCGAGGCCCTCGATCTCCGCGAGCACGAAGACGATGCGCT
>Ga0105106_10003982_pt1 | contig 10517 bp, 6 predicted proteins | sample PPLLaktember2015_5_FD_79109 | JGI IMG/M metagenome (GOLD analysis project Ga0105106, IMG submission 79109) | Freshwater sediment microbial communities from Prairie Pothole Lake near Jamestown, North Dakota, USA - PPLs Lake P8 Core (1) Depth... | ecosystem: Environmental > Aquatic > Freshwater >... | reverse complement strand
CGTTCACTTTATCCGTAAAGGATGAACGGGCAAGGGCTGCGAAGGAGGGGGAAGAGGCTCAGCAAATCGCGGATGCCTTGTTAGATCTTTTGGCTGACCAGTTGGAGACCCATAAGGATCAAGAAGCCCTTTCGAAAGAGATGGATGAGATACTGAAGAGGGTGGATCAGAATCTGGAAAAGATGAGGGATAGGGTTGAGCGATTCGACTTGGAGGCTTTAAGGCGTAATTTAGAGTCTTTAAAGAACAGATTGGTTGAAGAGCCGAAGGAGATAGTTACCCAAGAGATAGAGAGGCTTGCCCTTCTGGCTGAGGAGATAGCCAAGAGGGCTCGAATGAATGAGGTAGAAGCCTTAGCCCGGGAGATGAGAAACCGCCAAAGACGGTTGATTGATTTTATGAAGGAGTTCAAAGGGCCCCTCACTTCCGAACAGCTGAATGCGGCCATGGAAGAGTTGAAGAAGCTGAGAGAGCTTATCAGTTCTGTCATGGAAGCCCTGAGCAAGATGGCTACCCGACTGCCTGACGAGTTTATCAACAGCCAAGAACTGAGTGGTCTGGATTTTCAGGATCTCTTCAAGGACCTTGAGGAGATGGAGAAGAAACTCATGGCTGGAGACCTGGCAGGAGCATTGGAAGCGGCCCAAAGAGCCCTTCAGGCTCTTACAGAGATGATGGCTGCCCTGGGAAGGGCTGGGACAATGGCAGGACGGTCTTCTTTCGACAAACTTCAAGGAGAGATGACGCGACAGACTGGAGAGCTGGAGAAGATACTGGCTGAACAGAAGGAGATTCTCAAAGAAACAGAGGGGATTGATAGGGGAACGAAACGAAGGATCGAGGAGGAGGCGGAGAAAAGGCTCCATCAATCACTTCCTCAGTCGAAAGAGAAACTGGAAGGACTGCGTCGATCCCTTCAAGCCGAGCAGAGCGATTCAATAGGAGATTTGGAAGAGCTTCTCAAGGGGAGCAAGTTAGAAAGATTCTCCCAGCTGGCAAAAGAGCTGGAGAAAGAACTTTCTGACAAGCCCAAAGTTCAAAAACTTATCCGAGAGCTGAGGGAAATGATGGAGAACCTCATTCCTGGCCCCGAGGAAATGCTGGCTCATGAAAGCAGAGAGAAATTTCCTGGCCTCTCTTCACGGCAGGAAAGTCTGAAAGAGAGGACCGAGCGTTTAAGAAAAACACTGGAAATGCTAGCCCAGCTCTTTCCCGGAATGGATTCAGAGATTCTGAACGATTTAAAGGAAGGGACAGACTTCATGGGGAAAGCATCGGGAAGGTTGCGGGCAGAAGATGCTCCTGGATCGATCCCCCCGGAACAGGAGGCCATCAAGAGATTAACCCGTTCTCAACAGGCAATGCAGCAGATGGCCCAACAGATGGCCATGCGAATGCAGGCGATGCGCTGGGGATATCCACTGGCTTATGACCCCAGACCTGGGTGGTATTACGGCCCGTGGGTTCCCATGCCCACCCTTCCCCAGCCTGAGTTGAATCGACCGAGAGAGAGAGGCTACACAGGTATCGATAGGGAAGAGTTTGATCCACCCTCAAAAGATGCTTACCAGGTTCCAAAGATCTTTCGAGAGAAGATTCTCGATGCCATGAAAGAAGGAGTCCCCTCTTCCTATAAACGGGAAGTGGAGAGATATTTCAGAGGTCTTGCAAAATGAAACGGATAAAACATTTATTTACTGTTATTTTCCTAATCGTCGCTGCCTTATTCGCCTTTCCATCCCTATCCCAGGCAGCCCCGCAGGAGGTCATTCATTCTCTGACAGAAAAGTTGGAGACATGGAATGTTGAGGAGACCTGGATGGAGGTGAAGGGACTTCTTGATAAGGAACCGAAGGATAGCGATCTTCTTGAACTGGCTTCATTAACGGCTTTCTATCGTGGGGACTACCAGGAGGCTCAGAAGTTGATGAAGTCTGCTTTAGCCCTTGGAGGTGAGGATGAGAAGAAGAAGGGCTTTGCTTTGTTTTTCGAAGAGACGATTGGAGTTGTCGGCCCATTTAAAAAGTACGAAAGCCCCCACTTCCTCATTACCTTGGACGAGAAACAGGACGCTATCCTTGCCGATTACCTCATGGACACTCTTGAGAAGACCTACCAGATCATGGCCGAGAAATATGGGTTCCGGTCTCAAGAGAAGATCAGGATTGAGGTCTTTCCTGACGCAAAGACTTTCTCTTTCGCTTCGACCCTATCCGCCCGGGACATTGAGGTGACGGGAGCCGTGGGGCTGGCCAAGTTCAATAAGTTGATGGTCCTTTCCCCCAAGGCTCTGGTCTATGGTTATCGCTGGCTCGATGCCATCAGCCATGAATTTATGCACTACGTGATCGTGAGGCTGACGGCTAACAAGGCTCCGATCTGGTTTCATGAAGGTCTGGCAAAATACGAAGAAACACGTTGGCGAAGTGGATCTTCCTACTTCTCCTCTCTCTACCAAACTCTTCTGGCACGAGCCCTCGCGGACGGAAAACTGATCACCTTTGGTCGGATGGAGCCCTCCTTGATCAAGCTTGAGACGCCGGAGGATGTCCAGCTGGCCTATGCTCAGGCTGCCTTGGCCATCGATTTCATCATTTCCAAGGTCGGGCATGAAGGGCTTAAGAGGGTCATGACGCGAATGGCTACTTCAAGAGAGAGAGGTGCCAGCGAGGCTATCCAGGAAATACTGGGCTTGAAGTTCAATGAGTTTGAAAATCAATGGAAGGAATACCTGGCCTCAAAAGGGTTGAAAGAAGTGGGTGGGGTTCATGTACGCAGATATAAGATCAAGGAAGGAAGGGCGGACGAGGAACGCCTGGATATGAGCGAAATAAAATCAATGGTTTCCCGAAACAGGGCTCATCTCGGCGATCTACTTCATGAAAGGGGGAGGAGAGAGGCTGCCGTTACGGAGTACCGCCGTGCCCTAGCTGACGCCAATGACTCTGTTCCCATACTGAACAGGCTTTCAAATGTCCTGATTAGCCTGGGCAAGGATGAGGAAGCACTGGAGATGTTGAAACGGGCTCAAGAATTCTCTCCTGACCATCCAACTATCTATACGAATATGGGCAAGATTTATTTGAAGTTCAAGGATTATAAGAGAGCAGAGGAGGCTTTTCAGGCCTCGATTCAGATCAGCCCCTTCAATCCCGAGATCCATTTTGGTCTGGCCACAGCCCTGGAGGTGCAGGGAAATAAAACCGCAGGTCAGAAGGAGAGAGAGATCGGGGAAAGACTGAGTAGATAGCTTGAAAAAGTCAATATGGGGGCTCTGAGTGCGAAAAAAGTTTTGAGCAACGAGGAGCGACTATTTCAACGATATCTCGAATTGGTGAGGTAATCTATGGAAGCAGCAAAGGAATTTCGCGTATCCGATGAGGATCTGGCCCAAGTGGAGGAGATCAGAGGGAAGAAGGCTGAGATCATCACAGAGATCAAGAAGGTGATCGTGGGCCAGGATCAGGTCCTTGAAGAGATATTGATCGCTCTCTTCTGCCGAGGTCATTGTCTCTTGGTGGGTGTTCCAGGTCTCGCCAAGACTTTACTCATCTCCACCTTGGCCGGGATCATGGAGCTGGAGTTCAACCGGGTTCAGTTCACTCCAGACCTGATGCCTTCTGATATCACGGGAACTGTCATCCTGGAAGAAGAGGCAGGAAGCAAGCGCAGGTCCTTCCGTTTTGTGCAGGGTCCCATCTTCACGAACATTCTCCTGGCTGATGAGATCAACCGGACACCTCCGAAGACTCAGGCGGCCCTTCTTCAAGCCATGCAGGAGTATAAGGTCACCGCAGGAGGCGTGACCTATCCGCTCAACCTTCCTTTCTTTGTCCTGGCCACCCAGAACCCTATTGAGCAGGAAGGAACCTATCCCTTACCCGAGGCCCAACTCGATCGGTTCATGTTCAACATTGGAATCGACTACCCTCCTTTCGATCAGGAGATGGAGATCGTTGCTACCACAACCTCCTCTTATCAACCGGTGCTTCGCAAGGTGATCAATGGGGAGAAGATATTGCAAATACAGGAATTGGTGAGAAGGGTCCCTGCCTCCTCGCATGTGATCGGGTATGCCGTGAAGTTGTTACGCTCCTCGAGACCCAAAAGCGTTGAAGCTATCCCTTTTGTGAAGGAGTGGGTGGAGTGGGGAGCAGGACCCAGGGCAACCCAGCATCTGATTCTGGCTGCCAAAGCCCGGGCCATTATGCATGGCCGGTACGTAGCTTCGGTTGAGGATGTAAAGGGTGTCGTTCCTTCTATTCTGAGACACAGGATCATTACCAACTTTAAGGCCCAGGCAGAAGGAACCACCTCACTCGATGTGATTGATCAGCTTCTGAACGAGGTTAAACCTTGAACCACTTCGATCCCAAAGTCCTGTCAAAATTGAAGAGCCTTTACCTGAGGGCGCGCTTTGTCGTGGACGGGGTCATGGTGGGAATCCATCCCTCCCGAGCCAAAGGGTTTAGCTCAGAGTTTGAAGGACATCGGGAGTACGCTCAGGGAGACGATCTTCGTCATATGGACTGGAAAGCCTATGCAAAGTTCGATCGGTACTTTATCAAGGAGTATCAGGAGGCTACGAATTTAAGAGCCACTCTGCTCCTGGATACCAGTTCTTCCATGAACTATGCGTCTAATGGGTGGAGTAAGTTCGATTATGGTTCAACCCTCACGGCATCCCTGGCCTATCTCATGCTGAAACAACAGGATGCCGTAGGTCTGATCACTTTTTCGACCAAGATTGAAAAGATGATCCCCCCTAAAGCCACCCACGGCCATCTCTTCGCCATTCTGAAAGAACTGGAGGAGCGAAGGCCGACAGGGGAGACCAAAGCCGGCCCGGTCCTCCAAGAGCTTGCCGGTTCATTAAAGAGACGAGGCCTGATCATTCTCATCTCCGATCTCCTCGACGAACCTGAGGAGGTTCTGAGAGGGTTGAAGCAGCTTCGGTCCAAGGGAAATGATATCCTGGTCTTTCATCTGCTGGACAGAGATGAACTGGAATTTCCCTTCGAGGAGCCAACTCTTTTTAAGGACATGGAAGAAGATCTAAAGCTTCTAACCGATCCAAACAGCATCCGGCCTGCCTATTTGAAAGCAATTCATTCGCTTATCGAGAATTATCAAAAATCCTGCGCTTCCTATCTGATCGACTATTCTCTCTTTGATACTTCCATCGGCCTGGATCGGGCTTTGACCCGCTACTTGAAGTGGAGGGAGAAGTTCAAGCCCCTGTGACTGAGGTCTTTGAAAATTCGAAATTCGAATATCGAAGCTCGAAACAAATCCAAAATTCAAATTTTCAAATTTCCAATCCGGCAGGATTCTTAGTTTCGGATTTCGGTCATTTGAATTTGTTTCGAATTTCGGATTTCGTGCTTCGAGCTTAGGGTTTGTTATGAGCCTCACCTTTATCAATCCATACTTTCTCTTCGGTTTAGCCGCCGGAATTTTGCCGATCCTCATCCACAGGCTTATCCAGAAGAAAGCCATCCCCAGAACCTTCTCAGCCGTTCGGCTCCTCCTTCGATCACAGAGAATGGTGGCCCGGCCCCAGCGGTTGAAGCACCTTCTCCTTCTCTGCCTTAGGGTCCTGGCTGTGATGAGTTTAGTTTTCCTTATGGCCCGTCCCGTTCTGACACAACAGGGACTTCTGGCTTCAGGGTTCAGGGGAGCCAAGATCATCATCCTCGATAACTCCCTCAGTATGGGGTACAGAGAAGAGAATGGAGAGGACCGTTTCCAAATCGCCAAAAAGGCGGCCGAAGAAGTGATCAAAGACCTGAAGGGTCAGGTCATTCTCATTCCTACAGCGCCCGCGCTGAATAAACGAAGTTCGAAGGAGGAGGCCCGTTGGATGGGACCGGAGGAGGCCTTAAAAGAACTCTCTTCCATTTCCCTTTCCTTCGGCAGAGGTGATCCCGTCTTTGCCCTGAATAAGGCTTATGGCAAGCTAAAAGAGTTAAAGACGGAAAGAGAGATCCTCATCATCAGTGACTTGACTCGAGGAGATTGGGAGAGATTCAATCCAAGTAAATTGAGCCTCTCGCCTTCTGAGGTTCCTACCACCTTTTTGAGGATAGGAGGAGAGAAGCGGGACCCGAATCTTGGAATCAAGAGGGTGGAACTCATTGAAGGGGACGGAGTGGTGGGCGTTCCTGGCCGGATGGAGGTGACCGTCGCCAATCTTTCCGATCAGTCCCAATCCACCCTCGCCCAGTTTTATCTTTCAGAGGTTAAAGTAGATCAAAAATCGATAGACCTCAAAGCCGGGGAGGATGGAAGGGCCTCTTTTGAACTTTTTCTTGATAGGTCAGGTTGGGTCAATGGGGAAGTGAGACTCTCTGGAGATCGCCTCTCAATAGATGACGCGTTCTATTTCCCTCTGAAAGTAAGAGAGAAGATAAAGGTTCTGATCGTCGATGGAGACCCAAGGACATCCCTCAAATCCAGTGAGAGTTACTATGTCGTCAATGCCCTTCACCCTGGAGGTTTGGGAAATTCCCCCTTCCTGACGAGGGTAGTCACTGAGGAAGGGCTGGCCCATGTGGATCTCAAATCTTATGAAGCCCTCCTCCTGCTGAATGTATCCCATCCTCAGGCATCCAGGTTGTCTTCCTTTCTCGAGTCATCGAAGCCTGTCTTCATCTTTCTTGGAGATCTGGTCGTTCCAGAAGAGTACAATAACATTCCGCTATTTCCCTGGAGAATTCGAGAGGGGGTGGATCGGCCGGAAAAGATCGCTCAGGTTGATGAGAGTCATGACTCCCTGAAATCCTTTTCCGGGGCTGAAGGAGGGAGCCTTAGGAATGCTTCCATTCGACGTTACTTCAAGATAGAGGGAAGCAAAAGGAATCTCCTCACCCTGGAGAATAGGGACCCCCTCCTTGTGGAGGCGGATCTAGGGAAAGGCAAGCTCTTCCTCTTTTCCTCCACTGCCGATCTGGATTGGAATGACTTTCCTCTGAAAGCTGCCTACCTTCCCCTGATCCAGGGATTACTGAAAGAGGCAGTGGGCCTGGCCAAGAACTCTCTTCCAGCTGGAATAAGATTTGGCAAGCCCTTTGAAGAAAAGGGTCCGTTCAATCAGCTGATGGGATCTCAAGGAGGGCCGGGTATTTATCAATTTATTCTTCCGTCCGGGGAGACAAGACGAAGTATCAACGTGCCTCCTGAAGAATCAGACCTTGGGAAGGTCTCTGAGACGGAAATGAAGAAGAGGCTCGGGACAGGAGATGTGAGAATTGTGGAATACAGGGAAAGCATCAAGGGTCGGCTTCATGGAGGAAGAAAAGAGATCTGGCCTTTTGTCCTCGGGTTTCTTTTGATCGTTCTGGCTGTGGAGATGGGGGTGGCGAGCAGGATATGATATCCAGAAGAGGGTTCTTATCTTTATTGGCATTGGGTTTAGCCAAGGGGTTGTTTCTCCCCCAGCTCTCTCTGAGTGCTTCTTTTCCCCAGTTCTTTTTCACCCAGGTAAAATACCGAGGTGGAGAATGGGATCCGAATCCTCAATTTGTGGAAGCCATTGTGGAAGAGCTGGAACTCAGGACGAGCATCGATGGTTTGAACGAAAGACGCATCCTAACCCTTTCCGACCCTGATCTCTTCTTCTGTCCCTTCCTTTATGTTGCAGGGAAGTATGCCTTTGAGCCTTTCACTCCACGAGAGAGGGAGATATTGAGGCGATATATCACTTTGGGAGGGTTCCTTTTCGTCGAAGATACCATGGGGGCGAAAGGATTTGGATTCGACCAGATCTTCCGCAAGGAGATCAAAGAGATTCTGCCGAACCAAGAGCTTAAAAGGCTACCCACCGACCATCCAGTATTCCAGACTTTCTATCTGATTGGAAACATGGGAGGCCGGCAAAAGGTCAATCCTTACCTGGAAGGGATCACCATCGATAACTGGACGCCTGTGATCTACTCTCAGAACGACCTTTCAGGGGCATGGGCAAGAGATAAGTTTGGCAAGTGGATCAATGAATGTGTACCAGGGGGAGAGGGACAGAGGTCATCTGCCTTCAAGCTGGGAATCAATATCATCGTCTATTCCCTCACCTCTGACTATAAGAAAGATCTGGTCCATCATCCGTTTATTAAGAGGCGACAGAACTTATGACCTTAGATCAGGTTGCGATCTCCCCTGTCTTTCCTCTATGGCTGATTGTTCTCCTTGCGGTCCTTGGATTAGGAGCCGTCTTTTTTCAGTACTGGCTCGTTCGGAAGAGAATAGGGAATCCCAGAGCTGCGGTCGTGTCTCTTCTTCGCCTTGGTGCTCTTTTCCTTCTCATCTCTTTTGCCCTGAATCCTTCGCTATGGGCCAGGAAAGAACAGAAGGTCTCCCAATCCCTCGCCATCCTCTTAGATACCTCTCAAAGCATGGGTCTTCCCGGAACTGCAGGAAGAGGGAGCAGGCTTGATGAAGCCAAGGGGATCCTGCTCGAAGGATCGACACCTTTGCTGAAGTCTCTGACTGAAAGATTCAATATCAAACTCTATGGTCTCGGTGAATCCTTAAGGTCTTTGGAAGCGGAAGACCTGGCCGGCCTGAAGGCTGGCGGAAAAGAAGGAGATCTTGCAGAGGCGATTGACGGGCTGGTCGATAAACATTCGATGGTCGTCCTCTTCAGTGATGGAAATCTGAAATGGAAGGACGACCCCTCAAAACGTCCTCCTCTCGTTGCCGTCCCTCTTGGAGATCCGAAAGGGTACAAAGATATCCTGATCAAGGCCGTTCAAGCTCCTGCCATGGCATTCAGAGGCAGGGAAGTCGTCATTGATGTCACGGTAAAAGGATACGGCTACAAAGGATTGACCTTCCCGGTTCACCTGAAAGATGGAACCAAGCTCATCACTGCTAAGAACGTCTCTTTCGATGATCCTTCCGCAGAAGTGAAAATTAGTCTCTCCTTCACACCTGAAGAATTGGGTCCCCATCATCTTTCCATCGGCATTCCCCCTCAATTCGGTGAGAGTCTTACTTCGAATAATGCGGTGAGCCTTTCGCTAAAGGTGATGAAAGACAAGATTCGAATCCTGATGATATCGGGCAGTCCGAGCCTGAGTTACCGTTTTATGCGGACGGCCTTTAAGAATGATCCCTCCATCGATCTCCTTTCTTTCGTCGTCTTGAGGACCCCTTCGGATATCATCAATGTGCCGCTCCAGGAGCAGAGCCTGATACCCCTTCCCATTGAAACTCTCTTCACGAAGGAGCTTAAGAGTTTCGATCTCCTGATTTTTGACAATTTGCCATCCCACCTCTACCTCAAACCGATTTATTTTGAGAGTGTGAGGGAATTTGTAAAGGGAGGGGGAAGCTTTGCCATGATCGGAGGCCCTTTCTTCTCGGATGAGGGGAGATATCATGGGACTCCCATCGAAGAGATACTTCCTGTCAGGTTTATCGAAAGGGAGGATTATCGCCGGGACGCCTCGTGGAGAGTTGGGTTGAGCCGAGTCGGGAAAGATCATCCCATCACCCGCTTATCTCCCGATGAAGCGTATAATCTCAATCTCTGGCAAGAGATGCCTTCCCTGGATGGGATCAACCTGTTGGTAGCCAAAAACTCTGGGACAATTCTACTGGAAGGCGGAGACGGAACATCCCAACCCATCCTGACGGTAGGTCACTACGGCAGCGGTCGAGTCCTGGTCTTAGCCACCGATTACTCATGGAAATGGTATATGGGGATGGTGGCCAAAGGGAAGGACAACTGGCCTTATCTGAGATTGATAGAGAGGATGGTACGCTGGCTTACGAAAGATCCAAGCCTGGATTCCATCCAGGTCACCCTCCCGGAAAAAAGAGGATGGGTTGGACAGGAGATGGAGATTCGGTTCAAAGTGGGAGAGGAAGATTCTCTCTCACGTCGAAAAGGTTTCGTTTCATTGTCTGTCTTTGATCCCCGAGGCCTCAGGATAAAGTCGCAGATAAAAACGGCAGGACAAGGAAATGAATATCTCGGGTCTTTTCTCCCTGAAAAAGTGGGAACTTATAAATTAAAGATCGAGACATCGGCCAGCCGGCTTGAGGAAAATCTGGTTGTCGCCAGTCCTATGGAAGGTCTGGATGCCGTCCCTCATCCTGAGCAGCTTGAAATGATTTCAACCGCCACCGGCGGAAGATTCTTATCCAGGGAAGATGACTTATTAAGGGAGATAGAGACCTACGCAGAAAAAACGGAAAGCCGTTTTATTGAGTTAAGAAGTTCTGCCCTTTGGGAAAAGCCTTACACTTTCATTTTCATCCTGATCCTTCTCGCGACAGAATGGTATCTGAGGAGGAGGTGGGGACTGGTATGAGGAGGAAGCAATGAATTTCAAATTTAAAATTTCAAAAGCACTTCTCCTGATCTTATCCTTAATGATTGCCTCTCTATCAATAGGCCAGTGGGTTCAAGCTGCCTGTCGGAATCCGAACATTGCTGAAGATGATAGCCCTATTCTTAGGCCCGCTGCGGCCTCCGGAACAATTGAGATTAAGTGGTTCGGCCATTCCTTCTT
>Ga0105106_10003981_pt1 | contig 10517 bp, 7 predicted proteins | sample PPLLaktember2015_5_FD_79109 | JGI IMG/M metagenome (GOLD analysis project Ga0105106, IMG submission 79109) | Freshwater sediment microbial communities from Prairie Pothole Lake near Jamestown, North Dakota, USA - PPLs Lake P8 Core (1) Depth... | ecosystem: Environmental > Aquatic > Freshwater >... | reverse complement strand
GCTTCTCGGCGCCAATCCGCTCACGGCCCGCCTGGTTCAGAGCGTGCTGGTGGGGATCCTGCAGCCGTACCTGAGCTACTGGCTGGGGCGGCGGCTGTTCGGTCCCACTGCCGGTCTGGCGGCCGCGTTGCTCAGCGCGCTGTACGCCTACTTCATCTACTACGCCGCGGCTCTGATGACCGAGTCGTTCTATATCACCGCCGTGCTCGGGGGGTTGTGTCTGGCGCTGTTGGTGGCTGCGCCGCGCCAGGCAGGTTCCGACCGGCGCCTGAAGCATGCGCTGGGCTTCGGGTTGGTCCTGGGGATCGCCGTCCTGCTTCGCCAGGTTGTCCTGGTGGTCTTGCCCTTCGTCTTCCTTTGGATCCTGCTAGCGGCGCGGGCGCAAGGGCGCCTGCGCGCGGCCATCGCCAACCTGGCGGCGGCCGGGGCCGTCGTCGTGGCCATGATCCTGCCGCTGACCGCGTTCAATTACGCGCGCTTCGGCGAATTCGTTCTGCTGAACACGAACTCGGGCTTCGCCTTCTATTGGGCCAATCACCCGATCCAGGGAACACACTTCCAGCCGATCCTGGAATCGTCAGGCGGCGACTACGGCTCTCTGATACCGGCCGAACTCAATCACCTGAACGAAGCGCAGCTCGATCGCGAACTGCTTGGACGCGGGCTACGGTTTGTGGCCGATGATCCGGGCCGCTACCTTCTCCTTTCGCTCAGCCGCATCCCGGCCTACTTCATGTTCTGGCCTTCGAGCGACTCCTCGACAGTCAGCAATCTGTCGCGTGTCCTGAGCTTCGGCCTGATGTGGCCCTTGATGCTGCTGGGCGCCGTCCTGGCGGTGAAACGGGCTCTCCCGGCCGTTAGGCCCCCCTGGCCGGCCGGGCTGCTGCTCCTCTTCGCGCTGGCCTATTCAGCGATCCACATCCTGTCCTGGGCGCTGGTCCGCTATCGCCTCCCGGTGGATGCCGTCTTGTTGGTGTTCGCCGGGTTTGGTCTGCAATCCGTACTGGCCTGGGGAGGCCGCCGCTGGCAGGCGTCCACAGCCGGATCTGTCCGCCGGCGCGCGCTGCGCGCCGTAGAGGAATGAGGTCTCCGATGGAACTTTCTGCATACGTGGCGCCGCTGATCAAGTGGTGGCGGCTGATCGTGGTCGCGGCGGTGATCGCCGGGGCATCCACCCTGGTGGCGACCCTGTTCCAGCCCGCCTACTACACTTCGCGAACGACGCTGATCGTCGGCCAGTCGATCAACAACCCCAATCCTTCCTCGCCCCAGTTCTACCTGGAGCAGGAGCTGGCCAAGATCTACGCCGATATCGGGGGGCGGGAGCCGGTGCGCCGGGCGACGATGGAAGCGCTCGGGCTGGCCTGGCTTCCGAGCTACGCTGTGCGCGCTCTGCCGAACACCCAGCTGATCGAGATCGCCGTGACCGACACGAACGCGCTGCGGGCCCAGGCGGTGGCGGCGGAGCTGGCCGACCAGCTCGTACAGCGCACGCCGGCGGACCTGATCCCCGAAGACGAGGGGCGTCAGGCGTTCGTCGACGAGCAGCTGACGCAGATGCAGCAGGACATCGTGACCACGCAGGAGGAGATCACCACGCTGCAGACGCGTCTGGGCGAGTTGAGCGGCGCACGCGAGATCTCCGACGTCGAGCGGCAGATCTCCGCGTTGCAGGACAAGCTGCGCACGCTGCAAAGCACCTACGCCAGCCTGGTATCGGGGACGCCGCGCGGGGCGGTCAACAGCCTGACGATCGTCGAGCCGGCCGAGGTGCCCGCGCGATCGAGCGGCCCTAACCGGATGCTGAACGTGGTCCTGGCCATCGTGCTGGGCGCGGTCGTCGCCGGCAGTGGCGCCTATCTCATCGAGTACCTTGACCGGCGCGTCAACCTGGCCGCCGAAGCCCAGCAGCTGTTGGGTTGGCCGATCCTGGCCGAAATCGGCCAGATGCCGGCCGAAACGGAACCGGCGAGCTACATCATCGAACAGCCGGACACCATGGTGGCCGACTCATTCCGCGCGCTGCGCGCCAGCCTCGAGGCGGCCGGGCTGGGCTCTCACATGAAGACCGTGCTGGTGACCGGTCCATCGCCGGCAGAGGGCAAGTCGACGGTGGCGCTGAGCCTGGCGCTGACGATGGCTATGGCCGGGCGGCGGACGGTGCTGATCGACGGCGACTCCCACCGGCCGCAGCCGGTCTACAGCGACCGCATGGGGCTGAGCGATCTGCTGCTGAACGGCGGCAACCCGACCGCACACCTGATCAATCCCTACCCCGGGACGCTGTCCGTGCTGCCGGCCGGCGTGACCCCACTGCGAGCGGCCGGGCTGATGAGTCTCGGGAATGTGCGCCGTATCTTGGACGGGCTGGAGCCGGCCGCCGATGTGATCGTGATCGACGGGCCGCCGGCCTTCGTATCCGACTCGCTCGTCCTGGCCGGTGCGGTCGACGGTGTCGTGGCCGTGATCCGTCTGGGGCATTCCCCGCGTGACGCCGTCCGCGAAATGAAAGCGCGCATCGAGTCCTCGCCGGCCAATATCCTGGGCGTCGTGCTGAACGGCGTCGCGAAGCGGCCGGCCTTCTACCACTCGTACTACCAGTCGCCACCCTCGTCCGACTCGCAGACGCCCTCGGGCACGATCGACAAGCTGCGGGATGTCCTCAAGGGACTGGGCGCACCGGGCGCGCAGTCCGGCGCGTCGATGCCCGCCTACGATCTGCGCGGCGGATGGGAGACCCTGCGTCTGAGAGTGCGTGCCGCCTGGCACGCCCGCGTGGGCCGCACGCTGAAGAATGACGAGTCGAGAGAGCGCGTGATCTAGTCCAATCCGGCCGCCGATTCGGCGACGGCTTTCCACGTGACGGAGAGACAGGCAGTGCTACGAGCGTTCCCACAGGCGGCGATTGTCCGCACTTTATGCTTGATGCTCATGACATGGAGCGCGCTTTCGGGCTGTGCAGCGGCGCCGGCCGCCGCGCCCATGATGGACGCCTCCCCCGCGGCGGCGACAGCCGCGCTCTCGGGCGATCCCGCGCGCATGGCGCCGGCGGTGCCGCCCACGGCCGCGCCGCCTGCGCGTGAGGCCTCCACAGCCACCGCCGCGCCGGCCGGGCCGACTTCCGCCGGCGCCGCGACCGGGATCGTCGTCGACCGTGACTCGGTCGCGCTCTTCGACCAGATCCCGGAAGAATTCCTGCAGGCGGCTGCCGGCCTGCGCATGTTCTTCATGGACCGCTCGGTCGGCTTCAATATCGACAACGCGCTCGACTGTCTGGCCTTCGAGTCGGACGAAGCCGCGCCCAATCGCTGCAGCCGCTGGTCGCACGTGGCGGCGGAGTTCTCAGCCGACCCTGCCGAGGTCGACTGGTCGCGCGCGGGCGGATACGACCGCGCCGCCTGGGTCTTCCAGACCTGGCCAGACACGAACTGCTCGGCCTGGTACGAGGAGCTGGGCTGCTTCCTGACGGTCATGGAGGGCGCCATCGACTCGTATGACGTCGTCTCCTTCCAGTTCAGCTATCTCGAGGTCGCGCCCGGCTCGGATATCGCCGATCAACCCGGCGGCTTCTTCTCCGACAATGCCGATCGACTGGATGTCTCTGACCTGCGCGCCTACGAGGCGGAGCATCCGCAGCATGTGTTCATCTACTGGACGACCAGCCTGGCGCGCGGCATCGGCAGCCCCGAGTCGGCCGAATTCAACGACCAGATGCGCCGCTTCGCGGCTGAGCACGCCGAACCACTGTTCGACGTAGCCGACATCCTCTCGCATGACCCCGCCGGCCGACCGTGCTACGACAATCGCGACGGGGTCCCCTACGCCAACGGCAACCAGGCGGAGGACTACCCGGACGATGGCCAGGCCCTCCCGGCCATCTGTCAGGACTACACCACCGAGGTCGACGGCGGCCACCTGGGCAGCGTGTCCACCGGGAGCATTCGGGTCGCCAAAGCGATGTGGGTCCTTATGGCACAGATCGCCGGATGGCGCCCGTGACGCCGCGGAGCGCTTCCCTGACGCGGGTGGTTGGGGGCGATGCTCCGCGGCCGCGTGCTTCGGCGCCTCTCTCCGGGGAAGCCGGCGATCCGGCGGCACCCTTGCTGACGATCGTCATCGCCAGCTGGAACACGCGTGACCTGCTGCGTGCCTGCATGAGCACGATCGAGGCCGAGCGCCGGGCGATGCCCGGAGTTGAGATCGAGACGATGGTGGCGGACAACGCCTCCTCCGACGGGACGTGTGAGATGCTAGAGGAGGAATACCCGCAGGCGATCCTGATCCGGAACCCTTCCAACCTGGGATTCGCGGCGGCCACCAATCAGGGCCTGCGCCGCGCCCGCGGTCGCTATGCCTTGATGCTCAACCCGGACACCGAGTTGAGTCCGGGTGCGCTGAGCGGGATGATCGAATTCATGGAGCAGACGCCCGCCGCTGGCGCAGCCGGCGCCTGCCTGGTGAATGCCGACGGCTCGCTTCAAGCCTCGGCCTCGCCAGCGCCCGGATTGCTGCGCGAAGCCTGGCGTCTGTTCCATCTGGATCGCCTGATTCCGTTCTCTCGGTATCCGCTCCAGAGGTGGGCGGGCGGTCCAGCGCGTGTGGTAGACGTGGCCCAGGGCGCTTGCCTGATCCTGAGGCGCTCAGCGCTCGAGCAGGTCGGGCTTCTCGATGAAGGCTACTTCATGTATACGGAAGAGGTCGACCTGTGCTGCCGCCTGCGGCGGCAGGCCTGGTCGGTCTACTGGCTTCCCGGGGTGAAGGTCCTGCATCACGGGGGGCAGAGCACCCGCCAGCAGCAGGCCGAGATGTTCCTTCGCCTGTACGAGAGCAAGGTCCGCTACTTTCGCAAACACCACGGCCGCCTGGGTGCCTTCGCCTATAAGCTCATCCTGGGGGGGGCAGCGCTGGCGCGCCTCATGGCCGGTCCGCTGGGCAGGCTGCGGGCTTCCGCCAGGCGGGCCGAAGAGCAACGAACCGCCGAGCACTATCGGGCCCTTCTCAAGGCACTCCCGAACCTCTAGCCCCGAGCCGGTATCAACTCCCATGCGAATCTTGTACATCGTTCCTTACCCTCCTGACCAGGTGCGGGCACGTCCCTACAACTTGATCCGTGGTCTCGTCGCCGCCGGGCACGAGGTCACCGTCTTCACCCTGTGGACGAGCGCGTGGGAGCACGAGAGCGTCGAACAGCTGCGCCGTGAGGGCGTGCAGGTCAGGGCGGAGTATCTCCCCCGGGTCAGGTCCCTGGCCAACAGCCTGCTGGCCCTACCGGCCGGCGTGCCGCTGCAGGCGGAGTACTGCTGGTCGCCGCGGGCCGCTCGTGTGCTGGGCAGCCTGGCCGCTGGATGGAACGGGCGGGCACCCTTCGACGTCATCCATGTCGAGCACTTGCGCGGCGCCCGCTACGGGTTGTACCTGAAGCAGCGGCTTGAAGGCCGGCGGGTCCCGATCGTGTGGGACAGCGTCGACTGTATCAGCTACTTGTTCCGCCAGGCTTCCCGGCAAAGTAAGGGCGGTTTCGGCCGCTGGGTCACGCGCCTCGAGCTGCCGCGCACCGAACGGTTCGAAGGGCGCCTGGTGGATGAGTTCGACCGGGTACTGACGACATCGGCTGTCGATGCACAGGCCCTTCAAGCCCTGCGCGGCCGGAGTGGGGCCGGGCGGCCGATCACCGTCCTGACCAACGGAGTCGACCTGGACCGCTTCACCCCCGGCCCCAGCGAATTGCGCATCCCCGGGCGGGTGGTTTTGAGCGGGAAGATGAGCTACCACGCCAATGTGCATATGGCCAGCGAGTTCGTGGAGCGCATCTGGCCGACGGTGAAGGACCGGCACCCGCAGGCCGAGCTCTGGGTCGTCGGCAAGGATCCGCCGCGCGAAGTGCTGGCGCTGAAGCGCGCGCCGGGCGTGCACGTGACCGGAACCGTTCCGGATGTGCGGCCGTATCTGCAGCAGGCCAGCCTGGCTGTCGCGCCGGTCCACTACGGGGCTGGGGTTCAGAACAAGGTTCTGGAGGCAATGGCCTGCGCCACGCCGGTGGTCATGACCGAGATTGCCGCGCGAGGTCTGTATCTCGACCGGTCGGGTCGGGCAGCCGCGATCGCCGACGGGGCCGGAATGGCCGAGGCCGTGTGCGGCCTGCTGGCCGACGGCGAGGCACGCGCCTCGATCGGCCGGGCGGGCCGCGCCTACGTCGAGAAGCATCATCACTGGGGGCATGTCACTGCGCAGTTGGTGGAGGTCTACGATGAGCTCATCGGCTCCGGCCGTTCATAGGCTGTTGGACACGCCGGCGCGCGTACGCGCCGGGCTGTCCGCCCGGCCGGCGGCGCGCAAGTGGATCTGGCGCGCATTGATTGCGGCGCTGATCGTCAGCGATCTCCTCATGGCTGCGGCCGCCTTCCGCCTGGCCTACTGGGTCCGCTTCGAGCTCGGGTTGCCGCTGTTCGAAGCGGATGTGCTCGCCGCTCGGGACTACTACGAGCGTGTCGTCTTGATCCTGACGCCGCTGTGGCTGGTCATCTATGCGATCGCCGGGTTGTACCAGCGCGAGAACTTGCTCGGTGGGACCGAGGAATATGCGCGGGTCTTTCGCGGCACCAGCTATGGGGTGCTGATTGTAGTCATCGCCGGATTCCTCGAGCCGGAGCTGCTGATCGCCCGCGGCTGGGTCCTGCTGGCCTGGTTCTTCACCTTCGCCCTGGTCTCGCTGGGCCGGTTGACGCTGCGCCGGCTGGTGTATCTGATGCGGGCGCGCGGCTACTTCCTGTCGCGCACGCTGATCGTCGGCGGCAATCAGGAAGCCCGCCTGCTGGCCGAGCAGCTGCTGCGCTGGCGCACGTCCGGCCTGGACCTGGTCGGCTTCGCCGACGGGGAGGCGCCGCTGGGCAAGGAGCTCATCCCGGGACTCCCCGTGGTCGGGTCGTTGGTCGACCTCGACCGGCTGATCGCCGAATTCGGCGTGGAGGAGCTCATCCTGGCCAGCAGCGCGCTGACGCGCGAGCAGATGCTGGCCATCTTCCGCGGCTACGGGGTGGCCAGCGGGGTGCAGCTGCGCATGTCGTCCGGCCTGTATGAGATCATCACGACCGGCCTGAGCATCAAGGAATTCGCCTACGTCCCGCTGGTCGGCGTGAATCGTGTCCGCCTGACCGGCGCCGATTGGGCGATGAAGACCGCGCTGGACTACGCGGTCTCCATCCCGGCCCTGATCGTACTTTCGCCGCTGCTCCTGGCGATCGCCGTATTAGTCAAACTCGAGTCCCCCGGGCCGGTCATCCACCGGCGCCGGGTGATGGGTATCAATGGGCGCCAGTTCGACGCATTCAAGTTCCGCAGCATGCGCCAGGATGCCGACCGGATCCTGGCCGACAACCCGGAGCTGGCGGCCGAACTGGCCCGCAACCACAAGATCAAGTCCGATCCACGCGTGACGCGCGTCGGGGCGTTCCTGCGCCGCTACAGCCTGGATGAGCTTCCCCAGCTCTTGAATGTGATCCGCAGGGAAATGTCGCTGGTCGGCCCGCGCATGATCTCGCCCGAGGAGATGGCGCGCTACGACCAGTGGGGCATCAACCTGCTGACGACGCTCCCGGGACTGACCGGGCTGTGGCAGGTGAGCGGCCGCGCCGACCTGGAGTACGCGGACCGCGTCCGCCTCGACATGCACTACATCCGCAACTGGTCGATCTGGCTCGACCTGCAGCTGCTCTGGCAGACGCCCCCGGCCGTGCTGCGCACGCGCGGGGCCTACTGAGCCCGCTCACGATCAACTGGAGGCACGCATGAAGGTTCTCGTAACCGGGGGAGCCGGATTCATCGGCTCGCATGTAGTCGACCGCTATGTGGAGCAAGGATGGGATGTCGTCGTGGTCGACGATCTTTCGACCGGCCATCGGGCGAATCTGAACCCGAAGGCGGTCTTCTACGAGGCCGATATCCGCAGCCCGCGGCTGTGGGAGATCTTCGAGAAGGAGCGCCCGCAGCTGCTCAATCATCACGCGGCGCAGATGAGCGTGCGTAATTCCGTTACCGCGCCGCTCTTCGACGCCGAGGTAAACATCCTCGGCTCGATCAACTTGCTCGAGTGCGCCCGCAAGGTGGGCGTCAAGCGGGTCATCTACATCTCCTCCGGGGGGGCGGTCTACGGTGAGCCGGTCTACCTGCCGTGCGACGAGGCGCACCCTGTCGATCCGATCTGCCAGTACGGCGCCAGCAAGCACACCGTCGAGCACTATCTGCATATGTACCGGATCAACTACGGTCTGGACTACGTCGTCCTGCGTTACCCCAACGTCTACGGCCCGCGCCAGGATCCGAACGGCGAAGCCGGCGTGGTGGCGATCTTCGCCGGGCAGATGCTGGTCGGCGATCCGGTCGTCATCAACGGCGACGGCGAGCAGGAGCGGGATTTCGTGTATGTCGGCGATTGCGCCATCGCCAATCTCCTGGCGGCCGAGGCTAACGTGCCGAGCGGCATCTACAACCTCGGCTGCGGGCGGGGGACGTCGGTCAATGCCATCTACGAGACCATGCGCCAGGCGACCGGCTATCGCCATCCGCCGCGCCACGGCCCGGCCAAATTGGGTGAGACCCGCCGCATCTTCCTGGACGCCGGCAAGGCGCAGCGCGCGATGGGCTGGTCGCCTACGATCGACCTCAAAGACGGCCTGGCGGACACGGTCGAGTACTTCCGCGGCGCGCTGGCCAAGAGAGTTGCCTGATGATCGTCGTACAGACGCCGCTGCGAGTCAGCCTGTTCGGCGGCGGGACCGACTTCCCGGCCTATTACCGGGCCGAGGGCGGCTGCGTACTGACCACAGCCATCGACAAGTACATTTTCGTCACGATCAAGAAGCGCTTCGATGACATGCTGCGCGTCGGCTACACGCGCACCGAGCTGGTCAGCGATGTGGATGAGATCCAGCACGAGCTGATCCGCGAAGCGTTCAAGGTGACCGGGATCCGGCATGGCGTCGAGATCACGACCATGGCCGATATCCCCTCGGCCGGTTCGGGGCTGGGCTCGTCCGGCGCGGTGACCGTGGGCGCGCTGCACGCCATGCACGCCTACCAGGGCGAGATGGTCTCGGCCGACCAGCTGGCGCGCGAGGCGTGTGAGATCGAAATCGGGACGCTCTCCAAACCGATCGGCGTCCAGGATCAGACCATCGCCGCGCTGGGCGGCTTCCGCTGGATGGAATTCACCCGCGAGGGCGAGACGCGGCAGGAACGGGTCGGCCTGGCCCCCAACCTCGAGCAGGAGCTCAACGAGAACTTGCTGCTCTTCTTCACCGGGATCACGCGCGATGCCAGCTCGATCCTGGGCGAGCAGGAGGCGAACATCAGCGACCGGTCCGCCATCCTGGGCGAAATGAAGGATCTGGCGCGTGAGGCGCGAGCCGAGGTGTGCAAGGGCAACATCGATTCCATCGGCCGCCTGCTCGATATCAGTTGGGACCTCAAGCGGCGTCTGGCCAGCAAGATCACCAACGGCAGCATCGACGCCATGTACAAAGCCGCCCGCCAGGCCGGGGCGCTGGGGGGCAAGATCACAGGGGCGGGCGGGGGAGGCTTCCTGCTGGTTTACTGCCCGGACGGCAAGCGCCAGGAAGTCCGCCAGGCTCTCAAAGACCTGCGCGAGCTGCCCTTCCGCTTCGAGCCGGACGGCACGAAGGTCATCTTCAACTACCGGCGCTAGCCGGATGGGCATCACCCTTCGCCAAGGGTTGGACCGAGGAGTCATCTTCATTGAAAGACCTCATTCGCTACGTTTCGGATTTGCAGACCACCTTGAACAGGCTCCCGATGGATCGCGTTGAGCAGGTGATCACGATCCTTCAGGAGGCGCGCCTGGCCGGTCGGACGATCTTCGTCATGGGCAACGGCGGCAGCGCCTCGACCGCCTCGCATCTGGTGTGCGATCTGGCCAAGAACACGCGTCACGAACAGTGGCCGCCCTTCCGCGTCGTCGGCCTGGCCGACAGCATGGCCATCTTCTCAGCCTACGCCAACGACGAGGGCTATGACAAGGTGTTCTCGCAGCAGTTGGCCAGCCTGGTGAACGAGGGAGATATCGTGCTGGGCATTTCGGCCAGCGGCAACTCGCCCAATGTCCTGCAGGCGATCGAGCTGGCCAAAGAACGCGGGGCCACGACGGTCGGCTTCACCGGCTTTGACGGCGGCAAGCTCGGCCACATGGTGGACGTCAACGTCCATGTCGACAGCAGCCGCATCGAACATGTCGAGGACATCCACCTGATGCTGGAGCACATGATCACGGCCCGCCTGCGCCAGGACCTGGGTCAGGAGCTGATCGCCTGGGAGGTGGCCGAGGCCGGCACGGCGGCCGAAGCGGAAATGGAGATTCTGCCCGCAGCGGCGCAGCCGGCGGCGCGCATCTTGCCCAACGCCATCCTCGAGCTTGCGGAGGAGGCGGGCGAAGGACCGGACGGCCTCCTGCGCCGGATGCTGCCGCTGGCGGCGCAGTGCGTCAATTGTCCCAGCGGCTGCACTGT
>Ga0105106_10003979_pt1 | contig 10519 bp, 8 predicted proteins | sample PPLLaktember2015_5_FD_79109 | JGI IMG/M metagenome (GOLD analysis project Ga0105106, IMG submission 79109) | Freshwater sediment microbial communities from Prairie Pothole Lake near Jamestown, North Dakota, USA - PPLs Lake P8 Core (1) Depth... | ecosystem: Environmental > Aquatic > Freshwater >... | reverse complement strand
CTTGGGGATCAAACCCCTCTACTACTCCGTACAATCAGGCAAAGCAGGTGCCGCCCAACGTGTGCTCTTTTCTTCAGAACTGCCGTCACTCCTGGAAGGACTGCCTCATTGGACGATTCGTCCGCAGGCCATCGCTGACTTCCTCTCACTGCTCTATGTTCCGGTCCCCGATACGATTGTGGAAGGCGTCTATCAGCTCCGACCCGGCGAGGCACTCAAGATTGCACGGGGTCGTTTGGAGTTCTGGCGCTATTATCGTCCGGCGGAAGAAGCGGGCAATCAGGTTGAGACTCCGCAGGGCGACCAACGAGCGAAGTTTCTGAGTGCGTTGCGTAACTCTGTCCAGACGCATCTAATCAGCGACGTCCCGCTCGGTCTATTTCTGTCCGGTGGGTTGGATTCCGCGTCAATTCTGGCCTGCATGCGCGAGGCGATTCCTGGGTCGATCAAAACATTTTCCCTCGGGTATGATGCGCCGGAAGATCAATCATTCAATGAGCTCAAAGCCGCCCGTCTCCTCGCGACACACTTCGAGACCGACCACACGGAAGCCATACTGCGCCCTGATGCGGTTTCATTGCTGCCTCGCGTAGTGGCCGGCATGGGGGAACCATTCGCCGACTCCTCGGCCATTCCCACGTATCTGGTATCCGAGGTTGCCAGACAGTCCGTGACGGTTGCGCTATCTGGCATTGGCGGCGACGAACTCTTCGGCGGCTATCCACGCTATCTAGGGCTACGAACCGCCGCTCACTACGCATCGCTTCCTGTGGGGGTGCGTTCATGGATTGCGTCTCGCGCTGTTTCCTGCCTATCGGATGGGGCAGGGGGCCACGAGGTTCGTGGCCGCATCAAACGATTTCTCCTGGATGGCCATCGCCCGTTAGGCGAGCAATACCTCCGTTGGACGACGTTTCAGCCGGACGGATGGGACGCGCCGTTGTTTGCCCATGGACTCCGCTCTGCTGTGGCCGACGACTCGGCACTTCACCGTGTCCGGGACCTTTTTCAAGAATGGCCTTCATGCGACCCATCCGATCGTGCAATGGGTGTTGATCTACAGACGTATTTACCGGACGATTTGTTGAGAATGGGTGACCGTATGAGCATGGTCCATTCGCTCGAACTGCGTGTCCCTTTCTGCGATCACCATCTGCTGGCCTTTGCCTGTGCGTTGCCGGCCTCGACAAAATTTCAAGGATGGAAGTTAAAAGGATTTATGAGATCTTCGCTGCAAGGTATTTTGCCTGAAAGTATTATCTCAGCAAAAAAGCGCGGCTTCATGCTCCCGCTCGCACGATGGCTGAGAGAAGACCTGCGCGAAATGAGTCAGGATTTGCTTTCTGATGAGGCCATCCGCCGACGGGGGTACGTCAATCCGGCCTATGTGCAGTGGCTGCTCGCAGAGCACCACAGCGGCCGGAGGAATTTTACGGATCAACTCTATGCGCTCATGGTGTTGGAATTATGGCATGGGCAAGTGGCACAGTCTGTCTCTTCCTATCCAATGGGAGTAGGCGCGGCATGAACGTCGTCTTACTTGCAGAAGTCACGGTCGAACAGGTCATCGGCGGCGCCGAGCGAGTGCTTAGGCAACAAGCGCTGGGGCTTGCCAAGCTGGGCCACTATGTGCGCGTGATCGCGCGGGCTCCCTTTGAGTCTGCGGAGGCCAGCCTGGTGATCGGAGATGTGAGCGAACAGCGGTATCCCGTCATGCGAACCAGCGAGCCTGCCTTTGTCTGGTCTTCAGTACGGAATTCTCTTCGGGCATTTGACCTCATGATGCAGGCCTCCCTTGTCGATATCGCCATGATTCATCAATCGCTGGCTGGTCTCGGTCCGATTTTGTTCCGCTATGGGATGGTCAGTCGCTGGGTCTATGTCTGTCACTCGTTAGCGCATGAGGAATATCTCACCAGAGCAGAGCGGGCAGCGACGACGCTTGAACGTGTCAGGCGACGGCTGAGCGTGCGCGCCCGGCGTTGGATTGAACGAATGGTGATCCGCCGCTGTCATCATGTAATCGTCTTGAGCGAATTTATGAAGCGACAAGTCATGGTCGTGCATGGCATTGCGCCGAAGTCCATCACCGTGATCCCCGGCGCTGCCGACCCGATCCTCTTCTATCCACCGCACGATCGAAACGAGATCAGGCGGGAACTCAAATTGCCGGAGAACCGCACGATTCTGTTCACAGTTCGCAATCTGGTGCCCCGCATGGGGTTAGAGCATCTTCTCGATGCCATGACGATGCTCGGAGAAGAGCAGCGTCATCTTCTGCTCCTCATAGGCGGTGAGGGCCAACTACGTCCGCAATTGGAGGAGCTGATTCGTCACAAGGGATTACAAGACTCGGTGCAGTTGCTCGGATTCGTGCCGGAGGGGCAATTGGCGAAGTACTATCAGGCGTCTGATTTGGTCGTGATGCCGACGCTGCAACTCGAAGGGTTCGGCTTGGTGACGGTCGAGGCATTCGCCTGCGGTACGCCGGTCATGGGGACACCGGTCGGCGCGATTCCGGAAGTGTTGAGCACGGTCGATCCGATGCTTGTCACGGAAGGGACAGACGGACCGTCTCTTGCGAAAACGTTACGATGGGTGCTGAAGCGGTTTCGCAGTCAACCAGGTGAGCGAGAACGCTTCTCAAAGAAAGGCCGCGAGGTCGTGGAACGGCGATACAATTGGGCGGCGCATACGGCAGAACTTGATCGTTTGTTCGTGAGCTTGTCGAGCAATAGACCTGCGGTATCGCATCAGTCGGCTAGAGCGAGGAAGGTGATTCATGTGATTACGCGCCTGGATCATGGCGGATCGGCGCAAAACACGATGTTGACCGCTCTCGGCCATGACCGTACGCAGTTCGAGCCGCTGGTGGTTGCCGGGTTCCCAGGTCGTTGGGATGCACAAGGCGGGCAGGCTGCAACTGAAGAGAATTGTCGGAGGCTTGATAAGGCGGATGTTCGTTGGATGCTGCTTTCTTCGCTGACGAGAGAGGTCCATCCAATCAAGGATATACAGGCCCTGTGGCAATTGATTTGCCTGTTCCGGGAAGAACGTCCGATGCTCGTCCATACCCATACATCGAAGGCCGGTGTGTTAGGCCGAGTGGCTGCTTGGTTTGCACGGGTGCCGGTCATCGTCCATACGCCGCACGGTCATGTGTTCTACGGTCATTTCGGTCCATTCCAGTCCTGGCTGTTTCTTCAGATCGAACGAGTGCTGAGTACAATCACAGATCGACTGATTGCGCTGACTGTAGCGGAACGGCAGGATCACCTCGATCGCGAGGTCGGCAAGGCCGACCGGTTTGCCGTGGTGCCGAGCGGGATCGATCGTGAACGATTCAGGTGGGCGCGGGCCCAGGGGAAACAACAGCCGGACTGGTTTGGTTGTCCAGCAGAGGCCTTGGTCGTCGGATCGGTCGGGTGGCTCACCGATATTAAAGGCCATGAATACCTGATCGAGGCCGTATCCAAGTTAAAGCAGGACTTTCCCTCTCTCCATCTTGTGATCGTCGGGAGTGGAGATCGGCATGACGCACTCCTGCAGCAGGCAGCCTTGGCCGGTCTTGGCGACGCGGTGCATCTTTTGGGTCATAGGGATGACATCGAGGCCTGTCTGGCCGAGATGGATCTGTTCGTCTTGCCTTCGCTCAATGAAGGGATGGGGCGTGCGCTGATCGAAGCGATGGCCGCTGGCTTGCCGGTAATCGCCTCCCGTGTCGGCGGTATTCCGGCCGTCATCAGCCATGAGCTTACTGGTTTACTGGTGCCTCCTGGCGATGCTGGTGCGTTGGAGACAGCGTTACGCCGGTTGCTTGAACGACCGGACTGGGCCAAGCAATTAGGTGTGGCGGCGAGCGAGAGCCTGGACAGCCGATATGGGTCAGCCTCAATGGTTCACACAATCGAATCGATCTTTACCGAGGTGCTCAGTGTTCATGGGTAACCGGGACGGACAGGAGAAATGTATTCGTCGACTGCTATGGTCTGTGATGATCCTCGTGTCATGCCTATTGTGTGTGATGACGCGCGCGCAGGCATCGGATGAGCGGCAGCAATTGCTGGCGACGGTGCATGTCCATAGTACCGCCAGTACCGGTGAATTGACCGTTGAGGAGCTGGCTGAACGGGCGGAACGACTCGGCCTGGATGCGCTGATTTTGACCGATAACTTTTCTCTTCGTTATGAGTATGGACTCTGGCCCTTGCCTGGTCTCTTGAAACATCGTATGAGTTTTTCATCCGTGCTGGAGTATGGAGTTGAACGGTACTTGGATGAGATTGCGGCGGCGCAGAACCGCCATCCGAAGCTGATCATCCTGCCAGGTGTCGAAGTCGCCCCCTATTACTATTGGACCGGCTCACTCGTGGAACACACGTTGACGATGCACAATGCCCAACGCAATTTGCTGGTGCTCGGCCTGACCAAGCCGGAGGACTATCGATCCCTTCCTGCAAGCGGGAATCCGGGATCCTATACCTTCGATTGGCGGTGGGCGATGAATGGTGCGCCGGTGTTGTTGATTGTTCCAGCCGTGTGGCTGTGGAGGCCGCTCCGGCGCAATACCGATCGGCGATCGTTACGGCGAACGATTGCCTGTATTCTGATCGTCCTTGCGGTGGCGCTGGTGGCTAATGCCTGGCCTCTGAGTCAGCCTGCGTTTAGTTCGTATGACGACCGGCTGGGGTATCGTCCCTATCAGGCCCTCATCGATGATGTGAGGGGCAAGGGAGGGCTTGTGTTTTGGTCGATGACAGAAGCGCGAGACTTTCATGAATATGCTGCTGGACCACTGGGAACCGTCACCATCAAGACGGAGCCACACCCTGAGTCGTTATTGCAGACGACTGGGTATACCGGATTTGGCGGGCTCTATCAGGATGGGCGAACAAGCATCAAGCCGGGTGAACTGTGGGATCGATTGCTGCAATCGCCTACAAGTGAGCAGCGAACGATCCCAGTGCTTATCGGGGAGTTGGCATTTCATGGTTTGAGAGACCCCGGTAAGGACCTGGATCGGCTTGTCACGGCGATCTGGGTGAAAGAACGGACAGCTGCCGGTGTTCTGGAGGCGCTGCGGTCCGGTCACTCTTATGCAGTGGGTGACGGCGATCATCACGTCCAACTTCGACTGGATGAGTTTCGAGTGGTGTGTCTGAGTGGAACGAAATCGGCATCGGTTGGTGAAAGGCTTGATCCGGGCAGAGCACGCGATCTCATGGTTCGGCTCTCTGTCACGGCGGCCGATCGTGGCCATCATCCTGCAAAGGTGCGGGTGATTCGTTCCGGCCAAGTGGTCGCGCAGGCGGCGGGAGAGACACCATTCCGCTTTGACTGGGCCGACACGACGGTGCCGACGGAAGAGCGGATGACCTATCGAGTGGAGATCACCGGGAGCGGCGAGCTTCTGAGCAATCCGATCTTCGTGGAGCCGATTCTTGAACTGAAGGCTGAAGGCTGAAGGCTTACTTATGCGCGTCACGATCCATCAACCGCAGTTTCTGCCCTGGCTTGGGTATTTGGACAAAATCGATCAATCGGATCTGTTCATCGCGTTGGATTCGGTGCAGTTCAAAAAGAACGAGTGGCAAAATCGCAATCGAATCAGAACGGCTGACGGGTGCCAATGGGTGACTGTGCCGGTCCTTCATCGTTTTGGGCAATTGGTGAACGAGGTCCGGATCAACCAGACTGTGGCCTGGCGCAGTCAGCATCTTCGCGCCATCGAGATGCATTATGCGCGGGCGCCGTTCCGAGACCGCTATCTTCCGGAATTACGAAACCTCTATGAGGAACCATGGAAGCGGTTGCACGACTTGAATATGGCTGTGATTCGCTGGTTGCTGGGAGTGTTTGGAATTACGACGCCCGTTCGTTGTGCATCGGAGTGGGAGGCGCATGAAGAGCCCACGGATCGGCTGATCGATCTTTGCCATGCCGTCGGCGCATCGGGATATCTCTCCGGGCCTGGAGGGGAGCAGTATCTGGATGTGAGGAGATTTGACCCGTCCGGATTGAAGTTGGAAACCCAACAGTTCCAACATCCGATATATCGGCAAGTCTATGAACCATTCATGCCGGCGATGTCGGCCATCGATCTGTTGTTCTGTTGCGGTCCAGAGGCATTGACGCGATTGCGCGAGGCACGGACGGGCCAGAATGTCGTCACGGTGGCATAGTACTGAACGAGAGGGATGAGATGGCAATTGATCGTAGAAAGCCGATGCGGATTCTGGCGATTGGCGCGCATCCGGATGATATTGAAGCTGGGTGCGGCGGAACGTTGATCAAGTATGCGCAAAAGGGCCATCGCATTTTTTTGATGGTGATGACCGCCGGAGACAAGGGCGGTTCGAGCGGTGTGCGCAAGCGCGAGCAGGAAGAGTCGGCGAAACAATTACGGGTCGAAAAGATTTATTGGGGAGGATATGAGGACACGGCGGTTCCCGTGGGATGTGAATTGATTCAGGAGATCGAAGAGGTGGTGAAGGAGGTTCAGCCGCATTTCATTTTCTCGCACTATCACGACGACACCCATCAAGACCATCGGCACCTGGCGATGAGTACGATCACCGCGACCCGTTATACTCAAAACGTCTTGTTCTATGAAGGACCGACCACTCAGAATTTTTCGCCGACTGTCTTTGTCGATATCGATCAGGTGATTGAAGAGAAGGTCAAATCGATCGAGACTCATGCGGCACAGGTGAAAAAAACGAATATCGAAGGGCTGAGTATCGTGGATGTGATTCGTGCCGGGGCACATTTCCGCGGTATCCAGGGCCGAGTGAAAAACGCAGAAGGCTTTGTACCGCTTCGATTGTTTATTAATATCGGCCTATGACGACTGTGGCAACAAGGATTCCCCACTCACGGCCCGCGATCGACCAAGAGGATTTGCGCGCGGCAACCGACGTGCTCGGTTCCAGGCAGATTGCCCAAGGGCCTGTGGTTGAGCGATTCGAACGCAGCATGGCGGGGTTTTTCGGTTTGGAGGGTGGGGTGGCCGTCAGTTCAGGGACTGCGGCGCTCGAGCTGGCGCTGCAGGCGCTTAAGATTGGAGCCGGTGACGAAGTCATCATGCCGAGTTATGTGTGCGCGGCGCCATGGCTTGCGACGCAACGAGTCGGGGTGCAGGCTACGCTGGTCGACATCGACCTGGATACGTTCAACATCGATCCGCTTGCAGCCCGTCGGGCGGTGACGAAGAAGACTCGTGCGATCATTGTCCCGCATCTGTTCGGTCTGCCGGCTGATCTGACGGCGCTTGAGAGGCTGGGGGTTCCGCTGATCGAGGACTGCGCCCAGACGTTAGGAGCGACAGAACAGGGTCGGCCAGTCGGCACGGTTGGACGGCTCACCGTCTGTTCCTTCTATGCGACGAAGTTGCTGTGCGCAGGAGAAGGGGGGATGGTGTTGTCGAATGAGGGGGCGTTGCTCGAACGAGTGAGATCGTTACGAGAATATGACGGCGCACCGACATTGGATCCGTCATCCTTCAATCTTAAGCTGACCGACTTGCAAGCAGCGCTCGGGCTTTCCCAGTTAGGACGGTTCTCAGCCTTTCAAGAACGGCGCTGTTTCCTCGCGGAAGCATACCGGGAAACGCTATCTTCCAAGGCCGTTGTATGTCCGAGCGTGCCTCTAGGCAGGACTCACGGATACTATCGATTTGTGATGAGGCTGCCGCATGCACAGACTGACCCTGATGATTTTCTCAATCTGATTAGCCGGTTGGAGCAGCAAGGGATTCACTGCCGCAAGCCTGTCTTTCGCCCGCTTCACCGCTATCTGCATCAGTCAGGGTTCCCTCGCAGCGACGAAGCAGACCGAACGGCGTTGTCGATTCCACTCTATCCCGATCTCACAGACGGTGAAGTCCGGCAGATTCAGCAATCATTAGTCAAGGCGCTTTCATGAAGGCTATTGAAGTTGAGGCTTCATCATTTGCGTTGCGTAGCAGCCGACGCTGGCTGACACCGGTTGCGTTGGGGGCTCTGTTGGGCGCAGTGGCCTTAGCAGTTCCCACGGTTCGTCAATTCTTCGTATTCGAAGGACTTCGGTGGCTCTATATCCTCCTCTTTGCGTTTCTTGGCGCCGGAGCGTTGACGCCGCTCATGGCGCATCTCAGCCATCAGTGGGGGTTGGTCGATCAACCGTCCGAGCGTAAAATCCATGTGCATCCGACTCCCAGGCTCGGGGGTGTGGCCGTCTATCTGGGATTTCTCGGCTCGGTGCTGTTGAACTCGATCCTGCCGGACTGGATGATCGCAACCTTCGCAGCTGGATCGCTGCTCTTGATTGTCGGTGTTATCGATGATGTGTGGGAATTGCCTGCGTCTTCGAAACTGGTCGCTCAACTGGTAGCGGCGGGGGTCGTCATCGCAACAGGCAAGGTGCTGACGCTGTTTCCAAGCGGGCCGGTCGGTGACGTGGCAAACGTCGTGATCACATTGCTTTGGATCGTTGGGATCACGAACGCGTTCAACTTTTTCGACGGCATGGATGGGTTGGCCACTGGGCTTGCCATTCTCATCGCTGGATTCATGGGCGCGGTGGCGTTTGAAACGAATCAGCCGGGATTGGGCTGGCTCGCCATCGCCATCATTGGGGCAGGGGTCGGATTTCTTCCCTACAATTTTCGAGGACGTAAGCCTGCCGTCATTTTTCTTGGAGACGGTGGGGCAACCTTCCTGGGATTCACGCTTGCCTGTCTCGCTGTCAAAGGGAATTGGGCGGATCACAGCCCAATCGTCTCGTTCAGCAATCCACTCCTCATATTCGGCGTGCTCATCTATGACATGATCCACATCACGGTGGAGCGAGTCGCGACGGGGAAAGTCCGTTCTATCAAGGAATGGCTCGACTACGTGGGCAAAGACCATCTCCATCACCGATTGGAACGCGCCTTGGGGTCTCGCCAAGCGAGTGTCGCGATGATCTTTCTTATGACGATTTGTCTCGGGCTGGCGGCCCTAGCGCTTCGTCATGCTGAAACGACCGAAGCGCTGCTGCTGCTCATACAGGCCTGCCTGATTGCGGCTATGATCACGATTTTGGAGTGGAGCGGTCGCCGGAAACAATAGCCACCCCTTGCACTGTTCTTCAGTTCCCGCTACAAGATCCCTCCATGGTTCCTACCGTTGAATGGAAAGATGGCGCCGTACGGTTGCTCGATCAGAGCCGGCTCCCGGAATTCGTTGAATTTCTCGACTGTCGAGACTACCAGACCGTCGCGGAAGCGATTCGCAGCCTCAAGGTCAGGGGCGCCCCGGCAATTGGTGTGACCGCGGCAATGGGCGTTGCACTCGGTGCCCAGACCGTCATGGCATCCGACTACGGATCCTTTGCCAAGGCGGTACGTGTGATTTGCGATCATCTTGCGGGGACGAGGCCGACGGCGGTCAATCTGTTTTGGGCCCTCGAGCGGATGAAACGCCTGCTCGCCTCGTTACACTCGCAGCCGATTGCATCCATTAAAACTGAATTGCTGAAAGAGTCACAAGTCATTCTCGATGAAGATATTGCGCTCTGTAGAGCGATGGGGCGACACGGAGCCGACCTCATTGCGAGCGGTCAAACGGTCCTGACCCATTGCAATGCCGGTGCGTTGGCGACAGCCGGCTATGGTACGGCATTGGGCGTCATTCGTGCGGCTTGGGAGCAGGGGAAGCAGATTCAGGTCATCGCAGACGAAACCAGGCCGGTGTTGCAAGGTGCGCGGCTCACGGCCTGGGAGTTATGCAGGACAAGATCCCAGTGACGCTCATTACAGACAATATGGCCGGCACACTCATGCGGCAGGGGAAGGTCCACCTCTGTATCGTGGGGGCCGATCGGATTGCGGCAAATGGGGACGTAGCGAACAAGATCGGGACTTATTCAGTGGCCGTCCTGGCGAAAGCCCATGGGATTCCCTTCTACGTAGCAGCGCCCTCCTCGACGATCGATTTGAAGACAAAATCAGGAGCGGACATTCCGATCGAACAACGGAATCCCTCAGAAGTCACTACCATCCACGGCAGTCATCCCGTGGCGCCCAAAGGAGTCGCCGTCTACAACCCCGCGTTCGACGTGACCCCAGCAGAGTTGATCACCGGCATCATCACCGAGCGTGGCGTCTTCAAGCCAGGCGAACTCGCCGCACAGTTTCAGCCATAGCTCTCTCCTTCAATTATTCAAAGACAGTGTATGAGTTAGATTGGCTTTCTATCACTGTGAGAGGTGAAGGAGAGTGGGGTAGGAATGTTCAATCTCCTCCGCCGAATACCCCGTAGCGAAGGAGTCTTTTCAATGCCGAGTCTGTTCAATAATCTTGATGGGAGATAAGAACCCGAGGTATGCGGTTTTGGAAGACCGCGGAAACTCTACTGGTGCATGCCGGTAGATCTATCCATCAATCCCCTTGTGTCGGTGGGGGCGAGGCGTTTATCATGACGCCCGCTGTCTCTGCACCCTTGTCCAATGGGAGTCCCCCGCATGAAGAAGCAAGCCACACCAGCTGCCAGCCCCTCCG
>Ga0105106_10003978_pt1 | contig 10522 bp, 6 predicted proteins | sample PPLLaktember2015_5_FD_79109 | JGI IMG/M metagenome (GOLD analysis project Ga0105106, IMG submission 79109) | Freshwater sediment microbial communities from Prairie Pothole Lake near Jamestown, North Dakota, USA - PPLs Lake P8 Core (1) Depth... | ecosystem: Environmental > Aquatic > Freshwater >... | reverse complement strand
GTAATGGCACGGCAGAATTTATTGTCCGGTTTCCACAGATATCAGATCTGTCTGAAGCAGCAAACATGGATTGGATAAGTCGGGGAGAATATGTCTACCGGGCACTGCAAACACAGGCTGAGCAAAGTCAACAGCGTGCCATAGCATACCTGGATGCCGGAGGGATTAGGTACCAAAGTTTTATTGCTTCGAATGTACTATATGTCTTTGCAGGAGACCTGTTAGCGATCCAGACATTGAGCAGCCTGCCAGAGGTGTACCGGATCAGCGCTCCGCGGACATATTCTTTGGATGAGAGGGGGCAGCCATTATCCGGCTACGGTGCGCATAGCCTATCAAGTAAAGTTCTAGGATCGTCCTTGCAAGAGATGAGTTGGGCAGTCATCGACACCAAGGCAAACGAATTCTGGAATGCATATGGTTTCGTCGGTGAGGGCATTCTGGTAGCGACCATCGACTCTGGTGTGCAGTGGGATCACCCGGCGTTATTCGAGTCCTTTAAGTGTGCAATGAATCCAGCTGACCCGGCTTGCTGGTATGACCCTAGTGGCAGTTGTGCAATACCCTGTGATAATACAGGTCATGGCACAGCGACCATGGGTCCGATTACCGGAGAAAATGAGGGGGGTGTGCCTTACCAGGTTGGGATGGCTCCTGAGGCGCAGTGGATCTCCTGCAAAGGCTGTTCGGATGGGGGAAGCTGTTCGGATTATGATCTGCTGGCATGTGCAGACTGGATCCTAGCACCAGGAGGGAACCCGATCAATCGACCTAACCTGGTGAGCAACGCCTGGGGTTCGTATGGAATGCCGTGCGACAACTGGTTTGACGTTGTGATCTCAAACTGGCTGGCAGCCGGGACGATCGCCACATTTCGAGCCGGTTCAGGAGGGCCAAACTGTGGAACGATGGCTTCACCAGGCGACCATATCATGGTGTTCACAAGCGCAGCGCACGATAACAGCCGGATGATTGCCAGCTTCAGCAGCAGGGGTCCATCCGACTGTCCAGGGGGAGATTTATTCGTGAAACCGAACGTCTCGGCACCAGGTGTGACTCTGATGCTGCCAGTCCAGGATGGAGGATGGTCTTCAGGGTACAGTGGGACATCTTTTTCCAATGCGTACGGAAGCGGAGCACTGGTGCTGCTGATGTCGTGTGCACCCGAGCTGATCGGCAATGCACCAGCACTCTTTGACGCCCTGCAAAATTCCGCGGACACACCACCTGAGGGTAATTGCGGTGCACCGCCCGGCGGTGATGGTAACTTCACCTATGGGCACGGCTATATCAACATGTTAACCGCAGGTGAGTATGCCTGTGATGCTTCTGGCGGGTTAACAGGTGAGGTTACAGACCTGGCAACCAGCAATCCGCTGGTGGGGGCGGTGATCACTGCTACGCAGATGAGTGATCCATTCACGTGGGAGGCGACCGTTACCGATGGAAACGGGGTTTACTCAATGACCCTGAAGGTTGGGCAGTATGATCTGATGGCTACATATACGGATTATGCACCGGCTTATGCAACTGTAGAGATACTAACCGATACGATAGCCGTACAAAACTTTGTCCTAGAAGGGGATACTCTGTGGATTATCACTTTGCCTGTGGTGATGAAAAACCCGTAACCTTGAAATCCGAAGCGCGCTGATGATTTAGCCTGAGGCTTGTTCGGCTTCAGGTGGGAGGTCGCAATGATGCACAAGGCAGGTCTGTTGTGTGGAGTGGTGCTACTGGTTGCAGTATGCGGCCTGGGGATGGGAGGTAGCAGCGTCAGGGCGGATCAAGGAGGGATTGGATTAATAAAGGTTGAGGGGGGAGTCCTTCAGGCGATCACGGAGGATGGTAACGTAGATGTGCTGGTGCAATTTAACCAGAATGCGGATCTGACGGCAGCATCGTCCCTGGATTGGATCAGCCGGGGTGAAATTGTCTATCAGGCGCTGCTTGAACAGGCTGAACGCAGCCAGGAACGGGCAATTGCTGTAATTCAGGAGCGAGGGCTGCAATACCGTAGCTTTATCGCCACGAACATCCTGTATGTGTATGATTGTGATCCGGATAGCGTGACCAGTCTGGCAGGCCTGTCAGAGGTCAACCGGATCAGACTTGCCCAGGATTATCTGGTGATGGGTGCGGAGACGCAGACTGGCATCCCTCGTACAGCCATGGAGCTACTTGCAACCAGCGCCATGGTGGGACCTTTTCAAGGCACACCCGAGGAGATGAGCTGGGCGGTCATTGATACGCAGGCGGATGAATTCTGGACGACCTACGGGTTTGCAGGGGAAGGAGTGCTGGTGGCAAGCATCGATACGGGAGCACAGTGGGATCACCCTGCACTGATTGAATCGTATAAATGCCAGATAAATCCTGGTGATCCGGCATGCTGGTTCGATCCATCCGGAACCTGTTCAGAACCCTGCGACGGAAATGGGCACGGCACGGCAACCATGGGACCGATCACCGGGGAGAATGAATTGATCGTACCTTACCAGGTGGGGATGGCTCCGGAGGCACATTGGATCGCCTGCCGGGGCTGCTCTGATTACTCCTGTTCGGATGTCGATCTGCTTACCTGTGCGGATTGGGTGATGGCGCCTGGTGGCGACCCAGCCAACCGGCCTCATCTGGTCTACAATGGCTGGGGGGGGATGGGCTGTGATGGCTGGTTTGATGTTGCCCTCAATAACTGGATGGCAGCTGGCATTGCCTCAACTTTCTCACCCGGCGGAAGCGGTTCAAGTTGTGCCTCTATGGGCTCGCCTGGTGACCACCAGCAGGTATTTGCGGCCACTGCCCACGATCAGGGGCGGATTGTCGCCGGCTTTGCCTCGCGCGGACCCAGCTGCTACGGGCATGATCCCTTCACGAAACCGAATATTTCTGCACCTGGGGTGACCATCCAAGCCCCAATTCCCACAAACAACTGGACAGTATACAGCGGCACTTCATTCTCCAGCGGATACGGAGCAGGTGCGCTCACGCTGCTTATGTCCTGCGCTCCACAATTAATCGGCGATCCATATGCACTCTATGACGCCTTACAGGATGGCGCGGATACACCTCCGGCAGGAAATTGTGGCGCACCTCCGGATGGAGAGGGGAACTACACCTACGGGTACGGCTACATCAATATGCTTACTGCAGGCCTGCTGTATTGTGGGGAGTCAGGAGCAGTGACTGGCTTGGTAACCAATGCAGACAGTAGCACTCCGCTGGAAGGGGCGGTAATCATGGCAACATTATCCACCGATCCATTTACCCAGCATAGTACCTCCACAAATGTAGGCGGAATTTACACCCTGACCTTATTAATCGGAACTTATGATCTTGAAGCAGTATACCTGGATTTCCTGCCGGGATTGGTAACAGTGGAGATTCTGACTGACACGCTGATCATACAGGACTTCCCCCTGGTGCCTGAAGGACCTGGGATGGGTGGCCTCGATGGGACGGTGACAGATCAGCGAACTGGGCAGGTTCTGGCTGGAGCTGAGATCACTGCGACTCTCGCCAGTGATCCTATGAACTGGTTGACCACCACTACGGACGACTTCGGATATTACACCATGACCCTGGAAGCAGGAGAATATGATTTACTGGTGACTTATCTGGATTATGAACCTGTAATATCAACCGTGGATGTACAAGAAGGTACAGTGACCCATCAAGACTTCACATTGTGGGATGGCATATGGCACACCTCCCTCCCCCTGATTTTAAAGAATTGAGGGCTATAATACATCTGAATTGCAGGTGGTGTGGGATGGTCCAAAGGCTGGTGGTCCGTTATGCTATTGGGCTGTTAATTCTAACTGCAAGCCTATCTTTAGGAAGGAGCAGTGCCTGGGCATATCGGACGACAGGGAATCAGATAGTTGAGGCAAGAATCGTTAAGGCGATTTCTTCGGGGGGGATTGCGGACATCATCGTCTGGTTTTCTCAAGGAGTTGACTTATCAGCGGCAGAGGACATGGACTGGGTAAGCCGCGGGGAGTATGTTTATAGAACATTGCTGGTCCAAGCAGAACAGGATCAAGGAGGCGCGATAGCATACGTTAAGTCGCGGGGGATGGATTACCGTAGCTATTTTAGTTCGAATGCTCTATATGTATTTGAGGCTGACCGAAAAGCAATAACAGCCCTGGCGAACTTACCGGAGGTAAGCCGGATCAGTGCGCCGCAAGTGCACAATCTTGTTGGATGGAGTACTGATGCCAATCCAAGTATGCCTTTAACTCTATTTGCATCCGGTCAGGTAGTGGATGTCAATCTGGGAACCCCGGAGCAGCTGAGCTGGGCGGTCAGTGACACCCAGGCAGACGCTTTCTGGGGATTATATGGAGCTGCTGGTGAAGGAATCATCGTGGCGAGCATTGATACCGGTGTGCAGTGGGACCATGCAGCGTTGATCGACTCATACAAATGCCCGCTCAATCCAGGTGACCCGGCTTGCTGGTATGACCCGGGTGGAGAGTGCACCGGCGATCCCTGCGATACAAATGGAAATGGGACTGCAACCATGGGACCGATCACGGGGGAGAATGATTTGAGTGTGCCTCATCAGGTGGGTATGGCGCCGGAAGCCCAGTGGATCGCCTGCCTGGGATGTCCGAATGGCAGCTGCCCGGATTATGAACTATTGGCATGTGCAGACTGGGTGCTGGCTCCGAATGGAAATCCGGCTAACCGGCCGCACCTGGTGAATAATGCCTGGGGATCCTTTGAAATATGTGGCAATTTCTTTTTGACACCGATCTTGAACTGGCAAGCAGCAGGAATAGCAGCCACCTTTGCAGCTGGTGGAGGTGAACCAGGGTGTGGAACGATCAGGTCACCTGCTGATCATTTTGAAGTATTTACGTCCACGGCGCATGATTCCAATCGTCTGATCTGGGGTTTCAGCCCCACCGGTCCTTCGTCGTGTGCTGGGGGTGACCTGTTCGTCAAACCGAATATATCTGCGCCTGGTGTTGACATTTGGCTTCCAACGTCCCCGGATGGATGGGGTGAATGGAGCGGGACATCCTTTTCGAATTCATACGGGAGTGGCGCGCTTGTGTTGCTTATGTCCTGTTCACCGGGGATGATCGGCAATGTATATGCACTCTTTGATGCGATACAGGATTCGGCGGATCCTCCACCGGATGGATATTGTGAGGCGCCTCCAAGTGGGGATGGAAATTTCACTTATGGGCATGGATATATCAACATGTTGACCACTGGGGAGATATTCTGCGGTGCAACAGGCTGGCTGGAAGGGGTGGTAACCGACCAGGAAAGCGGTTATCCATTGGATGGGGCGTTAATCACTGCAACCCTGACCAGTGATCCACTGAAACAGCGAACAACATCCACCAATGGTGGGGGGTATTACAATCTGATGTTGCAGGTGGGGACTTATGACCTGGAAGCAGCCTATCCGGGGTATGAAACTGGTATCGCAATAGTGGAGATCCTGACTGATACTTTTAACATTCAGGATTTTGCACTTGTCCCGGAAGACCTGGCAATGGGAGGAATTGAGGGGGTTGTATTGGACCAGCGGGATGACACACCGCTGGCTGGCGCCTTGATCACCGCTACGCTGTTGAGCGATCCCCTGACCTGGGCGGCTGCCATGACTGATGGAAGCGGGTATTATTCCTTCACCCTTGAGGTTGGACTGTACGATCTGTTGACAACCTTTCCAGAATTCCTGCCCGGTAGTGCAACGGTGGAGGTTCTGAACGGTTCGGTGACCACCCAGGACTTTATACTGGAATGGAATGGTGCATGGATAACAGCATTACCAATCATTCTGAAGAATTAATTGAAAACATGACATCCGTCGAACCATTCCCTGAATTATGGCAATGGGCTGTCTAAATAGCCTGTGATATACTGCACAAGATAGCACGGCTACACACAATATGCACCACCTGCAATTATTCCATTTAGGAGTGGAGCCCAATGAAGGACTTTATCGCAATCTCTGATTATCCCGCACAAGAGATCCAGGAGATGCTGGATCTGGCAGTCCGGCTGAAGAAGGAACATCAGGCTGGGGGGAATCCACCGCTGTTGCAAGGTAAAGTATTGGCGATGGTCTTCCAGAAACCCAGCTTACGCACCCGGGTGTCATTCGATATGGCAATGCGGCACCTGGGTGGGGATGCACTGTATCTGTCACCGGCTGAGATCGGCCTAGGCAAACGCGAATCGATCGCGGATGTGGCCCGGGTAATGTCTGGGTATGTCCAGGCGATCATGGCGCGGGTGTTCGAACATGAGCATGTCCTTCAGCTGGCGAAGTGGTCCAGCATCCCAGTGATCAATGGATTAAGTGATTACAATCATCCCTGTCAGGGGATGGCGGATGCTTTAACCATCCAGGAAAAATTTGGTAATCTCAAAGGTTTGAACGTCACCTTTGTGGGAGATGGGAACAACGTAGCGGTATCGTTGATGCATGCATGCTGTCAGCTGGGGGCTAATTTTACACTGGCGAGCCCAGCAGGTTATGACCTAAAACCAGAAGCGGTGGAGGTTGCTCAAAAACTGGCCGCGCTGAGCGGCAGTAAGATCACGCTGCTACGCGACCCGCACCAAGCAGTCAAAGGTGCACAGGTAATCTACACCGATACATGGACCAGCATGGGACAGGAAGATGAATTAATGACCCGCAAGACGATCTTCCCACCGTACCAGGTAAATACAAAATTGGTAGCTGAAGCCGATAAGAATGTGATCGTGATGCACTGCCTGCCGGCTCACCGCAACCAGGAAGTCACCGACGATGTAGCAGACGGCCCGCACTCTGCTCTCTTCCCGCAGGCGCACAACCGAATGCATGCACAAAAGGCGATCTTAGCACGCCTGTTTGGAGTGGCATAATATATGAATTCCAATCAATACATCGAGATCGAAGAACAATACGGAGCACACAATTACCACCCCCTGAACGTGGTGATCAATCGCGGCGAAGGCGTGTGGGTATACGATGTTGATAGTAATCGCTACCTGGACTGCCTGAGCGCATATTCAGCTTTGAACCAGGGACATGTACATCCGAAGATCCTGGCTGCGCTGAACGAACAGGCTGCCAGAGTGACGCTGACCTCACGAGCTTTTCGCAATGACCAGCTGCCGTTGTTTTATAAGGAACTATCGGAGATGACCGGCTATGGAATGTCGCTGCCGATGAATTCGGGGGCTGAGGCGGTCGAGACTGCCATCAAGCTGGCGCGCAAGTGGGCGTACCAGGTGAAAGGCGTCCCTCGACATCAGGCGGAGATCATCACCTGCGAAAACAACTTCCATGGGCGCACGGTATCCATAATTTCCTTTTCCACCGAACCGCTCTACCGGGATGATTTTGGTCCATTCACGCCTGGATTTGTTACCGTACCCTACGGGAACCCCTCCGCAATCGAGGAGGCTATCACACCCAATACCGCAGCAATAATGATAGAACCGATCCAGGGCGAGGCCGGGGTAATCGTGCCTCCGGCGGGCTATTTACGCATGATAAGACGGATCTGCACACAATATAATGTGCTGTTCATTGCCGATGAGATCCAGACCGGATTGGGGCGCACCGGACGCGTTTTCGCCTGCGACCATGAAGGTGTGCGTCCGGATGTGGTGATCATTGGTAAGGCGCTGGCAGGTGGGTTTTATCCAGTGTCAGCCGTACTGGCAGATGAGGAATTCATGGGATTGTTCACCCCCGGTGAGCACGGATCAACCTTCGGTGGGAATCCGCTGGGGATGGCGGTCGCCCGAGCCGCCTTGAAGGTGATTGTGGAAGAAAAACTGGTAGAAAGATCAGCCCAACTTGGTGAATACTTCATGGAACAGTTGGAGGAAATACCCAGTCCCCATGTAAAGGAAGTGCGGGGCAAGGGGCTGTTGATCGGAGTCGAGCTAAAGCCAAGCGCAGGCGGGGCAAGGCGTTTCTGCGAGAAACTGGCTGAAATGGGCATCCTGGCGAAGGAAACTCACCAGAATGTGATCCGTTTTGCACCGCCGCTGGTGATCGACCGGGAAACGGTGGATTGGGCATTGCTGCGTATCCGAGAAGTATTGAATATGGCTTAGTTTACGATATTCCGATCGGTCTATGTGGACTGAAGACCGACCCTTGATTCAAATCGAAAGGAGTAGAACAAATGAACATTGGCATACCAAAGGAAAGACGTCCTTTTGAGTTTCGCGTAGGGTTGACACCTCAATCGGTGCAGATGTTAGCCGAGGAAGGTCATTTATGTTACGTGGAACACAATGCAGGCGTTGGGGCTGGATTCAGCGATCAGGAATATGAACAAGCTGGCGCGCGGATTGTATACACGCCTCACGAAGTATTCGGCCGAGCAGATCTCTTACTTAAAGTAGCTCGACCTATATATGATGAGATCGAGTGGTTACGCCCCGAGACGACCATGATGGGACTACTGCACCTTTCCTCCGCCCGACAGGACAAGATCAAATTACTGCAAGAAAAACAGATCACGGCTATACCGTATGAGCAAATCGAAGAGACTGACGGTACGGTACCCGTGCGTAAACCCCTCAGTCAGATCGGTGGGTGGCTGGTGGCACAGATCAGCGCACATCTGCTGCAAAATGACGCTCAGGGAAAAGGGATGCTCCTGGGTGGGATCGCCGGTGTGCCATCCGCAGAGGTGATCATTATCGGGGCAGGTGAGTTTGGCACCTATGCAACTCGAGCATTTGTTGGTATGGGTGCCCATGTGACTGTGCTGGACACGAACTATGAATCACTTATGCGCATCCATGAACAGATCCCGAATGTCGTAACGATGATGTCCAATCCACTCAACATCAAGCGAGTTACCTCTTTTGCGGATGTGGTTGTGGGCGGGATCCTTGTTCCGGATGAGCGGACACCGATCGTGGTCACCCGGGATATGGTGCGGGCGATGAAACCGCGCTCCTTGATCATGGATGTCAGCATCGACGAGGGCGGCTGTGTGGAGACTTCGCGACCAACTTCCCATGAGCACCCAACTTTTATCGAAGAAGGCGTCATCCATTACTGTGTTCCCAACATTCCCAGCGTGGTCGCCAGAACATCAACCTATGCATTCCTGAATGCGGCATACCCCTATATCCAAGAAATCGCTGAAAAAGGTTCTGAGCAAGCCATTGCAGATAATCCGGCGATAGCACATGGAGCAGCCATCATTAAGGGGAAGATCATCCATCTGCCCCGGCTGAAACCAGTCGGATTTGAAGGAGAGTAATATCATGGATCTCAACAAACTCTACCAATCACGCGTTGTTACGGCTGAAGAGGCAGTATCAAAAATCCAATCTGGGCAGCGCGTTTTCCTCACCGGGAACTGTTCAACCCCCCAGACCATCCTGGCTGCCCTGGTAAAACACGCTCCTAACCTGAAGAACGTTGAAATTTGTCAAGCTCTTTCGGTGGGACCAGCTGATTACGTCAGCGCGGAGATGGAAGGTCATATGCGCGTGAATACAATGTTCATCAGCGCAAATATTCGCAAGGCTGTACAAGAAGGCCGGGCTGATTTTACACCGGTGCTGCTTTCTGAGTTTCCACTATTGTTCAAGAACAAGATCTTGCCATTGGATGTTGCCCTGGTGCATCTCTCACCTCCGGATGAACACGGCTTCTGCTCCTTCGGGATCGAGACCGGATTGACCAAATCACCGGCTGAATCTGCCAAGATCATCATCGCTGAGATCAACCAACAGATGCCCCGCACACTAGGCGATTCATTCATCCACCTGAGCCGGGTCAACTATATCATTCCGGTCAATTATGCCCTGGCAGAAATGTCAATGGGTGCGGAAGGTCCGGATGAGGTCACTGAAAAGATCGCGGGATACATTGCTGAGCTGATCCCCGATGGCGCTACGATGCAGATGGGAATCGGAGCAATCCCTGATGCGGTCTTGAAATATCTATACCACAAACGCGACCTGGGGATCCACTCCGAGCTGTTCTCTGATGGCGTGATCGACCTGGTGGAATCGGGGGTGATGACGAATGCCCGCAAGACCTTGCACACGGGTAAGATCGTAGCCGGGTTCATTATTGGTTCCCGGAAACTATATCAATGGTCGGATGATAATCCGTTGATCGAGCTGCACCCGACTGAGTATATCAATGATCCCTTTGTGATCGCCCAAAATGAACGGATGGTGGCGATCAATTCTGCGATCGAAGTGGATGTGACCGGGCAGATATGCGCCGACAGCATTGGACCTAAACTGTACAGTGGAGTAGGCGGACAATTGGATTTCATTTATGGGGCTTCTCGCTCTAAAGGTGGTGTACCTATCATTGCCTTGCCAAGCACAACCATATTGCGCGATGGGACGGTGATCAGCCGGATCGTTACACAATTAAAACGTGGTGCAGGCGTAGTGACCAGCCGCAATCACGTCCGGTACCTCGTGACTGAATACGGGGTAGCCGAATTGTATGGAAAGAGCATCCGCAAACGCGCCCAGGCGTTGATCGGTATTGCCCATCCGGATT
>Ga0105106_10003977_pt1 | contig 10522 bp, 8 predicted proteins | sample PPLLaktember2015_5_FD_79109 | JGI IMG/M metagenome (GOLD analysis project Ga0105106, IMG submission 79109) | Freshwater sediment microbial communities from Prairie Pothole Lake near Jamestown, North Dakota, USA - PPLs Lake P8 Core (1) Depth... | ecosystem: Environmental > Aquatic > Freshwater >... | reverse complement strand
GGAAAGTCGAGTCTGACCCTACTTTCGCGGCTTGCGGGCGTCGGCGAGCGCGAAGAGCTCGTCGAGCGCCTGCCTCGCCACCGCACGCGAAAAGTGGCGGCGGATGTTCTCGATGCCGCCGGCGGAGAGACGCTGCCACAGCGACTCGTCGCGGTAGACGCGCTCGATCGCGGCCGCGAAGTGCTCGGGATCGTCGGCCACCATCACGTCATCGCCCGGCACGAGGTGCATGCCCTCGACCGCCGGTGACGTCGCGACCACCGGCAGTCCGTAGCTCATCGCCAGGTTGACCTTGCCCTTGACGCCCGCGCCGTAGCGCAGCGGCGCGACCGACAGCCGGCAGCCGGTGAAGAACGGCGCGACGTCGGGCACGTAGCCGGTGACGACGAAGTCGGGAGCCGCCAGCGCGCGAATCGTCGACGGCACCTTGCTGCCGACGATGTAGATGGGGACGCCCGGCAACCGCTGCCGCACCCGGGGCAGTACCTCGTGCGCGTACCAGAGCACGGCATCGGTGTTCGGCGGGTGCTCGAAGCCGCCGATGAAGACCAGCCCTTCGCGCTCGGCGAACGGCTTGCCGCCTCCGATCGGCTCGTGAATGTTGGAGAGCAGCAGCACCTTCGCTTCGGGCAGGAGGCCCCGCAACACGTCGCGCTCCACGGGCGAAACGACGATCGTCACGTCGACGCGCCGGATGAGCGCCAGCTCCTCGTCGCGGCGCGCGCGCGCCGCGGCACGCGCCACCGCACCACCCTCGATCTCGGCCAGCCGCTCGGCGCGCAGGAAATGCAGGTCGACGGTGTCGAACGCGACCGCCGCCTTCGGCGCGAAGTGCCTGATCGCTTCGACGTGCTTCGCCGCGACGTAGTGCCGCGCGAGGATCACCAGGTCGAACTCGCGGCCGCGCCGGTCGAGAATCTCGGCGATCGAGGTCACGTAGGGGGCGTACAGTACCTCGACGCCGCGCGCCTGCAGCTCGCGGACGTAGGGTTCGCGGTACTCGAGATTGTCGCCGACGAACGTCACTTTCGCCCCGGCCTCGATCGCGAGCTCGAGCATCGCGAGCGTGCGCAGCGACCCCGAGTCCTGGTCGGGCGTCAGCATGCGGGCATCGACCATCAGGATGCGCCACGTCACCCCGCGATCGCGCTCGAGCTCGGGGTGCACGCCGTTGCCACGGTGCGACGCGAGCACCGCGCCCCACTTCGCGCGGAACGCGTGGCGGTTGGTCACCTGGTGCTGCTTCACGCCGGCACCGGGATCGGTGCCCGAGGTCTGGCCCTCGAAGTGCACGACGGTTGCCGCGGGCTGGTAGTAGACGCGGCGCCCCGCCGCGCGGACCGCGAACGCGAGATCCGTGTCCTCGTAGTAGGCCGGCTTGTAGCGTGCGTCGAACCCGCCCAGCGCACGCCACAGCGCCGCGGGAATCACGAGGCAGGCGCCCGAGCAGTAGTCCGCCTCGCGCAGGTAGTTGTACTCGGGACGGTCGGGATCGTCGTCGCGGCCGACGTTCCACGCCGAGCCGTCGCGCCACACGATGCCGCCGGCCTCCTGCAGACGGCCGTCGGGATAGATGAGCTTCGCGCCGACGAGCCCCGCGTCGGCGCGGCGCTCGAACACCGCCAGCAGCGCATCGAGCCAACCCGGGGTGACGATCGTGTCGTTGTTGAGGACAACCAGGAACTCGCCATGCGCGAGCTCCGCACCGCGGTTGCAACTGCCGATGAAGCCCAGGTTCTCGGCGTTGCGCTCGAAGCGCACGCCGCTCACCGCGGCCAGCGCCTCGGCCATCGGCTCCGGCGACGCGTCGTCGACGACGATGACCTCGCAGGATGCGGCATCGGTATTCGCGAGGACGCTCGCGAGGCACGTGAACGTGAGGAGCGGCTTGCCGTACACCGGGATCACGATCGATACCCGCGGCGCGTCCACCGTCGGGAACACGAGTGGTGCGATGGCGTCGGCCTGTTCGTAGCGCACCGGCTTCGGCGCACGAAACCGTCCGCCGCCCGCGAGCTTGCGCGCGACGCGCGAGGCCACCGCGCGCGGGCCCTCGTCGCGCAGCAGTGTCATCGCGAGCGACGCCTGCCGCGGCAACTGCCGCAGGCCGAGCGTGCCGGCGCGGACGCGGGTCGCGACGACCTTGCCGCGATGCATCGCGCCCCGCAGCGGTTCGGTCATGCGCCAGGTGGTCGAGGTCTCGAGTTCCGCCGCCCGCGCACGCGCGTCCTCGCTCTCCAGCTCGGCAATCTCGAGGCGCCGCGAGAAGCCGGCAAGGTCGGCGTCGGCCAGCTTCGCGCGCGCGACGAGCGCCGCGCGCGCCTCGGCGCGTCCGCACAGCATTCCCGTGCGCACGAGATCAGCGAGCGGCAGATCGGCGCCGCGCGCCGCAGGCGGCGGTCGCAGGTGTCGCGGCTCGAGCAAAGGCCACGCGGTCGCTTCCCTTCGCGCGGCACCTTGAAGCGGCGCGAGATAGCGCTCGGCATAATCGGCGGGATCCGCCCCGACCACGGTTGGGCCGGCCGCCGCCGCCGCTGGCGCCGCGGCGAGCAGCGCGTCGTTCCACGCCGCGGCCGCAGCATCCCATCGCAGCAGGTGGGCGTCGGCGCGGCCGGCGAGGCGCTCGGCGGGCGCGCCGAGGTCCGACGCCACGATCGGCACGCCGGCGGCCAGCGCGACCGAAAGCGTGTAAGTCCAGGTCTCGGGCCACTGCGCGGGAAACCAGAGCACGTCCGGGCGTTCGGCGGCGAGGAGCGCGGCAAGATCCCCTTCCGCAAACTCGCCCGTCATCGAAATGCGCGACGGCGGCAACGCAGGCAAGGGCGCCGCCGACGGGCCCAGGATGCGGAACGCAAGCGGCAGGCCTCGCGCCTGAGCGTCCACCGCGCAAGTCGTGACGATATCGAAGCCCTTTTCGCGCGACAGCATCCCGATCGTGGCCACGCGCGTCACCGGGGGAATGACGACCGGCGCCTCCGGATGGGACCAGACGTCAATCTGCAGCCCCGGCACGTAATGCGCGATGCGCGTCGCGACATCGCGCGACGGTGCGATCACCCGGTCGGCGCCACGCAGCAGCTCGGCGAAGGCCGCCCGCCAGCCGCGGATGTCGAGAGGCCAGAACGCCGGCCGTTGCGCGATGCAGGCGGCACATCCGGGTTCGCCCGGCTCCCCGCAGTAGCGGCCGCCCGCGGTCACGAGCTGGAGCTGCGGGCAGATCGCGAGGTAGTCGTGCAGCGTGACGTCGTAGGGCAACCCCGTGGCGCGCGGCAGGTCCAGGATCGCTTGCGGCAGTCCCTGCACCTGATGGAAGTGCAGCCGCACGACGCCGGCCGCGGCAAGCACCGCGGCGAGGAGCGGATAGTCGCGTGGCAATGCGAAGTACAGGCCCCCCTCCGCGCCATGGGCGCGCAGGCGCACCGTGTCTCCGGCCGCCGGCTCGAGCAGCACCACGTTGGCCCGCGGCGCGGCCAGCGCGGCGAGGTCGTCGACGTGCCGCCGAATACCGCCACCCCAGCCGTGGACGACGAAGACGATCCCCGGCCGACCCGACGCCGCGAACGTAGTGAACGCGTCGTCGGTCATGAAGCGACCCTCGGGAATTGAGCGCAGGAAGGGCGTGGCACGTTCACCGCCGCTCGCGCGACATGAGCTCGCCGCGCGCAGGCGTCCGGGCGGAATTCTACCGCCCCGGGTCGACGATTGCCCCGCCCCTAGGAGAGCGTCAGCACCAGCGGCTGGTGATCGGAGGCCTGCGTGTCCTGGTCGATCTGCCAGGCGGTGATGCGCGCCGCCGCCTCGGGGCTGACGAAGAAGAAGTCGCAGTGGAGCTGCCCGTAGCCCGGCATCACGTTGTGGATGCAGAACGTCGCCGGATAGGGCGCGCCCGGATTGAGCAGCTCGAAGGCATTGGCGAGCGCCGGCGTGCCGTCTGCGAACGGCGCGACCATGCGCGCGTGGAGGTCGCTCGAGTGCTCGAGATTGAAGTCGCCGCAGATCACCGTCGCCTTCGGCCTCACGAACGTCTGGAACGTCCCGCCGTCGTCGGTGGTCACCCTGGCCTCGCTCGCGTGCGCGTGGCCGTCGGCGTAGATGCGGCGCAATGCTTCCACCTGAGCCGCCCGCTGGCGTTCCGAGTACCACTCGAGGTGCGTGGTGATGACGCGCACGTCACCGCCCGGCGCGGCGATCACCGCCTCGACTGCGATGCGCGCCATCCACGGCGTGTTCGGCTGCAACGGGTGCGGCAACAGCCACCGGAACACCTGCCGCACCGGCAGGCGCGAGAGGATCATGTTGCCGAACCGGCGCCGACGGCCCCCTTCGCCCGGATGGTCGACGGCGACCCCCGGTATCACCTCGAATCCGGGCAGCAGGGCCGCGATCGCGGCGAACTGGTCGCGCTCGTCGTTGCCCGCAAGGCGCGGGTCCGGGAAGTTGTCGGCGACCTCCTGCAGGCAGAGCACGTCGAAGTCGGCGATGCGCTTCGCCTCGGCGACGATGCGCGCCGGATCGACGCGACCGTCGATGCCGCGGCACCACTGGACGTTCCAGGTGAGGATCTTCATCGGCTGCCCGCGTGTACTGCGGCACCCGTGTTCATGGGCGCGCACCGCGAAAGTGCGGCGATCATAGCAAACGGCCCGGAGCGGCCCCGGGCGGGCGGACGCGCTCTGGGTCACGCAGGATCGGCATGCTCCCGCGCCGAGGCCCCGGAGTCAATGGTCCCGCGGCCGCCATCGCGCACGGCCCCCGCCAACGCGCCGCTGATCAGCCGAACAGCGCGGCGAGCGCCGCCCCGGGATCCGGGGCACGCATGAACGCCTCGCCCACCAGGAACGCGTTCACGCCGTGCCTCTTCATCTGCGCGACGTCACGCTGCGCGAGGATGCCGCTCTCGGTCACCACGAGCCGCCCGGCGGGAATCCGCGGCAGGAGCGCGATCGTGGTCTGCAGCGACACCGAGAAGTCGCGCAGGTTGCGGTTGTTGATGCCGAGGATCGCGCCGGGCAGGGCCAGCGCCCGATCGAGCTCGCGCTCGTCGTGCACCTCCACCAGCACCGCCATGCCGAGCTCGCGCGCCGCTCGGGCGAGCGCTGCGAGCCGCGCATCGTCGAGCGCCGCGACGATGAGCAGGATCGCGTCGGCGCCGAGCGCGCGCGACTCCATCACCTGATAGGCGTCGACCACGAACTCCTTGCGCAGCGCCGGCAGGTCGCAGGCGCCTCGCGCGGCAGCGAGGTACTCCGGCGCACCCTGGAAGAACGTGCGATCGGTCAGCACCGACAGGCACGCGGCGCCGCCGCGCTCGTAGCTCGCGGCGATCACCGCCGGGTCGAAGTCCTCGCGGATCACGCCCTTGCTCGGGCTCGCCTTCTTGACCTCGGCGATCACCGCGGAGCGACCTGCCGCAATGGCCCGCCGCAGCGCTCCCTCGAAGTCGCGCGGCGGGGGCGCCGCTCGTGCCGCGCACTCGACCTCCGCGAGCGATCGCGCCGCCTTCGCCACGGCGATCTCCTCGGCCTTCTTCGCGAGGATCTTGTCCAGGATGTCGCTCATGACTGGAGCGCTGCGCGCAGCGCCGCGGCAAGGGCGTCCGCCCGCTCGTCGGGGATCGCCTGCTCGCGCGCCGGGTTGAGGTCGTTCAGCGCGTTGATCGGGACGAGGTGCACGTGCACGTGCGGCACCGAGAACCCCTCGACGGCGATGCCGACGCGCGCGGCGCCGGTGACCGCGCGAATCGCGGGCGCGATGCGCCTGGCGGCGGTCCAGAGCGCCTGGTAGTCGGCTTCGGCCATGTCGAAGACGTAGTCGGCGTGGCGTTTCGGCACGAGCAGCGTGTGCCCGGGCTCGATGTGCTTCAGTGGGAAGAACGCGACGTGCGCCGCGTCCTCGTAGACCCGTCGCGCAGGAATCCTGCCGGCGACGAGCGCGCAGAACAGGCAACCTTCACCGCTCACGCCTTGGTCCCCAGCTTGCGGGTGAGGGCAACGAACTCGTCGAGCTTGCGCTGCGCCGCGCCGCTTGCGATCGACGCGCGTGCCTGCTCGATGCCTTCCTGGATCGACGAGGCGCGGTTCGCCGCGTAGAGCGCCGTGCCGGCGTTCAGCACGACGATGTCGCGCGCCGGACCCTCGGCGTTGCCGAGCGCCTCGAGCACCATCGCCTTCGAGGCCTGCGCGTCCTCGACCTTGAGGCTGCGGTTGCTCATCATGCGCATGCCGAAGTCCTCCGGATGGATCTCGTACTCGCGCACCTCGCCGTCCTTCAGTTCGCCCACCATCGTCGCCGCGCCGAGCGACACCTCGTCCATGCCGTCCTTGCCGTGCACGACCAGCACGTGCCGGCTGCCGAGGTTCTCGAGCACGCGGACCAGGATGCCGACCAGGTCCGGATGGAACACGCCGAGCAGCTGGTTGGCCGCGCCGGCCGGGTTGGTGAGCGGGCCGAGGATGTTGAAGATCGTGCGCACGCCGAGCTCCTTCCGCACCGGCGCCGCGTGCTTCATCGCCCCGTGGTGCGACGGCGCGAACATGAAGCCGACGCCGGTCTCGGCGATGCAGGCCGCGACGTCGCCCGGCGAGAGCATGATGTCGGCGCCGAGCGCCTCCAGCACGTCGGCGCTGCCGGACTTCGACGACACCGAGCGGTTGCCGTGCTTGGCGACGCGCGCGCCGGCGCCCGCCGCGACGAACATCGACGCGGTCGAGATGTTGAACGTGTGCGAGGCGTCGCCACCGGTGCCGACGATGTCGAGGAGTGTTTCCGGTTCCGCCACCGGCACCCGGGTCGCGAACTCGCGCATCACCTGCGCCGCCGCGGCGATCTCGCCAACGGTCTCCTTCTTGACCCGCAGGCCGACCATCAGCGCGGCAATCATCACCGGCGTCGCCTCGCCGCTCATGATCCTGCGCATCACCGCCAGCATCTCGTCGTGGAAGATCTCGCGGTGCTCGACCGTGCGCTGCACGGCCTCGGACATCGACAGCTGCATGTTCGCCTCGTTCGGAGTCGTTGGCTCGTTGGCGGCCGGGGCTAGCGCCGGCCGTCGAGGAAGTTGCGAAGCATCGCGTGGCCGTGCTCGGTCAGGATCGCTTCCGGGTGGAACTGCACGCCCTCGACCGCGTGCTCGCGATGGCGCACGCCCATGATCTCCCGGTCGGTGGTCGTCGCCGTCACCTCCAGGCAGTCGGGCAACGTGGCGCACTCGATCGCGAGCGAATGGTAGCGCGTGACCGTGACCGGCGACGGGATGCCGGTGAACACGCCGCGGCCGTCGTGCGTGACGGCGTCGAGCTTGCCGTGCATCACACGCGCTGCGCGGACGACGCGCCCGCCGAACGCCTCGCCAATCGCCTGATGGCCAAGACAGACGCCGAGCATCGGAATCCGCCCCGCGAAGCGCCGGATCAGCGGCACCGAGATGCCGGCCTCCGCCGGCGTGCAGGGGCCGGGCGAGATCACGATGCGCTCGGGTGCCCAGGCCTCGACCTGCTCCAGCGTGATCGCGTCGTTGCGCTGCACCAGCACGTCGGCGCCGAGTTCGCCGAGGTACTGGACCAGGTTGTAGGTGAAGCTGTCGTAGTTGTCGATCATCAGCAGCATGGGCCGGCCTCTCGCGCTCAATCCCCGTCGTCGAGGCCGAGCTGCACCATCTCCGCCGCGCGCAGCACCGCCTTGGCCTTGTTCTGCGTCTCCTGCCACTCGGACTCCGGCACGGAGTCGTGGACGATGCCCGCGCCCACCTGCACGTAGAGCGTGCCATCCTTCACGACCGCGGTGCGGATCGCGATCGCGAGGTCCATGTCGTCCTGGAACGAGATGTAGCCGGCCGCCCCGGCGTAGACCCCGCGCCGCGTCGGTTCGAGCTCGTCGATGATCTCCATCGCGCGCACCTTCGGCGCGCCCGACACCGTGCCGGCCGGAAACGTCGCGCGCAGCACGTCGAGGGAGGCGAGACCGGGCGCGAGCTCGCCCTCGACGTTGGAGACGATGTGCATCACGTGCGAGTAGCGCTCGATCGCCATCTTCTCGGTGACCTTCACCGTGCCGGTCGCGGCGACGCGGCCGACGTCGTTGCGGCCGAGGTCGAGCAGCATCACGTGCTCGGCGATTTCCTTGGGATCGGCGAGGAGCTCGGCGGCGAGCTTCTCGTCGGCCTCGCGCGTCGCGCCGCGCGGGCGCGTGCCGGCGATGGGTCGCAGCGTCACGGTGCGGCCCTCCTTGCGCACCAGGATCTCGGGCGACGCGCCGACGACGTGGAAGTCGCCGAAGTCGTAGTAGAACATGTACGGCGACGGGTTGAGCGAGCGCAGCGCCCGGTACAGCGACAGCGGCTCGGCGCCGAACGGCATCGACATCCGCTGCGACAGCACCACCTGCATGATGTCGCCTGCCGCGATGTACTCCTTGGCGCGCGCAACCGCCGCGCAGAAGCCCTCGCGGCCGAACTCGCTTTCGGCCCGCGTCGTTGCGATGGCCGTCTGCAACGGGATCTCCACCGGCGTGCGCAGCCTCCTGCGCAGCTCCTGCAGCCGGTCGTGCGCGCTCGCGTAGGCGTTCGGGACCGAGGGGTCGGCGTAGACGATGAGATAGATCTTGCCGGCAAGATTGTCGATGACCGCGAGCTCGTCGGTCAGCATGAGCAGGATGTCGGGGACGTCGTCCAGCCCGGAAGGACCGGTCGGCGCGCGGCCGGCGAGCCTTTGCTCGACGTGGCGCACCGTGTCGTAGCCGAAGCAGCCGGCGAGCCCGCCACAGAAGCGGGGCAGTCCTGGCCGCGGCGCGGCGCGGTAGCGCGCCATGAACGCGCGCACGAATTCGAGCGGATCGCCCTCGTGGTGCTCGACGACGACGCCGCGGTCCTCGACCTCGATCTGCGTCCCCCGCGCCCGGATGCGGAGCTTCGCCGGCAGGCCGATGAACGAGTAGCGGCCGAAGCGCTCGCCGCCGACCACCGACTCGAGCAGGAACGTGTAGCGTTCCCGCGCGAGCTTCAGGTACAGCGACAGCGGCGTGTCGAGGTCGGCGAACGACTCGAGCACCAGCGGGATGCGGTTGTAGCCCTGCGCGGCGATCGCGCGGAATTCGCTTTCGGTGATCATGAGCCTGCCCGCCCGGGGGGGCGTCGGTAGTTCGTTTCGGGTTGCGTCCTCGAAGGGTCGGCGCGGACGCGGGCGCCAGGGCGTTCAGTAGCGGCGCTGCAAGCGCCAACGGCCGACGCGCAGGCTGCGCGCCGGCAGGATGCGACCCGGCAGGAGGGGCTGGTCGATCATGCGGTGCCGACGGTGCTGCCGGCCCGGCGGACGCAGTCCGCGACGGCGGCGAGCGTGGGAACTATACCATCGCAGTCGAGCACGTGCACCGGCTCGCCCTCGTTGTAGCCGTGCGGCAGCAGCACCACCGGGCATCCGGCGGCACGCGCCGCCTGCGCGTCGTTGATCGAGTCGCCGACCATGAGCATGCGCGACACCGGCACGCCGAGGCGCTGCGCGGCCATGACGACCGGCGCCGGATCCGGCTTCTTGGCGTGCGCGTCGTCGCCACCCACGATGGCGTCGAAGAAGCGCAGGATGCCGGCCTTGTCGAGATGCGGGCGCACGAACCGCGTTGCCTTGTTGGTGACGACCGCCATCCGGAAGCCCTCGTCCTTCAGCCGCACCAGCGTTTCCAGGAGCCCGGGAAAGGCCTCGGTCTCCCGTCCGAGCACGCTCTCGTAGTGCGCCTGGTAGCGCGGCAGCAGCGCCGCAAGCTCGGCGTCGTCGGGCGCGCGCCCCCGCGCGCGCAGCATCGCCTTGCGCACCAGGCTCGCCATGCCCTTGCCGACCAGGTCGCGCACGGTCACCGTGTGGAGCGGCGGGTGACCGAGCTCGGCCAGCAGCAGGTTCACCGCCGCGGCCAGGTCGTGCACCGTGTCGAGCAGCGTGCCGTCGAGGTCGAACGCGACCGCGTCGACCGCGAAGCTCGGGACCCGGGTCACGCGGCGCTCCGGGCCACGGGCGCCACGTTCGCGAGCTCGGCGCGCATGCGCGCGATCGTCGCCTGGTAGTCCTTCGTGCCGAAGATCGCGCTGCCGGCGACGAACGTGTCGGCACCGGCCGCAGCGACCGCGGCGATGTTGTCCGCCTTCACGCCGCCGTCGACCTCGAGCAGGATCTCGCGGCCGGTGCGGGCGCTCGCGGCATCCACGATGCGCCGGACCGCGCGCAGCTTGTCGAGCGTGTGCGGGATGAACGCCTGCCCGCCGAAGCCGGGGTTGACGCTCATCAGCAGCACGAGGTCGAGCTTGTCGATCGTCCAGTCGAGCCAGTGGAGCGGCGTCGCCGGATCGAGCACGAGCCCCGGCCGGCAGCCGCAGTCGCGGATCAGCGCGATCGTGCGGTCGACGTGCGCGGAGGCCTCGGGATGGAAGCTGATGATCGACGCGCCGGCCTTGGCGAAGTCCGGGACGATGCGGTCGACCGGCTCGACCATCAGGTGCACGTCGATCGGCACGCTCGAATGCGGCCGGATCGCCTCGCAG